>Ga0256832_1000209_pt1 | contig 36705 bp, 31 predicted proteins | sample 134614metaG_FD_190534 | JGI IMG/M metagenome (GOLD analysis project Ga0256832, IMG submission 190534) | Hydrothermal vent microbial communities from Lau Basin, Pacific Ocean - 134-614 | ecosystem: Environmental > Aquatic > Marine > Hydrothermal vents | place: Pacific Ocean: Lau Basin | collected...
CCGGATCGCTTTCCCGGAGGCAATGCAGGCTTTGTTCTTGCACGGAAGTGTTCATATCCTCATTCTAGAGCCACCGCCTGAGCAATACCACCGGCTTTACCGGGGTATGCGCATGCCGATCAGCAGATCCATGACATTGGTGCCTGTCGGCCCCGTGTGGAGCAGATCCCCCGTGGCTTCCAGCAGGCGGCCGCTGTCCGCTGTAGCCAGGCTTTGCCGGGGTTTGAAATCCTCGTCGATGGCCCGCTGCCAGGTACCACCATCCACCAGGGCGCCGGCATCCTCGCTCATACCATCGCTGCCGTCCGTGGCGGCGGCAAGCACCAGAAGATCTTCCCGGCCCTGAATCTCCGCCGCAGCTGCCAGGGCCAGGTGCTGGTTTCTGCCACCACGCCCGGGCTCTGGCGGCAGCCTCACCGTGATTTCACCGCCCATGAGATGCACCCCGGCTCCGGCCTGCCGCAGGTATTGTCCAAATTCCCTGCCTCTGGTTTCTGCATCGCCCTGCAGAAAGGGAAAATCACTGACGGTCTCATAGCCAAGATCCCTGGCAGCCTGTGCAGCAGCTTCCAGGGCATGGGCATTGGTCGCTACCGCATGATGGGGAATGGCCCTGCTGGGCGGAACATCGGGTTGGGCAAAGCAGTCATGCAGCTCATCAGGCAATGGGGGCAGAGCCAGATCAGGCTGCTGAGGAAACAGCAGACCCGATCCTACAATGGCCGGATCGTCCCCCGGCACGTCAGAAATGAACAGCACCCGCGCGTCCCTGCCCTGCAGGTACCTGACAAGCTGGCCTCCCTTGATGCGGGACATGCGGCTGCGCACCTGATTCATGGCCCGGATATCCAGCCCACTGGCCAACAACCAATGGTTGAGCCTCTGCAGATCCGTAAGAGAACCGTGTTCCGGAAGCACTTCCACCAGGCTGGAGGTGCCTCCTGAAAGCAGAAACAACAAGGGACGATCCAGTGGCTGGGCGGCGATGAAAGCCAGCAATTGCCGGCCTGCATCCAGGCTGCGTCCATCCGGTACGGGATGTGATGATACGACCTGCTCGATAGCCGGATTGTCCTGCAGACGGTCTTGTGTGTAACCCTCCCGGGTGATCACCAGTCCGGCAACCAGGCTTCTCCGGAGCACGCCCAGTGCACCCGCCATCATTGCCGATGCTGCTTTGCCAATGGCCACCACAGCCTGGGAGCCACAGGCACTGGGATGATCCTTCAGCCAGTGCGATACTGCCGTATCACCAGCCACCCGGGCCAGGGCGGCCTGATAAATATGCAGCATGTCTTCCCGGTATCGGTGTTTGCAGGAGAATTGGTCTGGCAGCTGCTTCATGGGTATACCGAGTGAATGGCTCCCGGAAGTATGAATTGCAGCTTACCTTGTATCAGAAAGACGCCGGCCTTGTACAGCCATCAAAGGAGCTGCTGAAAGACTTTGGATCAGTGCTCATGACCCTGGATCTGGTTGCCAAACTTCATGGGATGGGTGCCTGGATCATCTTCATGAGCCTGCTTTATGGGTGTGACTGCCATTGCCTGCGAATTGAAGGTAGTCCTGCCTGCTCAGTGCAGGCAGTTTGCCCACAAAGGAGACCAGGTATGTTATTGACCCGGCGACCAAATATATCGCCCTCAGCCAAGCCGGCCACGCACCCAGGAAACGATGCCTCCGGCATCCATGGCGCCGGACATACGATCCACTTCCTGACCGTTGCGAAACAGGATCATGGTGGGGATGCTGCGTATCCCCAGTTGGCCGGCAAGTTGCTGATGCTGTTCCGTATTGAGCTTGAGCAGGCGCACCCCGGGCTCCAACTGGCCAGCCGCCTGGGCAAACGCCGGCGCCATCATCTTGCAGGGACCGCACCAAGGCGCCCAGAAATCCACCAGCACCGGCAGATCACTGCGCTGGATCTGTTTCTGCAATAGGGCATCATCCACATCCGCTGGATGCCCGTCGAACAGAGGATGTTTGCATTTCCCACATCTGGGATTCTGCCCCAGACGATTGGAGGGGATACGGTTTACACCACCACAGTGGCTGCACACGACATGTATATTGTCTGACATATTTTGCTTCTCCAGGATGTTTCCCCACAAAATGAGGCCGGAACGGGTGATTTCAACCTTGTCCTACAAATCAAAGCCTTCTCTTGAAAAGCGCAGCAGCTGCCCCAAGGTAAAGCTCACCTTACATCAGCCAGGAATGCAGAATAACTATGAGTAGTTCCCCGTATGTTGTTGAAATAACTGATAATAATTATCAGGAAGCCGTCATAGAAACATCCCGGCGGGTACCTGTACTGGTGGATTTCTGGGCCAGCTGGTGTCAGCCCTGCCAGATGCTCATGCCCATACTGGCCCGGCTGGCAGAGGACTACCAGGGCAAATTTATCCTGGCCAAGATCAACACCGAGGAACAACAGGCACTTGCTGCCCAGTTTGGCATCCGCAGCATTCCCACGGTGAAACTATTCAGAAATGGCGAACCCGTGGATGAATTTGCCGGCGCCCTGCCCGAGGCCGAGATCCGCAAGTTCCTGGACAAGCACATCCCGCGGGAATCCGATGCCCTGGTGGACCAGGCCCGGCAACTTCTTCAGCAGGGGGATGCCCAGGGCGCCCGGAACCTGCTGGAACAAGCGAAGGCCACCGATCCGTCCAACAGCAATATCGATCTCGCCCTGGCTCAATCCCTTGCCACCATCGGGGATACAGCCAAGGCCGGCGAGATTCTGCAGGGGCTGCCAGCCGATATGCGCAGCAAGCCGGAGGTTCAGACCCTGCAGGCCCGGCTCTTCTTCGAAACGCTACTGGCAGACGCACCTTCGGAAGATGAACTCAAACAGCGCCTGGATTCAGATGAGAACGATACCCAGGCCCTGTATCTGCTGGCAGCTCATCAGGCAGCCGGACAACATTACGAGCAAGCCATGGAGCTGTTGCTGCAATTGATGAAGAAAGATCGCAGCTACGGTGACGACGACGCCCGGAAAGCGCTTCTGAAACTGTTCGACCTCTTGGGTGATGATCCTCTGGTACCCCGCTACCGCAGTAAGATGATGAGCCTGATCTACTGATTCGTTTCATCCTCCAACAGAACATCTATCCCAGTCACCAGGGCCTGTCTTCCCTCTACCCGCCAGCGCACATCCAGGGTTGAGAAACGCATGCCCCAGGTGCGTGCATCCGTGTCTCCTTGCTTGTAAGCCGGCCTGGGGTCCAGAGAAATCAAGGCTGCGAGCTGATCCGCCAGAAGCTTACCATCCGGGAGCAACTTGAGAACCTCACCCGCCTGGGCTGAAAAAGCCACGTCCAAGACTGCTCCGGGAGCCTTTCCTGCAAAACCTGAACTGGCTCCTGCTACGGTATCGGTATAGGAAACATAGGGCTTGATATCCACAATGGGAGTGCCGTCGAGCAGATCCGCGCCCAGCACATGCAGCACTACACGGCCATCCACTGTTTCAATCCGATCCAGTTGGACCACGGACAGACCCAGGTGATTGGGCCGGAAAGGAGAGCGCGTGGCGAATACACCCTTGCTGACATTGCCCCCTAACCGGGGCGGCCGGACTTTCTTCTTCCAACCTTGATCCAGGCAAGCGTGAAAAATAAAACTGAGCCACAGATGGCTGAAATCCGCCAGACCCTCGAACATCTCTGGCTCATGGAAGGGAGGAAGCATTTCAATAGTGGCCGGGACATTCACCAGTCCGGGCTGACGGGGAATGCCAAACTTCTCCCGGTACGGACTGCGCACCCGGCCCACGGCCTGGATGGAAAACCCGGCTGCGTGATCTGCGCTCATAGAGAAGCTGTTGACAGGCGCCTTATACAATTCATAACCGGCATCTTCGCACAGCCAGACCGGAAATGGCATCAGGCTGCAGGACTTTGCCGGTAGATGTCTGGTCAGTTTCAGCTGACAGCTAAAAAGGCATTTGTTCGAGAGCTTGCGGTTGTTTGGTCAAATATGGAAGCCCCGCAGCTCTGCCAACTGCGGGGCTTTGTGTAGCGGCTATGCCCGAAGAAACCGGTCAGCTTTTCTTTTTGGACGAGCCTTTGCTCCGGGATGCCTGACTCTTTCTGACAGGAAGCTTTCTGCAGTAACCCGCTACCTTGAGGCCATCGGTACGCTTGTAGGGCTTGACCCAACGGCAGGTAGTGGACTTGGAACAGGCGCTATGCTCCATCCCTTTGCATGCATTTCCTTCTGCCAGGCTGGCGCCAGATGTCAGAGAAAGGAACAGTACTGTACTCAAAGTCGTAATCGGCATGGTGATCTTCTTCATGTTGAAACTCCCTGTATTAACTAGAATTTAATGCGGATATCCGTTTTCCGCGAGTCAAGTGTAGACCCAGCCCCCCTGCCGTGTATGTAGGACATTTCTTACATTGCTATAAGCGCAATCCTGTTGTGCCCGAACAAACAAAATCCCGCATGGTCTCATACCATGCGGGATTTCATCGCCTGAATCATCAAGCGCCCTTTTACAACCCGATCACTCAAACCCACTCGAAAATATCTTGTTGGTATCAAACAGGCCAATGGATTTAGGTCCTGTGTAACCGGGGAAGACGGTGGACAGATTCGGATTCAGAAGGAAATTTCCAACCACATCGCTCAGCACCCGCCTGAAATCCGTCGTCATGCGCAAGTCAGTGTTCAGGTACAGGTCCGAATCTTTCAGCCCCGGGAAGTAACCATAGATCGCTCCCCCCAGCACCTGGCCACCTACCACCATCATGGGTTGAGCTGTACCATGATCCGTTCCTTCGTTGCCATTCTCACGGACACGGCGGCCAAACTCCGAATGCACCACCAACACCACATCATCAATCAACCCGGATGACTCCAGGTCATCCACGAATGCCTTGATGGCCGCTGACAGATCTCCTACATGAGTGGCGAAATAACCGCCACCGTCATTGCCCTGGCCATTGTGGGTATCCCAGCCGCCAAAATCCACGGTAGCCACCTGCAACCCAATGTCCTCTTTGATCATACCGGCCACCAGCCCCAGATCATCCCCCAAACCGGTATTGGGATAGCTGGCAGGCACCGTGATATCAATCTGTTCCAGCAAATTGATCATGTCCAAAGAGTTCTGTACGGCATAGTCCAGGCTTGAAGTGCCATTGTAGATCCTGGCCAGGGTTCTGACGTGCTCATCACCGTAGCGCCCGGCGTTGGGATGAAAACTGCTGGCATCATCCAAAGACATGGCGCTGAAATCTCCCAGAAGGCTGGTGGGCGCCGATGCAGTGGTCGCCAAAGACGGTATAACGGCATCCGGAGCGATATGCGGGGAAGTATTCATGTGACGCGCCAGCCAACCGGTAGTGGTGGACAGATTCCCCGGTGTTCCCAACTCGAACATTTCTTGGGAATCGAAATGACTGCGTGAGGACTGTCCTTCAGGCATCCCCACCGCATGAATGAACGCCAGCTTACCGCTGTCATACAAACTTTTGAGGCCATCGCAGTTTCCATGCAGACCAAAGCTTCCGTTTAGGTTGTGCATGTTGCTGATGGGTACAGCGATATTCGGCCGCTTGTTCAGGTACTCGGTACGATCCGAACCCACTCGCGGCATGACCAGATTCAAGCCATCCATTCCTCCTCTGAGGAACAGGTAGACCAGTGTTCTGCGGCTGGCCGGCGATTTGGCTGGAACCGCGGAAAAACCAAGCTTTGCGCCCCCCAGGGTGGCGGTAACAGAGGCAGAACCTGCCAGAAATCCTCTTCTACTGATTTTCATGATCTGTTCTGCCTCCTCAGCGTTGCATGAATTCTGGAATAGACAACACGAGCTTCACCAGGCCACGCAAGCGTTCATTCCAGTAGTAAGGCCAGGAGTTGTCAGTAATGTCATCGATGGGATAGTCCACAGGCCAGGGGGAAGGATCATCATCCGGGCGCTCACTCATGAAATCCCGCAAAGCACGATGAACTTCTGTACCGTACCATTCACCGCCACTGGGGCCCCACTTCAGTACCTTTTTCAACCAGAAGTTGGCCAAAGTATTGGGCGTATGTGTTCCCAGGCCGGATACAGTGATATCGGTAATAGGCATCAGATCCGGATCGTTATTGCCCGCATTCTCATCGATCAACCAGTCCAGAACCCGCCAGGTATGCACCAGTGATGCTCCACCCTCCCAGAAAGAACGATAGTCCGGATAGCCATCCGGTGCACGCCAGCGGAAAGGCCGCTGCCCGGTCCGGCCGAAGTAATACATGAAGTAATAGCTTTCGTTATCGTCCGGGCGGACGGTAAAGTCGGCGCCGCAGGCGCGCATGGCCGAGACCACCACTTCAAAAGGCCGTTTCAGCTTGCTTCCCCAGGTGCTGACATCCTTGAACTCCGGAGTATTCAGCAAGAAACGGTACACCCGTTCCAGCTGATCAGGCTGATGGCGGTTGTCATAGAATACCGTTGCCACCTGATCGACCAGGGACTGTGGCGGATTGTCAGAGATGAAACGCCGGCACAGTTTCAGCGCAATGTGTTTGGCCGTACCCGGGTGGAAAGCAAGCAGATCCAGCATATCGTAGACTTCGCTGATACCTTGGAATGCCGGCCACTGGACCCCCAGAAGCTGCTTCTGCAACCCGTCATGCCAGGCCTCCCAGAAATACCAGTGGCCGGTATTCGGTTCATTCTCGCCATAAGGGTTGCCTCCATCCTCGATATTCCATCCCGTCAGAAAACGCATGGCCTCGTATACATCAGCGTCGGAATATTTGTCATTGATGGCCTTTCCAGGGAACTCAGGCATGCTGATGGTATTGATATCCCCGGGCCCTGGGTTTGGCCCGGCGTAATTGATCGCACCCAGGGTATGCAACTCGATAATTTCCCGAGCATAGTTTTCATTCGGGTCACCACGGCCATTCACGTAGTTGTCCAGGTAGTAAAGCATGGCCGGGTGCTTGGCAGTCAATTCCAGCATCTGCCGGAAATTGCCCATGAAATGCCCATGCTCCAGGCCAGCAGGCCTGGGAGTTCCGGAACTGGGTGGCCGGATGACATCCCTGTCCCAGGAAACCCAGGTTTCACGCGCATAGGGGTCGCGTCCATAGATATTGAAATGGTTGTGCCAGAAGTCCGCCAGAAACTCCATGAGCTGGCGCTTGCTGTAAACCGCCCGGGTGAAAACAGCCCTCTCCAGGGTATCCACCGGACCATAGCGATCATTCCCATCGATCTTGTGGTTCTGCCAGGCCTGATCAAAGCTTTCCCAGAGATAGGCAAAGGAGGGATCCCCCAAGCGCAGGGCCAGGGCCGAATCATCAATAGACTGCCAATCGAGCTGCTGATCGACATACGCCGCGAGGCGTTCATCATCAGTAGCGCCCAGCGCATTGAAATCCGCCACATCGTTGCCGTGGGGACCAAAGCCCATGCGATTGAGAACCATCACCGCAAATGGCGGGGGGGCGGTTACCGCCGCCTGAGTAGCCACATAATCGCGTATCTCTCCCAACAAAGGCTTGGGACGCTGCTTCCTGGGGGTATTCTCCGCTGCTTCGCCCCGGCGCACATTGATGGCGATGCCTGCACCTCCTGCAAGAGAGGAAAGCACAAATTTTCGGCGCGAGGAGTCCATTTCCTCGGATTTTTCTGCACCTGTTGTTTGAGAGGAAGCGCTGTTGTTTTGAGAGGGGGAATGGGATGTTGTCCTGGCCATAAGTTGTCAATACCGCAAAGATATAGGGGAAATGACCAAAAAAAGAGGTGTGTCACCCTTATCCGGCCACCGAAGCAAACAGTGCTTCATAAAGCACCATTTGCGTTCCGTATATCTTAGGGTGATAGCATGCAGGGAAACTGTGAACTGGTTGGGGAATGGCCCTCAAACAATGGATCTGTAACCGGCGCGTTACATAGCAACGGGGAGGCGTTTGGCGCCCCACTTCCCCGGCCTGGCCTCGAATACCCCGGGAATCCTTGTGCCACAGGATTGGCAGCAACCCTGTGCATCCAGCCCCCATTTTCCAAGTTCATACCAGTCCCGCTCGATGAGCAGTTCCCCACATCCGGGACACCAGGTACTGCCCCCACGGCTGTCATGCACATTCCCCGTATAAACGTAGTGCAGGCCAAGGGACATGGCCAGCTCGCGCGCCTGAGTCAGTGCCTGGGGCGAAGTGGGTGGAACATCACGCATCTTGTAATCCGGATGGAAGGCGCTGAAATGCAAAGGCACTTCTTCTCCAAGCTCCTTAAGTATCCAGGATACCATGCGCTTCAGTTCATCCTGGGAATCATTGTGCCCGGGAATCAGCAGATTGGTGATCTCGAACCAGACATCGGTTTCGTGTTTCAGATACTTCAGGGTATCAAGCACGGGTTGCAGATGTCCGCCGGTGAGTTTGCGGTAGAAGTCTTCGCTGAAACCCTTGAGATCCACATTGGCGGCATCCATGACCGAGAAAAATTCTGCCCGGGCATCCGGCGAAATATAGCCGGCGGTTACCGCGACGTTCTTCAATCCCTGTTCATGGCAGGCCTTGCCTGTATCCACGGCATATTCCAGGAAAATCACCGGATCATTGTAAGTGTAGGCCACACTGCGGCATTCCAACCGGGCGGCAGCCTGGGCAATCTGTTCCGGTGTCGCCTGATTGGCAAGAATATCCATTTCCCGGGATTTGCTCATATCCCAGTTCTGGCAATACTTGCAGGACAGATTGCAGCCCGCCGTACCGAAAGAAAACACCGGCGTTCCGGGTAAAAAGTGATTCAGGGGTTTCTTCTCTATGGGATCCACACAAAAACCACTGGAACGGCCATAGGTCGTCAGCACGATGGCATCATTTTCTCGGGCACGCACAAAGCACAACCCCCGCTGACCTTCCTTCAATTTGCATTCGCGGGGGCACAAATCACACTGGATGCGGCCATCCTCCAGCTTATGCCAGTATTTTGTTGCTACGCTTTGTGGCATGTTCATCTTGCATTTTCTCCAAATGATCCCATTCTTACTAAACAATACATTCGGGCAAAGACAGCGGAAATCAAGATGAGCAGTGTACTTCTTCCCTCCGTGGCAGGCGCATTCTATCCGGAAGATCCGGAGGCGCTGGCCACGATGATCGATGAACTGCTGGATGAGCAGGAACCCCTGCCTCAACCGGTTCCCAAGGCGATCATCGCCCCCCATGCGGGTTACATCTATTCAGGGCCAGTGGCCGCCAGTGCTTACCGGCAGTTGCTGCTACCCAATAAAATACGCCGGGTAGTCGTTCTCGCGCCTGCGCACCGGGTTCCTTTCCGGGGACTGGCGACTACTTCAGCCGACTGGCTGCGCACGCCCCTGGGAGACATCCCCGTGGACAGAATGGCTGTGCAGCAGGTGCTGGCATTTCCCCAGGTACAGGAATTCGACGGCGCTTTTGCAGGAGAACACGCCCTGGAGGTGCAGTTGCCTTTCCTGCAGCGCACCCTGAACAACTTCAGCGTGGTGCCCTTGATCGTGGGTCAGGCCTCTGCAGAAGAGGTCAGTCAGGTGCTTGATCAACTTTGGGACGGTGAGGAAACCCTCATCGTCATCAGTTCCGATCTCAGTCATTTCCTGGACTATCACAGCGCCCGAACCAAAGATCAGCATACCAGCATGGCTATCGTGAATCTGCAACCCGAAGCCATCGATTTTGATGATGCCTGCGGCCGCATTCCCGTCAGCGGTCTGCTATTGTCGGCCAAAGCACATGGCCTGCAGGCCAGAAACCTGGATCTGCGCAACTCTGGTGATACCGCTGGAGATAAAAACCGAGTCGTGGGGTATGGCGCTTATGTCTTCAACTGAGAAAAATACACTGAACCCACAACAACGGGAAACGCTGCTTGAAGTGGCGCGGGCTTCCATTCTGAATGGATTGCGCGAAGGTTATCCCCTGCCGGTGAACCCTCAGGACTTCGACCCTGCGCTGCAGCAGCAGCGGGCGAGCTTTGTCACCCTGAACCGCCACGGTCAGCTACGCGGTTGTATCGGCCACCTGCAGGCCATACAGCCCCTGGTGAAGGATGTTGCGGAGAACGCCTACAGCGCCGCCTTCAACGACAACCGCTTTCCTCCCCTGAGCGAGCAGGAATTCCGGGATATCGATATCCATATTTCCGTGCTCAGCCCGGCGCAGCCCATGGAATTCGACTCTGAAGGCGATCTGTTGCAGCAATTGCGCCCCGGCGTGGACGGCCTGATTCTGGAGGACGGCTATTACCGGGGAACCTTCCTGCCCTCTGTCTGGGAACAGCTGCCGAGTCCGGAACTGTTCCTGGCTCATCTCAAACAGAAGGCGGGATTACCCCCCAATTACTGGTCTGATACTCTCAGGATATCCCGCTATACTACGGAATCCTTTGGAAAAGAGTAGCCACCTTATGCCTGAAGCCGAGATCCGCCGCCTGCCTGTCTGGGGCAAGGCCATACGCCTGTGCCACTGGGGATTGGCCCTTTCCGTATTGGCACTGCTGTTCAGCGGCTGGCTCATACGCTGGGCGCCGGAACGCGCCCCCAGCATGGACGAGATCCATTTCGTGAGCGCCGCTGTCACTATTGCAGTGTTGCTGGTCCGCCTGTGGCTACTCTTCGCCGGAAAAGGCACCGCTACCTTGAACAACCTGCTGCCCAGCCGCCACAGCCTCGGACAGGCCTGGGCGGTACTGCGCAGCTATCTGACCCTGGGGAAGATCCGCCTGCCCAGGTGGTACGCCCACAATCCTCTTTGGGCGCCCTTGTACCTGCTCCTGTTCCTGGTGCTTCTGATACAGGCCGGCAGCGGTCTGCTGCTGCTCAACCAGATCACCCTGCTGGGCGATTTGAGCATGCGGCAGGTGCATGTCAACGGCTATTACCTCATCATGGGCTTTACCCTGTTGCACATCCTGGCCAGCTTCTTTCATGATGCCAAGGGAGAGGGTTCAGATATATCCGCCATGGTGAACGGCCGGCGGATATTCATCATTGAAAGCCCCACGGCCAGCAGCCCCCAGACGGACAATGTGGTGGTGAGCCTGGACCCGGCGAAGTTCAGGAAGTCAGAAAAGCCCTGATGCGTTCGACCCCTTCCTCCAACCTGTCCAGGCCGGTGGTATAGGCAAAACGCACGAACTTCTCCGGGCGGTAGCTGCCAAAATCCTTGCCCGGCGTGATCGCCACCCGGGCCTGTTCCAGCAGTTGCCGGGCGAACTCAAAGCTGTCATGGCTGAAACGGCTGATATCGGCATAGAGGTAGAACGCCCCTTCCGGTTTGCCGTGAATGCAGAACCCCAGATCCGTAAGCGCCTGGTATAGATAATCCCGGCGCTGTTGAAAAATCTGCCGGCGCTGTTCCAAAATTTCCAGGGTCTCCGGATGAAAGGCCGCCAGGGCCGCATGCTGGGACAGGGTGGGCGCTGCCAGGAAGATGTTCTGTGCCAGGCGATCCAGCGCGGGCACATAGGCCCGCGGCGCCACCACCCAGCCCAGGCGCCAGCCCGTCATGCCGAAAAACTTGGAGAAACTGTTCACCACGAACAGATTGTCCTCGCCCAGGGACAGCGCTGTTTCCACTGGCCTTTCATAAACCAGCCCCTGGTAGATCTCGTCAACGATAAAGGCACCGCCGGGGGCCAGTACGGCATTGTATAACTGCTCCAGCTGTGCAAGGCTCAGCAAGCGCCCCGTGGGATTGGCGGGCGTCGCCACCATCAGGGCACGGGTGCGGCTGTCCCAGTGGCGGATCACCTGGTCGTTGGCCAGGGAAAAATCCCGGGTGGCCTTCACGCCCAGGGAAAGAGCCTCCCCTTCGAAAAGACGCACCATATGCCGGTTGCAGGGATAACCCGGGTCGGGCATAAGCACCTGTTCCCCGGGATTGACCAGAACTGCCAGCAGCAGTTGCAGCGCACCGGAAGCCCCTGGCGTGACAACAATACGCTGGGGATCGACCTGCACGTCAAAACGGCTGGCGTAGTAGCCACTGATGGCCTCCCGCAAAACCGGCAGGCCCGTAGCCGCTGTGTAGTGAGTCTTGCCTTCCTTCAGAGCCTGGATACCCGCGGCAACCACTGGATCAGGGGTGTTAAAATCCGGCTCCCCCACTTCCATGTGCACCACGTCTGCGCCCAAAGCATCCATGCGCCGCGCCCGGGCCAGGATATCCATCACATGAAAGGGCTCGATACCCTGCATGCGGCGGGCCAGTTTGGCATCAGCGGACTGCGGCATGCTCGTGCAGGGCCTTCAGCGTATCTACGTCCACCTGGCCGCGTATAAGGCCGGGAGGGCCGGCAAGCACCTCGCAGGGCTTTCCCGGCTCTCCCAGGTGATCGACCACCATGGTAGCACCGGAGAAATCCTGACTGCGGGTATAGTCGTTCACCGTAACCAGCAGGGAGCGTATGCCTGAACCCAACACCGATTTCACTCCGTTGTCTGAATCCTCGAAGGCCAGGCACTGCTCCGGCGCCAGGTTCATCTGCTCCATGGCCCAGACATAGATATCCGGTGCGGGCTTCTTGGCGGGAACGATGTCGCCGGCAGCAATCACTTCGAACCAGTCTTCGGCATCTGCGGCAAGACTGTTGTTCAACAGGGCAGTCACATTGGCTGGCGTGGTGGTGGTGGCAATGGCCAGGCGCAGGCCAGCGCTTCCAGCCTCGCGCAGCAGCCGTTCCACACCGGGTCGCAGGGGCAGCCCCGGATCCGCCATCAGGGCTTTGTAATGCTCAGTCTTGGCCGCATGCAGATCTGCCACGAAAGCCTCCAGATCACCATCAACCCTGAACTCCGGACGGTACTTCTGCAGATAAAACTTCATACGTTCCTTGCCGCCGGTAACCCTGAGCAGATCGCCGTAGATATCCACGGTCCAGTCCCAGTCCAGCCCGGCATCAGCAAAGGCCTTGTTGAACGCGACGCGGTGGCCGTCCTTTTCCGTATCCGCCAACGTGCCATCCACGTCAAAAATCAAAGCTTCCAGTTCAGCCATGGCCTACTCTTCAATCCAGGTCAACAAGTTGGCTGGAAAGCATACGCAAAGTTGTTTCTCCGGGGAAGTGCAGCAACCACTGTTCCTGCCGGGGAAATCCGTCAGGCAGTGGAAATCAGACAGCATATCCGGGGATAGAGTACGCTTGACAAAATCCTCTTCTATGGTCTGCAAGTCCCTGCCAAAGCCTTCCTGAAAAATACATTGGCTGTATATTAGCGGAATCTGTTCTGCCATCGAAAATTTGCCCCGAAGGCGCGGGTCTGATACTTTCCCCTACCTGAAAAACAACCTGATCAGCGGCGAAAGATCCTTTGCAGTATGTGTATATCATGCTGGCACAGGTAGGATTGAAGAATACTTTTTTATATTTTTCAATTGGTTGCAATATTTTTTCAACCCAGCAGGCGATCAGGCAGGACCCACAAATCAAACGACAAGTTGTCAGGTAAAACGCATGACGAGCAAGTCCATGAATATCGACCCTCTTTCCTTCAAGCCCTACAAGGCCAAGCGGGGAGAGGAATATATGAACGAAAAACAGGAAGCCCATTTTCGTTCAATCCTGGAGAACTGGCGCAAATCGCTGATGGAGGAAGTAGACCGCACGGTGCATCATATGAAAGATGACGCCGCCAACTTCCCTGACCCCAACGACCGCGCCAGTCAGGAAACCGAGTTCAGCATCGAGCTGCGTACCCGTGACCGGGAACGCAAGCTGCTGAAGAAGATCAACGAAGCCCTGGATCTCATTGACGCCCATGAGTACGGTTACTGTGAATCCTGTGGTGCAGAAATCGGTATTCGCCGCCTGGAAGCACGCCCCACCGCCAACCTGTGCATCGAGTGCAAGACCCTGGAAGAGATCCGGGAGAAGAACTACGGTTGAGGAAACAGCTTCCGTGACATTTCCCAGCAAGCCGGCGCCCCTGTGCCGGCTTTCTTTTGCCCAATGACATATCACGGCCGGTTTGCACCCTCGCCCAGCGGGCCACTGCACGCCGGTTCCCTTGTTGCAGCCGTCGCCAGCCATGCCGACGCCCTCGCCCACGGGGGACAATGGCAGGTACGTATGGAAGATGTGGATGAAGGGCGTACTGTTCCCGGCGCTGCCGATGCCATTCTGCGCACCCTGGAATGTCATGGCTTTCAATGGCAGGGAGAAGTGCTCTTTCAAAGCACCCGCAAAGAACGCTACCGGGAGCTCATCCATTCCCTGCTCGATCATGACCGGGCCTACTGGTGCGCCTGTACACGCAGGGAGATCCATACCGCAGGGCATGAGGGCATCGAAGGCATCGTCTATCCCGGCACCTGCCGCCAGGGGCTGCCCCCAGGACGGACGGGAAAGGCCGTACGTCTGCGCACTGATGACCGGAAAATCTGCTTTCAGGATCGGGTAAGCGGAAAGCACTGCCAGATACTCTCGAGAGATGTGGGCGATTTCATCATCCAGCGCGCCGATGGTTACACAGCCTATCAGTTGGCGGTGGTGGCTGATGACGCCGACCAGGGAATCAACCAGGTCGTCAGGGGCGAAGACCTGCTGCTATCCACCCCCCGGCAAATCTGGCTTCAGAAACTGTTGGGGTTCCCCCGGGTGGAATATGCCCATATACCCCTGCTGCTGGATGCCCAGGGGCGCAAACTGAGCAAGAGAGACAAAGCCCATCCCCTGTCCGACAGCAATCCAGTCCCTGCCCTGCTTTCCGCCTGGCAGCACCTGGGACAGGCGCTCCCGCCCGAGATGCCGGCCACCCCGGAAGACTTCTGGAACTGGGCCAGGACCCACTGGAATATCGATACTGTACAGTCGCAGTAGATACCCCGGCAACCGCTCTCTATCCAGCGCTGCGCCCGATCATACGCAACCAGAAAAAACCTCCCACGCCCGCGATAAGGGAAGCCAGCAACACCCCGGTCTTGGCCATGAGCAGGCTTTGCGGGTCTCCCGCAAACGCCAGTTCTGCAACAAAAATCGACATGGTAAAACCAATACCCGCCATCAGGGACATACCCATGATGTGGGAGAATCTCAATCCCAGGGGCAAGTGACTGAAGCCCAGTTTCACCATCAACCAGGTCGTGCAACTGATTCCGATCAGCTTGCCCAGCACCAGGCCGGCCATGACACCCAGTGCAACCGGATTGGTAAAGATCTTGTCCACGGCGCCAAAGTCGATGGGAATACCCGCGTTGGCCAGAGCAAAAATGGGAATCACCAGGTAGGCGCTGGTCATGTGCAGTTTATGTTCCAACACCTGCGCTGGCGCCTGGGCCAGTTGCGCTCCGTCGGACAGCGCTGTTACTCTGCCACGCATCTGGTCATTGAGAATGATGTTGGGCTCCTTCTCATGGGCTTCCCTGATCTGATCCAGCAGGGAATGGGCGTTGGCAAGAAAACGCATGGCGTCCAGCTTGGGCTTCATGGGGATGGTAAACGCCAGGAACACCCCAGCCAGAGTCGCATGGACACCGCTTTTGAGCAAAGCCAGCCACAGCAGCACACCCAACAAGGCATACGGCAGAATACGCCGGATGCCGCCACGGTTCAGGGCGATGAGCAGCAGCAGCACGCCACCGGCTGCCGCCAGACCCACCAGATCAATTTTTGCCGTGTAGAACAGGGCAATGACCACTACCGCCCCCAGGTCATCCACAATGGCCAGGGCCACCAGAAAGGTCAAAAGAGCGGGCGGAACCCGCTTGCCAAGCAGCGCCAGAGCACCCAGGGCAAAAGCGATATCCGTGGCCATGGGTATGCCCCAGCCCCGGATGCCTTCGCCACCCTGATTGACTAGGAGAAAAAACAGGGCGGGCAGGAGCATGCCCCCTATAGCAGCGCTAATGGGCAACAGCGCCTGGCGGGGATCCGCGAGTTCTCCCACCAGGAGTTCCCGTTTCAGTTCCAGGCCCACCACCAGAAAAAAAATCGCCATGAGACCGTCATTGATCCAGTGGTGCAGACTCATGCTCAGCGCCAGACGGCCTCCTCCCAGGGTCACTTCCGTATGCAGGGCATGGCGGTAAATCTCTGCCAGGGGACTGTTACCGATAATCAGGGCGGCCACTGCACACAGCATCAGCAGAATGCCACTGGTGGTCTGGCGGTGGATAAACTCTTCCAGGGGGGTCAAAACCTGGTCGAAAGCCCTCTCCCAGGGCGCTAGATATTCTTTTCCTTTCAAGGTCTTCATCAGTAAACCGTAGGCTTTGAATGCATTTGATGTATGTTGATGCAATGAAGCTTACAAATCAATTCTTCCTCCCGTATGGAACCATAAAAATCACTGCCATGATGTGCATTATCAGCTAACATTAGCTTTTACTGGTATTGTTTGTCCCGAGGCAACCATGGCAGGCTTGATCGATCCATTCCAGCGTTCCATCCGCTACCTGCGGGTGTCGGTCACTGACCGATGCAACTACCGCTGTTTCTATTGCATGCCCTCCCAGGGGATGGAATGGGAAGAACGGGCCGAATTCCTGACGTTTGAGGAACTGACCCGCATCATCCGCCTGTTCACGGAACTGGGGGTGGACAAGGTGCGTCTCACCGGCGGTGAACCTCTGGTGCGGCGTGGCCTTCTGGATTTCGTGAAGCAACTCCACGCCCTGCCCGGCCTTAAAGACCTGTCCATGTCCAGCAACGCCCACCTCCTCAAAGATCAGGCTGCGGATCTGAAAGCCGCAGGCATCAGCCGGGTGAACATTTCCCTGGATTCCCTCAAACCCGAAGTTTTTCGCAAGATCACCGTGAACGGAGACCTGGAACCCGTGTTACAGGGCATAGATGCAGCCCTGGAAGCCGGCATGCATCCGGTGAAGATCAACATGGTGGTTATGAAAGGCCTCAACGATGATGAAATCGAAACCATGCTGGACTACGCGGTGGAACGCGGTGCTGATCTGCGCTATATCGAGACCATGCCCATCGGAGAAGCCGGCATTGCCGGCACCGACTACTACATGCCCGCTGTGGAAATCCTCGCCCGGCTGAAAGAACACCTGGGGCAAGATCTGATCCCCGCCAAAGGAGGCAAGGGTGCAGGACCGGCCCGTTACTACCAGGTCAGCGGCGGCCCGGTGCGGGTGGGCGTGATCAGCGCCATATCCCGGCATTTCTGCGACGACTGCAACCGGGTACGCCTCACGGCCAAAGGGGATCTGGTGCTGTGTCTGGGGCAGGAAGACCGGGTTTCCCTGCGTGACGGCCTGCGGGGAGGCTACAGCGACGACGAAATCAAAAAGGAGATACTGGCCGCTATCGCGAAAAAACCCCGCAGTCACGAATTCAATGACGACAACAGCAAGGTTGCCTTGCGCCACATGTCGTCTCTGGGCGGCTGATTCCAGCGTTGTCCATGGGCAGCTATCCCGGCTTCCTTTTCCCCGAGCACTCGCGCTTCTTCCCCGGTCAGCGTTGGGTCAATATCAGCCTGCGCACCTTGCACCTCATTGGCCTTTCGGGCGTGGGCTATGGCTTTTTCACCCATGGCCATGAAATGAACTGGGAAGACTTTCTACTGCTCACCATATTCAGCGGCGCAAGCATGATGCTGATTTCCATCTGGAGCAACGGTATCTGGCTATTGCAGCTGCGCGGACAGGCCATCATGCTGAAACTGCTGCTGTTGGCTCTGGCCTTGTTCTTACCCGCGTGGCGCGCGGTTCTGTTCGTGGGAGTGCTGGTCATTTCCGGTCTGATCTCTCATGCGCCCGGAGACGTGCGCTACTATTCTCTCCTTTATGGGCGGCGAATCGACCGCCTGCCGGCCTCTTCCTGAAGAAGTTGCAGGCGCTGACGCAGGGCTTCTATGCGTTTTCGGTTCACACCCAGGTCCGAATGCCCGACCCGGGATGCCGAACGAACCTGCAGCACACCGCCCGCCCCGTCCAGGCGCAGCTCCACATCATCTACGAAGCGAAACCAGCGGGAAATCCAGACAGCATGAAGATAGCCAGGCTTCTCTTCCAGGATGCGTCCTCCTTCGAGAGCCACCGCCTCCTTCAGCAGGACCCACCCCGGCTCCCCCGCCGGTTTCAGGCGCAAGGGTTTGATACGGTGTTCCTGGTCAGTCCCTTCCTCGCTGTTGACGCAATTGGGAGTGGCAGGACAAGGGCGGAGCCGCCCATGCTCCAGGCCGGTGCGGGGCGGTTTGGACATCCAGGAAAGAAAAGCCAGAAAAACCACCACGATCAACACGGCTGCCAGGAGTACTGTGACCAGGATCTTCATTTCGGCGCGCTTCCTGTTTATCATGAACTATCATGACTGAGGATACACGGAAAATGCGTCAGGGACTGGAGGAAGCCACTGGATACTGGCTGGAACAGGCCAGCCAACTGCTGGAACGCTCTTTCGATCCCCCATGGCTGCGTTTCGATCTTCGCGGCCAGGCAGCGGGCCAGTATCGCAGCCATCCCCGGCCCTGCATCCGTTACAACCTGGATCTGGCAGCACTGCAGTTCGACGCCTTTCTCGCCCGGACGCCGGGGCACGAAGTGGCGCATTATGTCATCGACCAGCTTTTTCCTGGACAAGGTCTGCGTCCCCACGGCCCCGAATGGCGCAGTCTGATGACGGCTCTGGGCCTGGACAGTTCCCGCTGCCATGAATTCAAGCTGGAAGGCGTTCCCGCCCGCCGGCAGCGCCGGCACAAGTATCGCTGCGCCTGTCAGGAGCATGCCCTGAGCACCACACGGCACAACCGGGTGCTGCGCGGTCAGGCCAGATACCACTGCCGGCGCTGCGGTGAAGTGCTGGTCTCAATGGAATGAGGCAATCAGGGCCAGTTTTTCCCTGCGGCTCAAGCGCTTGATGACGGCTTCCCTGCGGCTGGCTTCTGCCCGGTCGGCACAGCTTTCCCGGTAAACGATTTCCAGAGGCTTGCGGCCGTTGAAGTACTTCGCCCCTTTTCCGGAAAGATGTTGCTCAAAACGGCGTTCCAGGTCGGTGGTAATGCCGGTGTACAGGCTGTCATCGGAACAGCGGATGATGTACAGCTGCCACTCAGTCACCCGCTGCCGCCTCATCCGCGAGCACCATGACCTCCCCGGCACGCACATGGGCCGCAGGAATGTCCGCACCGGCGCGCCAGGCTGCCAGAGCCGGGCGTTTTCCTGCGCCACTGACCAGAAACAGCGCCTGCCGCGCTGAAGACAGGGCGCCATAGCCCAGGCTGATGCGCTCCGGTGGCGGCTTGGGCGCTTCATGCACCGGCACCACCAGGGCATCAGGGGGATGTTGGTGCCCGGGAAACAGGGACGCCGTATGGCCGTCCTCGCCCAGCCCCAGCAGCACCAGATCGAAGGGCAGCACATCCTGAATGATTTCTGTGTAGGCAGTCGCTCCTGCTTCTGCTCCCAGCTGCGCGGGAATCATGTGAATCTGTTCTGCTTCGACAGTGATGTGACTGAACAGGGCCTGATCCAGCATGCGGCTGTTGCGCGCCGGGTGCTCTGCAGGCAGACAGCGTTCATCCCCCAGATAAAACTGCCAGCCCTGCCAGTCCCGGTTGGCCTGGGCCAGCAGTTCATAGGCCAGCCGGGGGGTGCTGCCACCGGCCAGCACCAGGCGAAAAACACCTCGGGACTCCAGGGAGGCCGATGCTGACGCCAGAATCCGCGCCACGGCTTCCCGGGCAATGGCCGGCCCGCCGGGAAACACCCGCAGATTCATTCCTCAGGATCCATGCTGTGGCGCCAGTGTTGCGCAGGTTTTTCAAACAGGCGGCGGCTTTCCGGCGGTCCCCAGCTCCCGGCCGGATAGACAGGCACCGGGCTGTGATCCTGCTTCCAGTAACGGATCACCGGATCCACGGCCCGCCAGGCCCATTCCACTTCATCGTAGCGCAGGAACAGGGAGCGGTCACCGTCCACCACGTCCAGCAGCAGTTCCTCATAGGCATCAATCGGCGTTTCATCCAGACCGCGCAACTGCGCATCCAGACCACGCTGGCGGGTACGAATCTGCAGGCCCGGCTCCTTTACCGTCACCTGCATGCGTATGCATTCACAAGGTTGTATGCCCAGCATAATCCAGTTCTGTTTCATGGGGCCGACATCCGTATCCCGGAAGAACTGCTGAGGCGGATGGCGAAAACAGATAGAGATCATAGACTGTTTCTCTGCCAGCCGTTTACCCGTGCGCAGATAGAAAGGCACGCCGCGCCAGCGCCAATTGTCCACGTAGAGCTTCATGGCGGCATAGGTTTCGGTACGGCTGTGGCCGGGGATGCCGTCCTCCTGAAGATAGGCTTTCACCCGCTGGCCGTTGATCTCGCCCTCCCCGTACTGGGCACGGAAGGCGACGTTGGGCACCTGCTCTTCTTCGATACGGCGCAGGGATTTGAGCACCTTGACCTTTTCGTCCCGCAGATCCTCCGCCTGCATGGAGACCGGCGGCTCCATGGCCACCAGGCTGAGCAGTTGCAGCAGGTGGCTCTGGATCATGTCACGCACGGCGCCACTGCCGTCATAGTAAGCACCCCGGGTGCCGACGCCGGCGGTTTCGGAATGGGTGATCTGCACGTGATCGATATAGTTCCGGTTCCACAGAGGCTCCAGGAGGGTGTTGGCGAAGCGGAACACCAGCACATTCTGCACCGTACTCTTGCCCAGGTAATGATCGATACGGTAGATCTGTTCTTCCTTCAGGTGCTTTTTCAGGTCACGCTGCAGTTCCTGGGCCGTCTGCAGATCGTAGCCAAAGGGCTTTTCCACCACCACCCGGCGCCAGTATTCACCCTCTTCCAACAGTCCCTGCTGCCCGAGCCTGTCCACCACCAGGCCGAACTCTGCCGGGCGTATGGCCATATAAAAGGCAATATTGCGGGGCAGATCAGCATCCTTCAGAAAGGCATTGAGCCGGGGCCAGCTGTCTTCATCCATCAGGTCACCACGGAAATAACGGATGCGCCGGGCAAAACGAGCAAACACCTTTTCATTCAGACCATCACGCACCCTGGCTTCCAGCCAGCTGCGCACTTCCGCCACGCAACGCTCGTCGTCCCAGTTCCGCCGCCCGCTGGCGATGATGCGCGTCTCCGCTTCTATCTCTCCGGCCATGTCCAGGTGGTACAGGGCCGGCATGAGCTTTTCCCGGGACAGATTGCCCGTGGCGCCAAAAATCACATAGGTGCAACCGATTTCCATTGACTCAGGCATCGTACTGCCCCGAGGTGGCGTCACCCCCCTCTCCTGTCCAGTCTGTATGAAAATGCTCTCCCCGGGGACGATCCAGACGCTCGTAGGTATGGGCGCCGAAGTAGTCCCGCTGGGCCTGGATGAGGTTGGCGGGCAGCCGCCCCCGGCGATAACCGTCGAAAAAGGCCAGGGCCGAGGTCATGGCAGGCAGCGGTATGCCGGTTTCGATTCCAAGAGCGCAGGTCCTGCGCCAGCCTGCTTGTGTTTCCCGGACCTGCCCGGCAAAATAGCCGTCCAGCAGCAGATTCTGCAGCCCAGCGTGATTGTCGTAAGCTTCCTTGATGTTGTTCAGAAAACGGCTGCGGATGATGCAGCCGCCCCGCCAGACCAGGGCGATATCGCCATAGTGCAGCTCCCAGGCATACTCTTTGGCCGCTTCCTGCATGAGCATGTATCCCTGGGCATACGAAACGATCTTGCTGGCATACAGCGCCTGCCCAAGAGCATCCACAGCGGTCTGCACATCGCCGTGATAGGGATTTTCGGACAAATCGAAAATGCCCTCAGCTTCCAGTCGCTGATCCTTCAGGGCTGACAGACAGCGGGCAAACACCGCTTCGGCGATGAGGGTCAGGGGCACGCCCAGATCCAGGGCGCTGATCCCTGTCCATTTCCCCGTGCCCTTCTGCCCGGCACTGTCGAGAATATGATCGATAAGGGGGGAACCGTCGGCTTCCCGGTAGGCCAGAATGTCTGCGGTGATTTCAATGAGATAAGAATTGAGCCGGCCCTGGTTCCATCGGGAGAAAACTTTCTGTATGGCATCCAGTTCCATGCCCAGGCCCTCACGCATCAGCTGATACGCCTCGGCGATGAGCTGCATATCACCGTACTCGATGCCGTTGTGCACCATCTTCACATAGTGTCCTGCGCCACCACTACCTATCCACTGGCAGCAGGGCACGTCATCCACCCTGGCGGCAATATCCTGTAACAGAGAACGGATGGCGGGCCAGGCAGCCTCATCCCCACCGGGCATGATGGCCGGGCCATGCCGGGCGCCTTCCTCGCCCCCGGAAATACCGCAGCCCACAAAATGCATACCGAGCCCTTTCAAACGGGCCACGCGCCTTTCCGTATCCGTGTAACGGGAATTACCGCCGTCTATGATGATGTCCCCGGGTTCCAGAAAAGGCAGCAGGGCATCCACAACAGCATCTACGGCTTTCCCGGCACGCACCATGAGCAGGATGCGCCGGGGCCTTTCCAGGCTTTCCACAAGGGCTTCCAGCGTCTCGGCGCCGACAATGCGGGTGCCCGCTGCCGGCCCCCTGATGAATTCCCGCATTCGCGCCGTGGTGCGGTTGTACACCACCACCCGGAAATCATGGTCATTCATGTTGAGGGCCAGGTTCTGCCCCATTACCGCAAGGCCTACCAGGCCGATATCCGCCTTTGCCATATCCCGTCATCCTCCAGATGCAATGGCTGTCATTTTCGCACAGACTGGAAGTGGCGTATAAGAAAAGAGCCCGCTTTGCGGGCTCAAAGGAGGGCGGTAAAGGTAACGCCTATTCTGACAATTGCAGCTTGGGTCCCACGATGCGTGCATTCAGCACCTTCATCATTTTTTTCAAGGCGCGATCGATGAGCGGCGCCTGGGCGTCTTCCAGGAACTGGGCGCTGCCGTCACGGAAATAAGATGCCAGCTCCGGCTCTTTCATCTGGGCTGCCTTGTTGCCCTGGCCATCCACGAACACCATGGTGCCCGTGTACTTGCTGCGCCAGACCATTTTGCAGATGAGGGGTTCCTCCTCCGCATCCAGCTTCATTCTGATCCAGGCGCCTTCCTTCATGTTTCTGACAGCAATACTGTGTTCATCCTCGATCTCGGGTTCCCGGGCCTCCTCCGCAACAGAAGACTCCTCATCGACCTTTTCTTCCTGGACAAATCCATCGTTTTTCAATGCCTCTATGAAGCAGGACTGGAGCCTGCTCAACATTGCGGTGGCTTTGTTTTGATCGAAGGAGATGTAGCTGAAGCCCTTTTTCAAACCACTGATGATCTCGGGAATGCTGGACAGCAGCTTTTCCCGGTCGAAATCTGCTCCGTTACTCCCCAAATATGTGACCATGGTGTGCGCAATATGCACGGCTTTGCGCCAGTTATTGCCTTCTTCACCCTCGCGCAACAAGAGGATGGTCATGAGTTTCTTCCAGGGCTGTTCCAGGATCTCCCTGGCGGGTTTGGGCAGGGCGCTTACTCCCAGTCCATGCAGGATGTCCTCGACCTGTTTCTTTGCGACTTCGAGCTTCTCCTCACCGGAAACCGCCTGGGCCAGGCGTTCTTCGAGGATCTGTTTGACACGCGCCCTTTTGTCCATGTAGCGGGTGAAATCCTGCAGAACTTCATCAAACAGTGCTGAATCATCACTGTATTCATGCACGATACGGTCCACGGCGCGCTTGACGTGGAAATACAGGCCCTTTTCGCTACGGTCGCCGTCATCGCGCCATCCCACTGAAGCTGCCGCCAATTCGTTCAGCAGGCGCCTGGCCGGATGTTGCTGGTCATCGACGAAGGTTGGATCGGCAATAGCGGCCTTCAATACAGGAATCTGCAACCGGGCGATCAGGGCGCGCATGGCGTCCGGAAGATTGGCATCATCCAGCACATGATCAAACAACATCAGGATGATATCGATGGTTTGCTGCTCTGTTTCCGCGATGCGGTGTACTTCCTTGCCGCTTTCGTCCAGGCAAAGGGTCTGGCTCAACTGCTCCCGGATACGCTTCTGTACCGCTGACCACTCCACATTGTCCAGATCCAGATCCGACAGGGCAGCGCTTTGCATGCTGCTCAAGGCGTCCATGACATTGTCCCGGGGCAGCACCGGCAGATGCACATTCGGTGCTGGAGGCGCCATTCCCTGAGGCGCCATCTGCTTTATATACTGCCATATTTCCTTCAGAGAGGGTGTGGGTTCCTCTTCCTCTGCACCCGAGGTTTCCGCAGTCTGACTGCGCTGCTCAGGTTGTGAGCCAGCATCCTGCCCTCTGTAGCCGGCAGACCCCGCTGCTCTTCGTGGAGCCGTACCTCCCTGATGAGGTGTCAACTCCGGGAGTACGTCCTTTTCCACCAACAACTGGTTGATACTTTCATACACCGTCCCTATTTCAGACAACACCACCCGCTCGAAGCACTTGTAAACCACGATGCGGGCGAGTACTTCTTCCGCTTCCCATTCATCCAGTACGACACGGAAAATTTCTGAGAGCGCTTTTGGAGCTGCCGGGTTCTCATCTTTTTCCAGAGATCTCTTACCCAGCATGTGTGCAAAACGCTTGTCGAGAAGCGCCAGGTCATGATGAAAGCGGGTTTGCGCCTTGGATGCCATGGTGGTCACCGCAAGCTCTTCTTCCAGCTCGTCTTTCTCCACCAGCGAAAGTTCGCCGTCGAGAAGAGCCGTATCCCTGGAGCTGCCACCTCCCAGTGAGGAGCGTCCTTCCCAGAATGAGGTGAAGGTATTCCGCAGCATTCTGAAGTAATTCTGTTCCGCTTTTTCCTTGAAGATCCGCATGCTGCGCATGCTGTCGAAAAACAGCGTCTGGCGGGAGTTGCTGGTGGAGTTTTCCGCCAGGCGGTACAGGTCATCATCCACCTGGGCAAACATGTCGTGAAGCAGCGGCTCCATTTTCTGAACCAGAATATCCTCACAGGCGCGAGCCAGTGCACCATATTTTCCCATTGTCACCACGGGTGCCTGGGCCGCCTGCCCTTTTCCCAGATAAACGATCTTGTCTGCATGTGCCATTTTCTCAGCTCCAGAACTGAACCTCTTTACAGGTTCTGTTTTCTGCATGGTAAAGAATCGATGACTGCTTCATTGTGCGGGAGATCACAGCTTGGCAATGAGTAGCAGACACCAAATACTATCCCGGCCGCCTCACCCTGCAGAATTCCGGTAAATTAGACTATCGTCTTATAATATTTTTTATTAAAAAATACAATATGTTATATATTTCACGACTTACAATCAGGGCTAATCCCAAAAAATAATCCGTCCATCTTAAAAAATATTTTCTATTGAGCGGTCTATACTTTTATACAGATCAGCAATAAGGCCGTGCGTGATGCAGAACCTGACCAGAAAATTCAGTCGATGGGGCATGAAATGGCTCACACGGGATGGACCATTGCCAGAAACGCCTCTGTGCGATTTCAATCGCCTGCGCTTTGAATTGCGTCCTTGCGATGTACTCCTGGTGGAAGGGCGCAGCCGGGTATCAGAGGTTATCAAACTTATTACCCAGAGCCCCTGGAGCCATTCAGCTCTTTATATAGGACGATTGTACGATATACGCAACCCCCGCCTGAGGGTGGTCATCGAAGCCCATTTCGAAGGTGACCCGGAAGAACAGCTGATCATCGAGGCTGAACTGGGAAAAGGCACCATCATCACGCCGCTTTCCGCCTACAGAAACGAACATTTGCGCATCTGCCGTCCGGATGGGCTGTCCGCAGATGATGCCCAGGAAGTGCTTGGCTATGCCATCGGCAAGCTGGGTAGCAACTACGACCTGCGCCAGGTCATGGATCTGGCCCGTTTCTTCTTTCCCTGGAGCATTCTTCCCCGGCGTTGGCGCTCCAGCCTGTTTCAGCACAATGCCGGCGACGCCACCCGCACGGTCTGCTCCACCCTTCTGGCAGAGGCATTCAATCAGGTGGACTTCCCTATCCTGCCATTCATCGACCGGGGCGATGACGGCAGCCTGCGTCTGTTCAAGCGTAACCCCAAACTGTTTGCACCCCGGGATTTTGACTACTCCCCCTATTTCAGCATCATCAAGTACCCCTATCTGGGCATGAACGACCTGGGCCTGTACCGGCGCCTGCCCTGGGATCGGGAAACCGACTATGTCGATCAGCAGCCCCCTCCACGGACGGCCAAACCCCGGCCGCCGGCTTCTTTCCCGGCCCGTTACATCCAAAAAACCATGCAGCGCGCTGGCCTGCACCGCAAGGAGAATTGATCATGGGCACTCTTGCATTCATCGCCACCCTGGCGGCCATCTGGTATCTCGCCTACCAAGGCGCCGGCGCCACCCTGTGGGTTTCTCTGCTCCTGGGCAGCCTGGTCACGGTCACCCTGGCCACGGACATCCGCTGGTTCATCTCCACCCCCCTGTGGATATTGGCAACCGCCATGGTGCTCCTCCTTGGGGTACCGCGCCTGCGCCGCAAGTACATTACCAGGCGCCTGCTCAAACAGTTCAAGAAAGTGATGCCACCCATGTCGGACACCGAGCGGGAAGCCCTGGAAGCTGGCAGCGTGTGGTGGGATGCCGAACTGTTCAGCGGCCGACCGGACTGGGAGCGGTTGCTCAACCAGCCTCATACCCATTTGTCCGAGCGCGAGCAGGCCTTTCTCGATGGTCCCGTAGAAACCCTGTGCCGCATGCTGGACGACTGGAAGATCACCCATGAAGACCAGGATCTGCCGCCGGAAGTCTGGGATTACCTGCGTCAGGAGCGTTTCTTCGGATTGATCATTCCCGAAGAATACGGCGGCCTGGGATTTTCCGCCCAGGCCCATTCGGATGTGGTCATCAAGCTTTCCAGCCGTTCCATCGTCGCCGCCGTCACGGTTATGGTGCCCAACTCCCTGGGACCCGGCAAACTGCTGCTGCACTATGGCACACCGGCACAGCGGGACTATTACCTGCCACGCCTGGCCCGGGGCGAGGAGATACCCTGCTTTGCCCTCACCGGCCCTGAAGCGGGCAGCGATGCCGGCGCCCTGCCCGACACGGGCGTGGTCTGTTATGGCCAATGGCAGGGAAACCGGGTGCTGGGCGTGCGCCTGAACTGGGAAAAGCGTTACATCACTCTGGGGCCTGTCGCCACCCTCATCGGCCTGGCCTTCAAGTTGCACGATCCAGATCACCTGCTTGGGGAAGAAGAAGCACGCGGCATCACCCTGGCCCTGATTCCCAGAAACACGCCAGGGGTAACCATAGGGGCAAGACACATCCCCCTGGACATTCCCTTTCAGAACGGTCCCAACTGGGGCAAGAACGTCTTCATTCCCATGGACCAGCTCATCGGCGGTGAACACTATATCGGCAAGGGCTGGCGCATGCTGGTAGAAGCCCTGGCCGAAGGCCGTGGTATCTCCCTGCCCGCCCTGGCCGTGGGCGCCGGCAAGGTCTGCAGCCGCCACACTGGCGCCTATGCCGCCATCCGCCAGCAGTTCAATATGCCCATCGGCCGTTTTGAAGGCATCGAGGAAGCCCTGGCGCGTATCGCCGGCATGACCTACCAGATGGACGCCGCGCGCTGTCTCACCCTTGGCGCCCTGGACATCGGAGAAAAGCCTTCCGTGATATCGGCCATCATCAAATATCATCTCACCGAGGGCTACCGGCAGATCATCAATGACGCCATGGATGTGCAGGCGGGCAGCGGCATCTGCCTCGGACCATCCAATCTCATTGGCCGCACCTACCAGGCCCTGCCCATTGCCGTCACGGTGGAGGGCGCCAATATCCTTACCCGCAGCATGATCATCTTCGGCCAGGGCGCCATGCGCTGCCACCCCTGGATACTCAAGGAGTTCGCCGCCGCACGCCACCCTGACAGACAACGGGCCCTGGAAGACTTTGACCACGCCCTCTTCGGTCATGTGGGATTCCTCCTGGGCAACGTGGCGCGCAGCCTGTTTCTGGGGCTGACCCGGGGACGCCTGTCCCATACACCGGTCAAGGGTCCCGCAGCCCGCTTCTTTCAGCAACTCAACTGGATGAGTGCCGCTTTTGCCCTGGCGGCGGATACGGCCATGATGACCCTGGGCGGCTCTTTGAAACGCAAGGAACGCCTGTCCGCCCGCCTGGGCGATGTGCTCTCGGAAATGTACCTGGTGTCTGCCACCCTGAAACGCTTCAATGACGATGGCAGCCCGGAATCCGACCTGCCCCTGCTGCGCTGGTCCTGCGAACGGTCTTTCTACCGCATGCAGGAAAGCCTGCGACTGCTCATCAGCAACCTGCCCTTCCGCCCCCTGGGCTGGATGCTGCGGGTGGTGCTGTTTCCCAGCGGACTGCCCTGGACGGAACCGGATGACCGCCTGGCGCACCAGGCCGCCCAGACCCTTCTGCAACCTTCCGATACCCGGGAACGCCTGACCGCAGGCATTTTCACCAGCGACGACGACCGTTTCCGCGAAGGTGTCATCGAAACCGCCTTTGTTCAGGCCGCACGGGTTGCTCCTATCGAAAAAACCCTGCGCAACGCCCGGCGCGCGGGAGCCATAAAAGGCGGAAGCCGTGAAGCTCAGGCCCGGGAAGCCCTGGAGAAGGGCCTGATCTCCGAACAGGATGTACAGGCACTGGATCAGATGCGCATGCTGCGCCGGCGGGTCATAGCCGTGGACAGTTTCGAGCACTACGGCAAGCAGCATCTTCTCAATGAAAACAGCCACAGCAACCACGAAGCGGTGCAGTCATGAAAACAACCACCAGCAGTCTTTACGACACCAACGAAGTGTACATTGTCGATGGCCGGCGCACACCACAGCTCAAGGCCCTGGGTCCCCCCGGCCCTTTCCGCGCCAGCGACTTGGCCGTGAGCGCGGCCCGGCAGCTGCTACTGACCCTGCCGTTCGCCCCGGAGGAATTGGACGAAGTCATTTTCGGCTGTGTTTCCTCCGGACCCGACGAGGCCAATATCGCCCGGGTCATCGCCCTGCGCCTGGGCTGCGGCGACAAAGTGCATGCCATGACCGTGCAGCGCAATTGCGCATCGGGTATGCAGGCCCAGGACTGCGCCGCCCAGCGCATCGCCAACGGCCAGGCGGATCTTATCCTTGCCGGTGGCACCGAAGCCATGAGCCACCACCCGGTCATGCTGAACAACGCCATGGTGACCTGGCTGGCCCACTGGAATCAGGCCCGCAGCCTGAAACAGAAAGTCCGGGTACTGGGCAGACTGAAACCCGGCTACCTGCAACCCATCATTGCCCTGCTGCGCGGTCTCACCGACCCTGTGGTGGGGATGTCCATGGGTCAGACGGCGGAACAACTGGCGGAGGATTTCGCCATCAGCCGCGAAGCCATGGACCGCTTTGCCCTGCGCAGCCATCAGCGTCTCGCGGCGGCAGTGGAAGCCGGCCACCTGGAGGAAATCGTGCCTTTGATCGACAAAAAGGGAAAGGTTTATCCCCAGGACAACGGTCTGCGCCCGGACAGCACCATGGAAAAGCTGGCACGTCTCAAGCCCGCCTTCGACCGGCCTTTCGGCAAGGTTACCGCCGGCAACAGCGCCCAAGTCACGGACGGCGCCGCCTGCCTGCTGCTGGCCTCGGCCCGGGCGGTGGAAAAACATGATCTTCCTGTGCTGGGCCGCCTGCGCGACTGCCACTGGGCGGGACTGGAACCCCAACGCATGGGTCTGGGACCGGTGTATGCCATGGCGCCCATCATGGCCCGGCGGCAACTGGACACTGAAGCCATCGACTACTGGGAGATCAACGAAGCCTTTGCCGCACAGATCCTGGCCTGTCTGCAGGCCTGGCAGGACCCGGACTTCTGCCGCGACCACCTGGGACTGCCCCAGGCTTTCCATCCCATTCCGGAAGAGCGTCTCAATGTGGACGGCGGAGGCGTCAGCCTGGGACATCCCGTAGGCGCATCCGGTGCGCGCATCGTCCTGCACCTGCTCAAGACCCTGGAAAGAGAGAACGCCCGCCTGGGCATGGCCAGCCTGTGCATCGGTGGCGGCCAGGGCGGCGCCATGCTGGTTGAAAGGAGCCCATCATGAAGAAATATTTTCACCTGCAACAGGACAGCGATGGCATCGCCTGGCTGACCTTCGACACCCCGGACAAGGCGGCCAACGTACTCACCGAGGAGGCCCTGGAGGAATTCGATACCCAGCTGGTGACCATTGCCCAGAGTCACCCCAAGGGGCTGGTCATTCAATCCGGCAAGGAAAAAGGATTTATCGCCGGTGCTGACGTCAAGGCTTTTGCGCGTATCAACTCACCCCAGGAGGCCCAGCAGCTCATCTTGCGCGCTCATGACATCTTGCGCCGACTCGAAGCCCTGTCTTTTCCTTCAGTCGCTCTCATCCATGGATTCTGTCTGGGCGGAGGCCTGGAACTGGCCCTGGCCTGCCGCTACCGTATTGCCTCCACGGATCCCGCCACCCGCCTGGGCTTTCCTGAAGTCCGCCTGGGAATCTTTCCCGGTTTTGGCGGCAGCGTACGCAGCACCCGTCTGCTGGGGCACATGCAGGCCATGAGCCTCATGCTCAGTGGCCGCAACCTGGCAGCCCGGCAGGCCAAACGTATCGGCCTGGTGGATCATGCCCTGCCCCGGCGACAACTGAAGAATGCCGCCCGCCATCTCATCCAGCATCAGCCTCCGGGAAAAACACCTCCCCTGTGGCAGCGCCTGGCAGGCAGCGCACCTCTGCGTCCCCTGATCGCGGGCATCTTCCGCCGCCAGGTGGGCAAACAGGCCATTCAGGATCACTACCCGGCGCCCTACGCCCTCATCGATCACTGGCGCAAGCACGCTGGCCATGCACCCGCCATGTATGCCAGCGAGGCACGCCGGGTTCCCGAACTGCTGACCGGCAAGACGGCACAGAATCTGATCCGCCTGTTCCTGCTCCAGGATGATCTCAAGAGCCTGGCGGACAGCCGCTTTCAGGCCAGGCAGGTGCATGTGGTGGGAGGCGGTGTCATGGGGGGCGATATCGCAGCCTGGTGCGTGGTGCGTGGTCTGCGGGTAACATTGCAGGATCGCAGCCCTGAACTGCTGGGGCGGGCCATAAGCCGCGCTCACCAGCTGTTCCGGCGCAAACTGCGTGACCGCTACCGTATCCAGGATGCCATGGATCGTCTCATTCCCGATCACCTGGGCAATGGGCTGGGCAAGGCTGACGTGGTCATCGAGGCCATCTTTGAGGATCTGGAGGCCAAGCAGGCCCTGTTCGATGACATAGAACCCCGCATGAAGCCGGACGCCATCCTGGCCAGCAACACCTCCAGCATTCCTCTGCAACAGCTTGGCACAGGCCTTGCCAACCCCCAGCGGCTCATCGGGCTGCACTTCTTCAACCCTGTCGCCAAAATGCCATTGGTGGAAATCGTCACCACGGAGGAAACCCCGGACGAGCTCGCCGCAGCCGCAGGCGGCTTCGTGCGTCAGATCGGCAAACTCCCCCTGCCTGTGCGCAGTCATCCCGGCTTCCTCGTCAACCGGGTACTCATGCCCTATCTCATGGAAGCCGTCACCTTGTTGGATGAAGGCGTGCCCGCCACGGACATCGACCGCGCCGCCAGAAACTTCGGCATGCCCATGGGACCCGTGGAACTGGCGGACACCGTGGGCCTGGACATCTGCCTTTCCGTCGCCAACAAGCTCTCGGCCCTGCTCCATGGCAAGGTGCCGGACAACCTCCAGGCTCTGGTGGAACAGGAACACCTCGGGCGCAAGACCGGCAGGGGGTTTTATGAGTGGCGCAAGGGCAAACCCCAAAAGGACAAATCCACTGCGGAACAAAATGTCCTGGAGCAATACAGTGATCGCATGATCATGCGCCTGATCAATGAAGCTGTGGCCTGCTGGCGTGAAGGCATCGCCGCGGATGCCGACAAGGTGGATGCCGGCATCGTCTTCGGCACGGGGTTTGCGCCATTCCGTGGCGGTCCCCTGCACTATGCAATGGAATCAGGCCCGGACAGATTCTTCAGCAAACTGCAGAAACTGGAATACACTTATGGTGAACGCTTCGCGCCGGACAAGGGCTGGGAAGAACTCTTGAAAGAACCATAACGGAGGTTGGCTTGAGCAACTCGCAACTCATCACCCTCGATCAGGCATCCAACCTGGCAGCCCTGTTCCGGGAACGCGCCGCGCACAGCCCGGACAGTACGGCCTACATCCAGTTCGATCCATCGGACGGGCAATGGCATGAATACAGCTGGAAACAGACGGTCAATGAAGTGATTCGCTGGCAGCAGGCCATGCAGAATTCTGGTCTGCAACCGGGTGAGCGCGTGGTCATCATGTGCCACAACGCCTGGGAGTGGGTGATCTGCGACCAGGCCTGCCTGGGTCTGGGGCTGGTGCTGGTGCCCGTATTCATGAACGACCGCGCAGACAATATCGCCTGGATCGTCAACGACTGCGACGCTTCCGCCCTGATCATAGAAGGTCCGGATCAGTGGCAGACCCTGGAATCCGTGGTGGATGAACTGGCCAGCATTCACACCATTGTTGCCCTGAAACCTGTGAACGCCCGGCATGACAAACTGCAACAACTGGACGACTGGCTACCTGATTCCGGCGGGGAACTGGCCAGAGACGAGTCCGCCCCGGAAGCACTGGCCACCATCGTCTACACCTCCGGCACCACGGGCAAACCCAAGGGCGTCATGCTCAGCCACCACAACATCCTGTGGAATGTTCACGCGGCTCTGAAGCTGTTCGACATTGGCGCAGACAATACCTTCCTGTCCTTTCTGCCCCTGTCCCACACCTTCGAACGCACCGTAGGCTATTATCTGGCCATGGTCTGCGGTTGCACCACCGCCTACAACCGTTCGATTCCCGAGCTGGCGGAGGACCTGTCCATCATCAAACCCACCCTGATGGTTTCTGTGCCGCGCATCTTCGAACGCATCTACGGACGCATCATGGACAAGCTGGAAACCGAATCCGGCCTGAAGAAAAAATTGTTCCGTAGCGCTATCGATATCGGCTGGAAAAAGTTCGAATATGATCAGGGGCGCGGCGCCTGGTCTGCCGGACTGTTGCTGCACCCGGTCCTGGATGCGCTGGTGGGCGCCAAGGTACGTGCTCGCCTGGGAGGGCGCCTTCGTTTCACGGTCTGTGGCGGCGCGGCCCTGTCACCGGATGTGGCGAAACTGTTCATCGGCCTGGGCATTCCCGTTACCCAGGGCTATGGACTGACGGAAACCAGCCCCGTGATCGCTGCCAATCCCCTGGAAAACAATGTGCCCGCTTCCGTGGGCCTGGCCCTGCCGGGTGTGGAAGTGCAGATTTCCGAACAGGGTGAACTGCTCACCCGCAGTCCCAGCGTCATGCTCGGTTACTGGAACCGCCCCGAAGCCACCGCCGGGATGATCGACACAGAAGGCTGGCTGCACACGGGGGACAAGGCGCGGATCAGTGACAGCGGCCATATCTTCATCACAGGCCGGCTCAAGGAAATCATCGTCCTGGCCAATGGCGAGAAGGTTCCGCCAGCCGACATGGAAAACGCCATCACCCTGTCACCCCTTATCGAACAGGCCATGGTCATCGGCGAAGGCAAGCCCTATCTCTCTGCGCTGGTGGTACCCAACCCCAAGGCCTTCGAAGCCCTGTGCCAGTCCCTTGGCCTGCGTCCCGACGACGAAGAAAACTACAGCAACCCCTTGGTGCTTGACCAGGTGCTGCAACAGGTGCAGGAACAGCTCACCAGCTTTCCCGGCTATGCCAGGATTCATAAGCTGGCCATACTTCATGAGCCCATGACCCCGGAAAACGGTTTGCTCACTCCCACCCTCAAGCTGCGACGCAATCGTATTCTTATGTATTTCTCGGATGACGTGGCGGATCTGTACAGAGGTCATTGATGCCTGAGAGTTAGGAGTGGAATCCTTCCGATGCCTACTCCTTTCTACTGTAAGCGTTGGTCGGGCTTCAGCCCGACACCATTCCCCTTCCCCGCATTTATTTGCCCCAGATCAAATCTTCACTTTCTGGTATCCCCCAAACAGCATTTATTGACTATTTCTAATAATAGGAGAGGAAGAAATCCGGAAACCTCTTTTCCGGATTGAAGTAGTCATTTTGCATTCAGGAGGTATCAGCAATGCAACATAAAAGCACGTTCAAGAAATCCATTATGTCCCTGCTCGTAAGCACGGTCTGCACCGGCACACCGGCATGGGCGGATGAAACCGTATCGCCAGATTACGCCGCCTTTGTGGAAGCGGCCGCCTATGTGTGTACAGGCACTTTGTTCAATGACGTACCGGCCAGCCACTGGGCCTGTGGTTATATCGAGGAATTCGCCAACCTCAACATCACCAGCGGCTGTGGCGGCGGCAATTTCTGCCCGGAAGACAATGTCACCCGGGCGCAGATGGCGGTGTTCCTGGTCAAGGGCCTGGAAGAAACACTGTACGACCAGCTCGACGGCTCCGGTTCCGGCCTGGACGCTGACCTGCTGGACGGCCGGGACAGCGATTATTACCTGGACTGGAACAACTTCGTGAGCGTACCCGCCGACCTTCTTGACGGGGATAACGACACCCTGGCCGGCCTGAGCTGCGCCAACGGCGAAGTCGCCAAGTGGAACGGCAGTGCCTGGGCTTGCGCGGCGGACAATATGGGTCCGAACGGCGATATCACCGCCGTCAACGCAGGGACGGGATTGAGCGGCGGCGGCGGCGCTGGCGATGTCACCCTCAGTGCCGACACCACTTACCTGCAGCGCCGGGTGAGCAGCACCTGTGCCGCGGGCAGCAGCATCCGGGCCATTGCCGCCGACGGCACCGTGACCTGTGAACTGGACGACAATGCCGGTGGTGATATCACTGCGGTGATTGCTGGTATTGGTCTCAATGGCGGCGCCGACCATGGTGATGCCACCTTGAACGTCGACGTGCCCCTGCGCTTATCTGGAAGCAGTATCGGAGGCATTATTCGTGGCACCAATATCGGCGACACAACACATGCGTATGGCGTGGAGGGCTATGGGAACACCGCCGGGGGGCATTTCGCCGACGCGAACAGTAGCGGTTACGCCTATATCGGCTATGGCCACTATGGCATCGATGCTCGTGGAAACACAGCCGGGGGGTATTTCAAAGATCTCAACAGCAGCGGCTACGCCTATGTCGGCGTAGACGACACTGGCATCAGTGCTCAAGGAAACCTCCGTGGCGGATATTTCAAGGATATCAACAGCAGCGGCTACGCCGATGTCGGCTATGGCGACTATGGTATCTGGGCTTCCGGAAATGCCGCCGGGGGATATTTCAAGGAAGCCGACGCCAGCGGCCAAGCCTACCTTGGCTATACTTTTCTTGATGGAATTGATCATGAAGTTGGTATCTGGGCTTCCGGAAACTCAGCCGGGGGGTATTTCAAGGATGCAAACAGCAGCGGCTACGCCTATGTCGGCTATGGCGACCATGGTATCCGGGCTTTCGGAAATACCGCCGGGGGGTATTTCCGCGATACCAACAGCAGCGGCTATGCCTATGTCGGTAATGGCGACTATGGTATCCGGGCTTTCGGAACTGCCACCGGTGGGTATTTCAGCGATACCAACAGCAGCAGCTATGCCTATGTCGGTAGTGGCGTCTACAAGATTCAGGGCAGCGGCACAGTAAGCTTCGTGCAGAACCACCCGGAAAACGCTGACGAGGTCATCGTCTATGCCGCCCCGGAAGGGGACGAGGTGGCCACCTACACCCGGGGCAGCGCCCGGCTGGTGAACGGCGAGGCGCGCATTCCCTTGGGTGAGACTTTCAAATGGGTGACCAACCCCGACATCGGCCTGACAGCACACCTGACGCCTGTTGGGGAACCCTGTGTGCTCTATGTGGCAGAAACCAGTACCAGCGAGTTACTGGTAAAGGGTGGCACAAGCTGTTCCGACGGTGCCCGTTTCAACTACATCGTCTATGGCCTGCGCATCGGTTTCGAGGACATCACCATCGTGCAGAAGAAAACCCAGGAATCTCACATTCCCTCCATGGCCGATCACCGCAAGGCTGTTGCCGAGCATCCTGAGCTGGCGCAGTACACGGCCCTGAGCCGTTTTGCCCGCATGCAGGGCAGCAGCCGGGAAGCAGTGAAGGCTCAGATGGTCAATGCGGCGGCGCTGCTGGAGAAGATCGGGGAATTCGATCCCAAGGTTCATAAAACCGATGGGCCGAAGGAAATGCAGTAGGCCACAGGAACCTGATTTGACGCCGGTCTTTTCTTTACCCCTCTCCCCGGCCCTCTCCCCTGGGGAGAGGGGGATTCACTGCAGGGGTAGGGGTCAAATCACCCCATGTCATTGAACTTTCGACAATGTCCTGCAGATTTGACTCTGACCCCTTTTCTACCACCCCTCTCCCCGGCCCTCTCCCCTGGTGGGGAGAGGGGGATTCACTGCAGGGGTCGAAGTCGAATCACCCGATACCCTTGAACCCAGGTAACATCACCCTGATTTGACTCCAACCCCTTTCCCTTCAAGTTCTCGTATGGATTTTACCACCACGGTGCTATAATCTTGCGCCTTCGCGGGCCTGTTCGCAGCACGGCAGGCATTTCTGCACTCAACAACAGCAACAAGTGGTTTTATGGCAAAAGAAGACGTAATCGAAATGGAAGGCACGGTAAAAGAAACCCTGCCCAATACCATGTTTCGCGTGGAACTGGAAAATGGTCACGTGATCACGGCGCATATTTCCGGCAAGATGCGCAAGCACTATATCCGCATTGTTACCGGCGACAAGGTCAAGGTGGAGATGACGCCTTACGACC
>Ga0256832_1000210_pt1 | contig 36593 bp, 40 predicted proteins | sample 134614metaG_FD_190534 | JGI IMG/M metagenome (GOLD analysis project Ga0256832, IMG submission 190534) | Hydrothermal vent microbial communities from Lau Basin, Pacific Ocean - 134-614 | ecosystem: Environmental > Aquatic > Marine > Hydrothermal vents | place: Pacific Ocean: Lau Basin | collected...
GCTGCTGGACGACCCGGACGCCTCCCGCAAGTTGATTCTCGACACCAACCACGCCGACGTGAAGGTGCTGATCCTGCGCGCCACCGATGTGCCGACTTATGTGCAATACGGCGCTGCGGACGTGGGCGTGGCGGGCAAGGACGTACTCATGGAGCACGGTGGCGAGGGCCTGTACGAGCCGGTGGACCTGAAGATCGCCCGCTGCAAGCTGATGACCGCCGGGCGCCAGGGCGAGCAGGACGTGCGGCCGGCCCAGCGCCTGCGCGTGGCCACCAAGTTCGTCAACAGCACCCGACGCTTCTACGCCAGCCGCGGCGAGCAGGTGGAGATCATCAAGCTCTACGGCTCCATGGAACTGGCGCCGCTGGTGGGCCTGGCCGACCGCATCGTCGACGTGGTGGACACCGGCAACACCCTGCGCGCCAACGGCCTGGAGCCCTTCGAACACATCGCCGACATCAGCTCGCGGCTGATCGTCAACAAGGCGGCGATGAAGATGAAACACGCGCGGGTGAAGGCGCTGATCGATCAAATCAGCGAGGCCGTGGGTTAACAAGATTTGCATTTACCACAGAGGTCACAGAGGTCACAGAGGTCACAGAGAGTACGCTGGGACTTAACGCCGTTTTTCTCTGTGACCTCTGTGGTGAAAAAGTATTTTTAGAAGGTGAGCAATGAACATCAAACGCCTCAACAGCAGTGACAGCAATTTCTGGGCCGACCTCGACGCCCTGCTGGCCTGGGAATCCGTCTCGGATCAGGCCGTGAACGACACCGTGACCGGCATCATCGCCGACATCCGCGCCCGCGGTGACGCGGCACTGCTGGACTACACCAACCGTTTCGATCGCATGTCGGCCAGTGATTTCAGTGAGCTGGAGGTGCCCGTGGCACGCCTGCAACAGGCCCTGGATGGCCTGCCTGCCGAGCAGCGCGAGGCCCTGCAGAGCGCCGCCGACCGCGTGCGCGCCTATCACGAGCATCAGAAACAGGCGTCCTGGGACTACACCGAGGCCGACGGCACCCTGCTGGGTCAACAGGTCACCGCGCTGGATCGCGTCGGCCTGTACGTGCCCGGCGGCAAGGCGGCCTATCCCTCGTCGGTGCTGATGAACGCCATCCCCGCCAAGGTAGCCGGCGTCGAAGAACTGATCATGGTGGTGCCGACGCCGGACGGCGAGATCAACGAGCTGGTATTCGCCGCCGCGGCGATCTGTGGCGTGGACCGGGTGTTCACCGTGGGCGGTGCGCAGGCCGTGGCCGCGCTGGCCTACGGCACCGAGTCCGTGCCCCAGGTGGACAAGATCGTCGGCCCCGGCAATATCTACGTGGCCACCGCCAAGCGCTACGTGTTCGGCGCCGTGGGCATCGACATGATTGCCGGGCCCTCGGAGATCCTCGTGGTCTGCGACGGTCAGACCGATCCGGACTGGATCGCCATGGACCTGTTCTCCCAGGCCGAGCACGACGAGGACGCGCAAGCCATCCTGCTCTGTCCCGATGCCGACTATCTCGACCGTGTTGCCGCCAGCATCGAAAAGCTGCTGCCGGACATGGAGCGTGCCGAGATCATCCGCACCTCGCTTAACGACCGCGGCGCGCTGATCCAGGTGAAAGACCTGGACGAGGCGGTGGCCGTGGCCAATTACATCGCCCCCGAACACCTCGAACTGTCCGTGACAGACCCGCAGGCCATGGCGAAAAACATCAAGCACGCCGGCGCCATCTTCATGGGCCGCTACACCGCCGAGGCCCTGGGCGACTACTGCGCCGGGCCCAATCATGTGCTGCCCACCTCGCGCACCGCGCGCTATTCCTCGCCGCTGGGGGTCTATGATTTCCAGAAACGCTCCAGCCTGATCATGTGCTCGGCGGACGGTGCCTCGGAACTGGGCAAGGTGGCCTCCACCTTGGCCCGCGGTGAGGGGCTGGAGGCCCATGCGCGCTCGGCGGAATACCGGATTAAAAAATAGGCCACAGAGGGCACAGAGATCACAGAGTGGCCGGTATTTTTTCTCGGTGTCCTCTGTGAACTCTGTGGCTCATCACGATGACTGAGATTAGCAACGAAAAAATTTCTCGCTGGGTGCGCCCCCAAATCCGCGCGCTGTCCGCCTACCACGTACCGCCTGCGGCGGACTTTATCAAGCTGGATGCCATGGAAAATCCCTATCACTGGCCGGAAGCAATGGTGGAGGACTGGCTCGCGGTGTTGCGTGAGGTGAGCCTCAACCGCTATCCCGATCCGTCGCCCGCCGGCCTCAAGGCCAGCCTCGGCGAGGCCATGGGCGTACCCCTTGATAAAGACAGCGGGCAGGACGTGCTGCTGGGCAACGGTTCCGACGAACTGATTCAGATGATTGCGTTGACCTTGGCTCAACCAGGGGCGCAGCCGGGCCGGGTGATCCTCGCGCCGGAACCCAGCTTCGTGATGTACAAGATGATTGCCACCTTCACGGGCATGGAATATGTGGGTGTGCCCTTGGCGGAAGATTTTGCGCTGGATGTGGACGCGATGCTCGTGGCTATCGAACAGCACCAGCCTGCCGTGGTGTTTCTCGCCTATCCCAACAATCCCACCGGCAACCTGTTCGACCGTGGAGCGGTGGATGCGGTGATCGGGGCGGCTCCCGGTCTGGTGGTGGTGGACGAGGCCTATCACGCCTTTGCCGGTGACTCGTACATGGGCGAGCTGGGCAAGCACGACAATCTGCTGGTGATGCGTACCGTCTCCAAGATGGGCCTCGCCGGTCTGCGCCTGGGTCTGCTGGCCGGTCCCAGCGAGTGGTTGGCCGAATTCGACAAGACCCGCCTGCCCTACAACATCAATGTGCTCACCCAGGTGAGCGCGGAGTTTGCGCTTACTCACCGGGAGGTGCTGGACCGGCAGACCCGGCAGATCTGCGCGGATCGGGAAAAACTCATGGCGGAATTGCAGGCCCTGGCCGGGATCGAAGCCTTCCCCAGCCGGGCCAATTTCATCCTGTTTCGGGTCGAGCGCGCCAGCGAGGTGTTTGAGTCGCTGAAGGCCCAGGGTGTGTTGATCAAGAACATGGGTACCGAGACCGGGCCGCTGGCTCAGTGCCTGCGGGTCACCGTGGGCACGGCGGAGGAGAATGCGGTGTTTTTGGCCGCTTTGCAAAAGAGTATCTAGTGACGAGTGTCGAGGTGCTAGGAAATACAGCATCCTATTTGCTTCGAACCTAGCCCCTAGATACTCGATACTCATCAAACAAACCGTTAGACTATCCAGTTCAATCAAGAATTTACTAAGGCAATAGCCGGAGAAAAACCCATGGCGGATCGTAAAGCCAGCATCAAACGCGACACCCTGGAAACCCAGATCACCGTGGGCATCAACCTCGACGGTAAAGGCACCTGCACGGTGGACACCGGCGTGCCCTTCCTCGATCACATGCTGGACCAGGTGGCGCGTCACGGCATGATCGACCTGGACATCACCGCCAGGGGCGACCTGCACATCGACGCCCACCACACGGTGGAAGACGTGGGCATCACCCTGGGCCAGGCCTTTGCCGAGGCCGTGGGTGACAAAAAGGGCATTCGTCGTTACGGCCACGCCTATGTGCCGCTGGACGAGGCCCTGTCGCGGGTGGTGATCGATTTTTCCGGCCGGCCGGGTCTGGAGTATCACGCCGATTATCCGCGCGCGCGGGTGGGGGACTTCGACGTGGATCTGCTGGTGGAATTCTTTCAGGGCTTCGTCAATCACGCTCAGGCTACCCTGCACATCGACAATGTTCGCGGCAAAAACTCACACCACATTGCCGAGACCATCTTCAAGGCCTTTGGCCGTGCCCTGCGCATGGCGCTGGAGGTGGATGCGCGTATGGGCGATATCCTGCCGTCGACGAAAGGCAAACTGTAAATAGCGATCACGAAGATGAATACCGTTGCAGTAATCGATTACGGCATGGGCAACCTGCACTCGGTGGCCAAGGCGCTGGAGCATGTACCGGGTGATCATCGTGTGCTGGTGAGCTCTGATGCAGAAGAAATTCTCGCCGCCGATCGCGTGGTGCTGCCCGGCGTCGGCGCCATGCGTGATTGCATGGGTGAGCTGAAACGTTTACAGCTGGACAAGGTGGTGCATCAGGTGGCCGAAAGTGGCAAACCATTGCTGGGTGTGTGCGTGGGTATGCAGGCAATGATGGAACACAGTGCGGAAAATGATGGCGTCGAGTGTCTGGGGATTTTTCCTGGCACGGTGGAGGCCTTCGGCAACGAGCTCACCGACCCGGTAACGGGCGAGCATCTCAAGGTGCCGCACATGGGCTGGAACCAGGTGGACCAGACCATGCCACATCCCATGTGGAAAGATATCCTGCCGGACACGCGCTTTTATTTCGTGCACAGCTATTATGTGCAACCCGCCGGACCGGAGCCGGTGGCGGGCTCCGCGGTGTACGGCTTTCCCTTCGTGGCGGCCATTGCGAAAGACAATATTTTTGCCGTGCAGTTTCACCCGGAAAAGAGTGCGGCGGCAGGGTTGCAGCTGTATGCCAATTTTGTGGACTGGGATGGGCAAGTTTAAGGGGGGCTTAAAAATCCGTCATTCCGGCGTATGCCGGAATCCAGTGGTAAATTCCCTGGACTCCGGCATTCGCCGGAGTGACGAAATTTAGAGTTATTGGCAAATGTTATCTAACGAGAATTAGTCATGCTTTTGATTCCCGCAATCGACTTGAAAGACGGCAAATGCGTGCGCCTCAAGCAGGGCCGCATGGAAGACGACACGGTGTTTTCCGATGACCCCGTGGCCATGGCGCGGCGCTGGGTGGAGGCCGGCGCGCGGCGTCTACATCTGGTGGACCTGAACGGCGCCTTCGAGGGCAAGCCCATGAATGCCGACATCGTGCATGATATCGTCGAGGCCTGTCCCGACGTGCCGGTGCAGATCGGTGGTGGCATCCGCGACGAAGACACCATTCAGACCTACCTGGATGCCGGGGTGCAGTACGTGATCATCGGCACCAAGGCGGTGAATGCGCCGCACTTTGTGTCGGACATCTGCCTCAGCTTTCCCGGCCACATCATCATCGGCCTGGACGCCAAAGACGGCAAGGTGGCCATCGACGGCTGGTCCAAGCTGTCGCAGCACGATGTCATCGACATGGCCAAACACTTTGAGAAGGACGGGGTCGAAGCCATTATCTACACGGATATCTCCCGCGATGGCATGATGAGCGGCGTCAACGTGGAGTCCACGGTGAAACTGGCGCAGGCCATCCATATTCCGGTGATCGCCTCGGGCGGCATCACCAATCTCGATGACATCCGCGCACTCAGCGAAGTGGCCGACGAAGGCATCATGGGGGCGATTACGGGGCGGGCCATTTACGAGGGTACGCTGGATTTCGTCGAAGGCCAGCGGCTCGCTGATGAGCTGGAAAAAGGCAGATGAAAGAGCAAAGAGTAAAGATAAAAGGGATGGCGAATCGACCTTCGGTCGCTTGCTTTTATCTTTCCTCTTGTCTCTTTTATCTGAAGTAATATGGGCCTGGCCAAACGCATTATCCCCTGCCTCGACGTGGACAACGGCCGCGTGGTGAAGGGCGTGCAGTTCGTGGACATCCGTGATGCCGGTGATCCGGTGGAGGTGGCCAAGCGTTACGACAGGGAAGGCGCCGACGAGATTACCTTTCTCGATATCACCGCCAGCGCCCATGATCGCGAGACCATGGTGCACGTGGTGGAAGAAGTGGCCAGCGAGGTGTTCATTCCGCTGACCGTGGGGGGCGGCATTCGCACCGTGGATGACATCCGCCGCATGCTCAACGCCGGGGCCGACAAGGTGGCCATCAACACCGCCGCGGTGTTCAATCCCGAGTTCGTGCGCGAGGCGGCGGAAAAATTCGGCTCCCAGTGCATCGTGGTGGCCATCGATGCCAAGTGCGTGAGTGAAGAGGGCGAACCCAAACGTTGGGAAATCTTCACCCACGGCGGACGCAAGCCCACGGGCATCGACGCCATCGAGTGGGCAAAAAAAATGGTGGATTACGGCGCCGGCGAGATCCTCCTCACCAGCATGGACCGCGACGGCACCAAGATCGGTTTCGATCTGGAACTGACCCGCGCGGTGAGCGATGCGGTGAGTGTGCCGGTGATCGCCTCTGGCGGCGTGGGTGAACTGCAACATCTCACCGAGGGGGTCACCCTGGGCCATGCCGATGCGGTGCTGGCGGCGAGTATTTTTCACTTCGGTGAGCACAGCATCGAAGAGGCCAAGCGGGCCATGGCGGCGGCGGGCGTGGAGGTGCGGTTGTGAGCTTCTTTCGACACCGTGTATTTAACGCAGAGGACGCAGAGGCGCAGAGAACGCAAAGAAAAGAGGTTGTGTCTGGCGAGACAAGTGGTTGCTGTCACAATTCTGTCGGTGACAAAAGGCTTTTAATATTATTTCTCCGCGTCCTTTGCGCCTCTGCGTTCTTTGCGTTTAGAACACAGGACTTAAAACATCCTCAACGCGTTATGCTGCCAAAGGTCACCGCATGAGCAACTGGCTGGACGAGATCAAGTGGGACGCCGACGGCCTGGTGCCGGCCATCGCCCAGGATGCGGCCAGCGGCAAGGTGCTGATGATGGCGTGGATGAATCGCGAGTCTCTGCAGCTGACTGTCGACGAAGGCCGCGCCATTTACTGGTCGCGTTCGCGGCAGAAGCTGTGGCGCAAGGGCGAGGAGTCCGGCCACGTGCAGAAATTGAAAGACCTGCGTTTGGATTGTGACGCCGATGTGCTGCTATTGTTGGTGGAGCAGGTGGGCGGCATCGCCTGCCACACCGGCCGCGAGCGCTGCTTTTACCGCCAGTACCGGGACGGGCAGTGGGTGGAAACGGATGCGGTAATCAAGAACCCGGATGACATTTATGCATGATGTTTCAAGTCAGGACGTGCTGCAACAACTGGCCGAGGTGCTGGAGGCGCGCAAGGGTGCGTCGCCGGACAGTTCCTACGTGGCCGGCCTCTACGCCCAGGGTCTGGATGCGATCCTGAAAAAGATCGGCGAGGAGGCCACGGAGACGGTGATGGCGGCCAAGGATGGCGATGCCGAAAAAATCATTTATGAAACCGCGGACCTGTGGTTTCACAGCCTGGTGTTGCTGGCCCAGCAGGGCCTGGGACCACAGCAGGTGCTGGACGAATTGGCGCGGCGTTTCGGTCTGTCCGGGCTGGAAGAGAAGGCGAGCAGGGGGAAACAATGAGCGATTGTCTGTTTTGCAAGATCGCCGCGGGGGAGATTCCCGCGGACACCGTGTACGAGGACGATCAGGTGATCGTGTTCAAGGACATTCATCCCAAGGCGCCGGTGCATCTGTTGATCGTGCCGCGGGAGCATATCCCCAGCCTCAAGGAAATGGACGCCTCGCACGATGCGCTCATGGCGCACATGATGCGTCTGTTGCCCGGGCTGGCGCAGGAGCAGGGACTGGACAACGGTTTTCGCACCATCATCAATACCGGCCCCGGGGGCGGGCAGGAAATTTTTCATTTACACATTCATCTGCTGGGCGGCGGGCGTTTGCCCGGGTTCGGTTAAACGGAGAATAAAACCATGGGTATCAGTATCTGGCAGTTATTAATCATCCTGGTCATTGTGCTGTTGTTGTTCGGCGCCAAGCGTCTGCGCAACGTGGGTGGCGATCTGGGTTCGGCCATCAAGGGCTTCAAGTCGGCGATGAAGGAAGAGGAAAACAAGCCCGAGGAGCCGGTGCAGATAAAGCAGGATGCCGGTGATGTCATCGAGGGCGAAGTGACCTCCAAGGAAAAAGACAAGGCTTGAGTTGATGGGAGAGCCTGGGGTACGGGGATTTTTCTTTCCTGGTTCCTCGTCACTCGCAACTCGATACTGTATCTATGTTCGACATCGGTTTCATGGAACTGGCCCTGATCGGCGTGGTTGCCCTGGTGGTGATCGGCCCCGAGCGCCTGCCTGGCGTGGCGCGCACCGTGGGCAGATGGATGGGCAGCGCTAAACGCTTCGTGCATTCCGTGCAGGCCGACATCAATCAGGAAGTGAGCAAGGCCGAGGAACTCAAACGCCTGCTGGAAGAGCAGACCAAGATTCAGTCGGTGCACGAAATCCTCGAGCAGACGCCGGTGGAAGAAAATGAGCGCAAGCCGGTGCCCCGCGCAGTGCCTGCAACCAAACCCCATGCCGAGAGTGAGCCGGAGTACGAGCTAAAGGCGATCAGCGACACTCCCGATACACCGCTGGATGAGGCCGCTTCCGGTACGCCTGCAGAGGCCGACGTCAAGGACGTCTCCAGCCACAAGCAATGAGCGATCCGCAGCAATACCCCCCGCCGCCGGAACAACCCCTGGTGCAACACCTGCTGGAGTTGCGCGACCGCCTGTTGCGCGTGGTGGTGGTGATCCTGGTGTTGTTCCTGGGCCTGTTCGCCTTCGCCAACGATCTGTACACCTATCTTGCCGAGCCGCTGCTGCGGCACATGGTGGAAGGCTCCAGCATGATCGCCACCCAGGTGGCCTCGCCCTTTCTGACCCCCTTCAAGCTGGCCCTGGTGTTGTCGGTGTTCATCGCCGTGCCTTACATCCTTTACCAGGCCTGGGGATTCATCGCCCCGGGGCTGTATCAGCACGAGCGCCGGCTGGTGTTCCCGCTGCTGTTTTCCAGCACCGTGTTGTTCTATGCCGGCGCCGCCTTCGCCTATTACGTGGTGTTTCCCCTGGTGTTCGGATTTCTCACCGGCATCGCCCCGGAAGGGGTGGCGGTGATGCCGGATATTACCTATTACCTCGATTTCGCCATCAAGATGTTCTTCGCCTTCGGCCTGGCCTTCGAGGTGCCCATCGCCACCATCCTGGTGGTGTGGAGCGGTATGACCACCGCCGAGGCCCTGGCGGCGAAGCGTCCCTATGTGATCGTCGGCGCCTTCGTGTTCGGCATGTTGCTGACCCCACCCGATGTGATCTCCCAGACCCTGCTGGCGGTGCCCATGTGGGTGCTGTTCGAGCTGGGGTTGATTTTCTCGCGTTTCTACGCCCGTCCCAGGACGACGGAAGAGGATGAGGAAAACAGTATCGGCGGGGGCGCGGCGGCCGCGGCCGCCCCCACGGGACGGGTGGAACCCACGTTCGCCACCCCGCAGCCCCCCCCGGAACACGGCGATGAGGACGAGCCGGACGGAGCAGACTATGGCGATGAATATGCCGACGCCAATGATTCCGGCCATGGTGAATATGAGCCCCTCACCGAGGAGGAAATGGATGCCGAGCTGGATCGCCTGGAGGCCGAAGAGGCGGCCGCCGAGGAGGCAGAGAGACGGGACGCCGGTGATGGTGGGCAGACCGGGGACAAGCAGTCACGGGACGATTCCCCGGACAAGCCCGGATAATTGACCCGCGAGGCGCACCAGGCCGCGGCACTCGGGTATAATCAACCCATTTTGAGAGAGTCAGGTGCAAACCGAGGAAACCGATATGGCAAGAATGGTGCAGTGTGTAGTGACGAATCAGCAGGGTGAAGGCCTGGAGAGCGTGCCCCATCCCGGCGAGTTGGGGCAGCGCATTTATGAGAATGTGTCACAGGAAGGCTGGAACCAATGGCTGGAGCGCCTGACCATGATCATCAACGAGAACGGCCTGTCCACCGCCGACCCCGCGAGCCTCGACGTCATCGAACAACACATGCTGGGTTTCTTTTTCAAGGAAGGTGAGATGGGTAATCTGCCGGAAGGCTTCAAGCCACCGGGGGCAAAGAAATAGCCTGGCCGGCGAATTAACGCGACGCGCTTCGGCGCGTTTTTTTATGCCCGCCTTTCGCGCCAAGGGACAAAAGCGAGAAATGGTATTTGTTGGGACAATTTCGGGTAACAAGTCATCGAAAAAAAAGGGTCGAGGCTTTATGGTATCCGCGCATCGACAATCTCATGGAGAGAGACGTCTCAGACTTTGATAGGCGATGCATGTCAATCAACATAATTTAAGGAGAAATTATCATGGCAAGTATCAGCAGCTTGAATCTGCGACTGATCAGTCACGATCACAATCGTAAAACCGCTACCCTCACGGTGTCCTATCGCGCCGTGCTGACCAGCGTGGAACGTAACATGACCGGTCTGCGCTTTCGTGAAGTCATCCAGTTGTGGGGGGCGGACAGCCCCGATGCGGATGATTACCTGTACACCTTTCCCACTAGCGCGTTTTCCGTGGAAAGCGATGGCGTGGTGAATCGGGAACGCACGGTTACCCTGAGTGACGATATCCTCGATGAGGACGGCTTCCCCCGTCCCACCGACGAGGTGTACGCCAAGGTGCGGATCACACCGCTGCTACCATCGGGCAGTGTGCGTAACAGCAATCAAATCGAGCACCGTTTCTGATTGTTGGAAGTACCGGTGCGGCAATGATTGCACCGTTTCGGCGGGCACAACGTGCGGACGTTGTGCCCGCCGATTTTTTTGAGTGGCTTTCCCCTCCCCCTTTGTTCCGTGCTTGCCCGGGCTGCGGGGCTCACGGATAATCATGCTCCATGAACGCCACCCCCAGGCCATTCGCCTTGTTTTCCGGTGCTGCGCATTGCTGCGGGGTTGCCGGTCTCTTTTTACTCGCCGTGGTGTTGAGCGCCTGCGAACCGGCATCGAAACAGCCGCCGCAAAACCAGGCCGCTACACAAACCGAGATACAAAAACCCCGGCGGGGCCTGCGCGCGCCGCCCACGGGGACGCCCTATTCACTGGAGTACTTTGAACCCACCGCGGACAACCCGGCGTATGGCACACTCATGGTCAACGACCATGCCTTTCTGGTGCCCGAAGGCGTGACCCGTCCCTCGGTGCAGAGTGTGTACCTGTTGTCGCACTGGAAGATCAATCCGGGGGAGAGCGTGCTGGACATGGGTACCGGCTCCGGGGTGCAGGCCATCTTCGCCGCCGAGATCAGCCAGCACATCGTCGCCACCGACATTTCCCCCAAGGCGGTGGAAACGGCAAGGCTCAATGTCAAACGCTTTGGTCTGCAGGACAGGATCGAGGTGCGCCTCGGCGATCTGTTCGCCCCCATCAAGTCCGGTGAGCGTTTCGACGTGATCCTGTTCAACATCGATTATCCCTCCAACCAGTACACCCAGTTCTGGTGGAAGATCCATGAGCGCTTCTTTGATGAGGTGCGCCAGTACCTCAAACCCAATGGACGTATCTATTATCAGATTGGTCTTGTGGACAACGTGCCCCGGGTCAAGGCCATGGCCGACAGGAACGGCCTGCGCATCATGTCCATGCGCATGGACGAACGGTTGATCTTTCAGCGTGCGCCCATCGTGTTCATGCTGCAGCGCGAAGAGGACGTACAGGAGCAGCTGCGCCGTGAGGATGCCGCCTATCTGCGCCAGGTCGAGACCGACAAACGCCGCGCCGCACCATAGTCAAGCCCCTGTTTTTTCACGAAACACCGTGGTTGCACCAACCGGCTCCGTAGGCCGATGTGCAAGTTGACGTGGAAAGCGGTATACTACGCGCCCCTTCCGGCTCCACCCAGCAGCATCCACGGGTAAGACGACATAGGTACTCCGCGAATTTCGGCTCTTACTTTCCTTGATGAAAAGCGAGCTTCCCTCGCATTTTATCATTGAAGGAATCAGGCACTCATTCCAGGGCAGCACGCCCATGGACTCCGTGACGATTCCGTAAGTACAGGTACAACACATGACCACCGAAGTTACCGCGTTCAATCAACTGGCGCTGAGCACACCCATCCTCAAGGCCCTGGACGACGTGGGCTACGAAAGCCCCTCGCCCATCCAGGCGGAAACCATTCCCCTGCTGCTCGAGGGCCGAGATGTTCTCGGCCAGGCACAGACCGGCACCGGCAAGACCGCCGCCTTTGCCCTGCCGCTGATCTCCAGGCTCGATCTCAAACAAAAAGACCCGCAGGTGCTGGTGCTGGCGCCCACCCGTGAACTGGCCATCCAGGTGGCCGAGGCCTTTCAGAAATACGCCAAGCACCTGAAGGGCTTTCACGTCCTGCCCATCTACGGCGGCCAGGACTACCGCGGCCAGATCCGCGCCCTGCAACGCGGCGTGCACGTGGTGGTGGGCACCCCCGGCCGGGTGATGGATCACATGCGCCGCGGCACCCTCAAGCTGGATCGACTCAGCGCACTGGTGCTGGACGAGGCCGACGAGATGCTGCGTATGGGCTTCGTGGATGACGTGGAATGGATTCTTGAGCAGACCCCGGACGAGCGTCAGATCGCCCTGTTCTCCGCCACCATGCCACCGCAGATCCGGCGCATCGCCACACGCCATTTGAACGATCCGGCGCAGGTGACCATCAAGACCCAGACCACCACGGTGGACACCATTCGCCAGCGTTTCTGGCCGGTGAGCGGCATGCACAAGCTCGATGCCCTGACGCGCATCTGCGAGGCCGAGCCCTTCGATGCCATGATCATTTTCGTGCGCACCAAGACCGCGACGGTGGAGCTGGCGGAAAAACTCTCCGCCCGGGGCTATGCCTCGGCAGCCATCAATGGCGACATCCAGCAGAACCTGCGCGAGCGCACCGTCAACAATCTGAAAAATGGCAAGCTGGATATTCTTGTCGCCACCGACGTGGCCGCCCGCGGCCTGGACGTGGATCGCATCAGTCACGTGGTCAACTACGACATCCCCTACGACACCGAGGCCTATGTGCATCGCATCGGCCGCACCGGTCGCGCCGGCCGCCAGGGCGATGCCATCCTGTTCGTGGCGCCGCGGGAAAAGCGCCTGCTGCACGCCATCGAAAAGGCCACACGGAAAAAGATCGAACGCATGGAGCTGCCGTCCACGGAGGACATCAACGACCGGCGCATCGACAAATTCAAGCAGCGCATCAGCGATGCTCTGGCCACCGAGGAGATGGGGTTCTTTTACCAGCTCATCGAGCAATATCAGCAGGAACACAATGTGCCCGCGCTGGAGATCGCCGCGGCCCTGGCGCATCTGTTACAGGGCGACACGCCCCTGTTGCTGCAAAACAAGCCGCAACGCCAGTCCCGCGAAAACTGGGATGATCGTCCCGCCAAACGGGCTGACAAGCGCGGTGCAAAACGTGACGCGCAACGCGATAACGGTGAAGCCAGGATGCATCCGCGCAAGGAACGCGCAGCGAAGAAGGATGTGCCACCGGCAGAAGGCATGGAACGCTTTCGCATCGAGGTGGGACACTCGCACGGCGTACAGCCGGGCAACATCGTCGGCGCCATCGCCAACGAGGCGGGCCTGGACGGCAAGTACATCGGCCACATCAAGATCCACGACGACCACAGCCTGGTGGACCTGCCCGAAGGCATGCCCAAAGAAGTCTTCCGTGATTTGATCAAGACCCGGGTAGCGGGGCAGGCCTTGAAGATTTCCCGTGTGGCTGGGGACGACAAAACGGGCAAGCGCGTCAGGGCGAAAAACAAAGGACTAAGGGCTAAGGGCTAAGGGCTAAGGACTAAGGACTAAGGACTAAGGACTAAGGGCTAAGGACTAAGGACTAAGGACTAAGGGCTAAGGACTAAGGGCTAAGGACTAAGGGCTAAGGGCTAAGGACTAAGGACTAAGGGCTAAGGGCTAAGGGCTAAGGACTAAGGACTAAGGACTAAGGGCTAAGGGCTAAGGGGAAGAATTTTTTAGTACTCAGTCCTCCGCCCTTAGTCCTCAGTCCTATTTTGGGTGCGTTGTGTCAGCCAGCGATCCAACTGGTTGGCGAAGGCCTGCCGGTCACTCTGGTTTAAGGGTGCCTGGCCGCCGGTGTGTTCGCCACTGGCGCGCATGGTGTCCATGAAATCGCGCATCATCAGCTTGGCCTTGATGTCGCTGGCGGTAAACAGTTCGCCGCGTGGGCTCAAGGCCAGCGCACCCTTGTCGATGACCTCCGCGGCCAGGGGGATGTCTGCAGTGATAACCAGATCGCCGGGGGACGCCAGCTTGACGATCTCATCGTCGGCAACATCGAAGCCGGATGCCACGACCAGCATTTTCAGGTGTGCGGAAGGTGGAATGCGCATCGACTGATTGGCCACAAAGGTGGTCAATACGCCGGTGCGCATGGCCGCCTTGAAGAGGATCTCCTTGATCACCACGGGGCAGGCGTCGGCATCGACCCAGATCTTCATTGCAATCTCCTTCATTGCAATCTCCAAAGGGGCGCCGTGACAAAAGTGAGTTTGGCGTGGGCCTCGCGTAATGCGCTTTCGACCTGTTCGGGCGTCTTTGCACGGGCAAAGATGAAGCCCAGGTAGGCGGCACCTTCCGGCAACGGTATCAATTCATAACCCTCGCGCACGCTGATCTCCACGTCGAGAATGTGCGGCACCCGGCGCGCGGCGCCCAGGCCTTCGACCCGGCGCAGGATGCCGGCCCGGGGAATGGGGATCATCAGCACGCCGGCAGCCGAGTTGTCGGTCGCGCTGGCCAGCGGCTTGCCCATGGCCTGGGCGATTACCAGGGCTTCCAGACTGTGGCCACTGCCCTGTTTCAGTAGTTGTGCGCACTGGCCGCCGATGGTGCGGGCGGCCACTTCGAGTATGCTGGCCTCACCGTTGTGCAGGCGTAATTCGGCGTGAACGGGGCCGTGGACGAGTCCGTAGGCGGCGCAGGCCTCGCTGACCCGCCGGGCGATGAGCGCCTGCTGCCCTTCGGCCAGGCGCGAGGGGGTGATGTAGTAACTTTCTTCGAAGTAGGGACCTTGCAACGGCTCGGGTTTGTCGAACAGGGCCAGGACCTGCAACTTGCCGTTATGCAGCGTGCCTTCCAGCGCCACCTCGATGCCGGGCAGGTAGTCCTCCACCAAGATGTGGCGTTGGGCCTCCGCGTCGTCGAGTTCGGCCACAATGGCGGCGATGCGCTGCGCGGCGGCCATGGCCTGTTGAGGGTTGTCGGCGCGGATCACCCCCCGGCTGCCGGACAGGTTCAGGGGTTTGAGGACGCAGGGGTAATGCAGCGCGGCAAGCTGTGGCGCAAGGTCGCTTTGCAAATCCATGCGCGTGAATCCGGGCACGGGCACGCCGTGTTCTTGCAGCCGGGCGCGCGCCTGGTCCTTGCGCTGGGTGAGTCGTACCGCCGCGGGTGGGTTGTGTGGCAGATCGAGTTGCTGCGCAATACGGGCAGCGAGGTCCACGGCGCTGTCGTCGCTGGCGATGACCCCGGCAAAGGGCCGCAGCCGGGCCTCGTCGAGCAGGCTCGCCAGCGCCTGTTCGGGCCGGTGGAGGTCGATGCGCAGGCCCTCGGCCACGGCGCTCACCAGGGAATGCTCACTGGTGGAGGCTACCAGCACCTCCACGCCCAGGGCCTGGGCGGCGTGCAGATAGGGGGCGATGCGGTAGCTGCTGTGGGGGGCGATCAGCAGCAGTCGGGGGGGCTGCGTTTTTGGGTGAATGGCTGACACTGGCCGGGGAGTGATTATTTGCCGTCACCCGGCCCCGGTCTTCGCCGGGACAGGCTGCGGCCGGGATCCAGTGGTTGTAAACGATATCCTGGATTCCGGCATGCGCCGGAATGACGGTTATGTTGGCTTTTTCTTTATTGCAACAGGCGTCGGTTTACGCGCAACCCCCACCCGCCGCGCCGCAGGCCCCGCAGACCCCGGAACCGCCGGTGGCGGCGAAGGCGTTCTTGAACACGAAGCTGGCGCCCATACCCTGTTCCACGAAGTCGATCTCCACGCCATTGAGAAAGCTCAGGGCCACGGGGTCGATGTACAGGGTGAGGCCGTCCTTTTCGAGGATGGCGTCACGCTCGGTGGGGCCCTCGGAGAAGGTCATACCATAGGTCATGCCGCCGCAGCCGCCGCCGGAGACGAAGATACGCACGCCGTTAATGTCTTCCTCGCTGCCCAGCAGTTCCACGAGTTTTTCGTGGGCGGCGGGCATGACGTTCACTTCATCGGTGATGGTGGCCTTGTATTCGGGTAATGCGCTCATGATGTGCTCCAGTATTCGTTGCTGACGGATTTGATTTTAGCACCCCCGGCGGCGAAGAAATACGCCCATTCTGCGGGGTTTTCGCTTTCTGCCGGGTTGGATGCTTTTGCTGCTGCAAGGTTCCTGTGTGGGCGGCGTAACAAACCCGGCCGTGTATGATCAAAGATAGCATGAGATATCTTCTGAGCTTGTTGTACAGTCTGTGGCTGGTCGGTTTACCGATGGTCTCGGTTCCGGTGTGGGCCAATCAACTGGCCGGGCACGATTCGCCCTACCTGGCCATGCATGGTCAGGATCCGGTGAACTGGCAGGACTGGTCCGCGGATGTGCTGGAGCAGGCTCAGCAACAGCACAAGCTGTTGTTCGTTTCCATCGGCTATTTTTCCTGCCACTGGTGCCACGTAATGCAGCGGGAAAGTTACAGTGACCCGCAAGTGGCGAAAATACTCAATGCGCAGTTTATTTCCGTGAAAGTGGATCGTGAGCTGAATCCGGCGCTGGATGCCTATCTCATCGACTTCGTGCAACGCACCCGGGGTTCCGCGGGCTGGCCCCTGAATGTGTTTCTCACCCCCGAGGGGCACCCCCTGGTGGGAATGACCTATCTGCCCAAAGAGCGGTTTATCACCCTGCTCCGGGAATTACAGCAGCAGTGGGGCCAGGCGCCGGGTTATCTCAGCCAGGCCGCCGCCCAGGCCGCGGCCGTTCTGCGTGGTGAACCGGCGAAGCCCGATCCCTTGCTCAAGCCGGGTGATGGCAGGCGATACGAAACCATTCTCGTACAGCAGGCCCTGCAGCTGGGGGATGGGATGGAGGGCGGGTTTGGTGAACAAACCAAGTTCCCCATGGCGCCGCAACTGGACAGCCTGCTCAGCGCCTTTCAACGTAATCCCATTCCCCAGTTGAAACACTTTTTGCAGTTGACCCTGGATCAGATGGCCAGCCAGGGCCTGCGAGATCATCTCGGTGGCGGCTTTTTCCGTTACACCACGGACCCCGGCTGGCAGACCCCGCATTTCGAAAAAATGCTTTACGACAACGCCCTGCTGGCCAGTGTGTATTTGCGCGCGGCGAAAATTCTGGGGCGTGCGGATTATCAGCAGGTGGCCCGCGAGACCCTTGATTTCATGTTAGACAACATGCGCACGCCACAGGGCGCCTTTGTCGCCAGCTTTTCCGCCGTGGATGGGGCTGGAGTTGAAGGTGGCTATTATTTGTGGGAAACCTCAACCTTGTTGGATGTGTTGACGCGCGACGAGTACCGGTTGCTGGAAGTGTTGTGGGACCTGCAGGATACCCCGGCATTTGAGGCGGGGCATCTGCCGCGCCTGCAGATGTCACTGGAAGAGGCCGCCGCACAACTGCAAATAGCGATCCCTGTGGCGCAGCAGGTTTACCGTTCGGCACGCAAAAAGCTGCTGGCTGTGCGTGCGCGGCGCGAGTTGCCCGTGGATGACAAGTTGCTGGCTTCCTGGAATGGTTTGGTCCTCAGCGCCCTGGTGCAGGCGGCACAACTGCCCGAGGGGGAAAAGTACCGTCAGGCGGCGCAGGGGGTACGTGATTATCTGGTGGACACCCTGTGGGATGGACAGCGCCTGTGGCGCGCCAAGGGCCGGCGGGGTGAGCTTGGGCGGGCTGGTCTGGAGGACTATGCCTTTACCGCACAGGGCCTGCTGGACTGGGCATTGCTGAGCGGCAATCAAGCCGATGTGCGGCTGGCGACGCGCTGGGTGAGCGATGCCTGGCGACGCTTTCATGATGAAACCGGCTGGTTATTGTCGGACCAAACCCTGCTGCCCAGCGGATTTGGGGTGCCCCTGCTGGACGAGGGGGCGCTGCCCTCACCGGCCAGTGTGTTATTGCGCGTGTCACAGCAGGTGGCTCTTCGCAGTAAAGACAAGATGCTCCGCGCCCGCGTAAACAAGGCGCTGACGGTGGGGCATGCACAACTGCAGGAAGTGGCTTTTGATTATCCGAGCCAGGTTACCTTGTTGGTGGAGTTGTCTCCCTAACCACGATTAGCCTTTTGCCGACCCATCGACGGGCGCTCGCCGACGATGGCTTCCACATTCATTACCTTGCCGTTGCGCAGTATTTGCAACTGCAGTTTCCCCCCGGGGGCGACGCGGGCAATCTGGTTCATGACGGTCTTGCTGTCGGTGGATGCCTTGCCATTCACCGACAGGATGATGTCGCCGGGACGCAGGCCGGCCTGGGCCGCCGGGCCATTGCGCTGAATACCCGCGATGATGATCCCGGTGATGTTCTGCAGGCCGAAGGACTCCGCCAATTGCGGGGTGATGTCCTGGGTTTCCACTCCCAGCCAGCCGCGGGATACACGGCCATTTTCGATAAGCTGCTCCATGACATCGCTGGCGATGCTCATGGGGATGGCGAAGCCGATGCCCTGGGATCCACCGGAGCGGGAAAAGATGGCCGTATTGATGCCCACCAGATTGCCATTGGCATCCACCAGTGCGCCTCCGGAATTGCCGGGGTTGATGGCGGCATCGGTCTGAATGAAGTTTTCAAAGGTGCTGATGCCCACATCGTCGCGGCCCGTGGCGCTGATGATGCCCATGGTCACCGTCTGCCCCACTCCGAAGGGATTGCCAATGGCCAGCACCACATCTCCCACGCGCAGGGTATTGGCGAGATTGATGGTGATGCTGGGAATCTCTTCGAGATCGATTTGCAGTACTGCTACATCCGTCTCCGGATCGGTGCCCACCAGTCTGGCCTCGGCGCTGCGGCCGTCGCGCAATAACACCTCGATTTCAGCGGCGCCCTCGACCACGTGATTATTGGTGAGGATATAGCCCTGGTTGCTGACGATGACCCCTGAGCCCAGGCTGTTTTCCAGACGTTGGCGGGGTATGTATTGGTCGCCAAAAAAATAGCGCAACAGGGGATTCACCCGCTCGGTGATGATTTTGGTGGTGTAGATATTGACCACGGCAGGGGCCGCTACCTCCACGGCATGGGCATAGGATACCGGCCCGGAACTCATGCCCGGAGTGGTTTGCAGTATCGGGCTTTGCCTGACCTCCACCACGGGACGGGACTGGCCAAGCATCTCGGGACGCAGCAGGAGGATGACGAAGGCGGCGGCGAGGCCTGCCACCACGGCCTTGAACAGGAAGAGATAGGGGTTGGTTTTTTTCATCTTGGAAAAAGAATACCACGCCTCCACGCGCGGGGCTTTTCGGATTATCATCAGGGCCTCGGAGGAAATCAGGGGATGGACGGCGATGCAACGGGATGAATTACTGAAATATCTGGCGGAATTACTGGATGTGCCGGCCTTTGCCGATTATGCCCCCAATGGTTTGCAAGTAGAGGGTAGCAGTGATGTGCGGCACATTGTCACCGGCGTCACCGCCTGCCAGGCCCTGGTGGACGCCGCGGTGGAACGGGGCGCCGACACCCTGCTGGTGCATCACGGCTATTTCTGGAAGGGCGAGGCGCCTTGCGTGGTGGGCATGAAACAGCGCCGACTCAAGGCCCTGCTGGGGGCGGATATCAACCTGTTGGCCTATCATCTGCCCCTGGATGCCCACCCGGAGCTGGGAAACAACGCGCAACTGGCCCGCCTGCTGGGCCTGCAGGTGGAGGGGGGCTTTGGCGGTGATCCCGCCATCGGCCAGTACGGCCGTCTGGCCCCGCCCCGGGACGCCGGGGCCTTTGGCGCCCACATCGCCCGTCAGCTGGGCCGCGAGCCCCTGCACATCGCCGGGGCGGCGGGGGAGATCCAGCGCGTGGCCTGGTGCACCGGGGCGGCACAGTCCTATCTGGAACAGGCCGCGGCCCTCGGGGTGGAGGCCTTTGTCAGCGGTGAGATCTCCGAACACACCGTGCACGCTGCCCGGGAGCTGGGCCTGCACTATTTCAGCGCCGGCCACCATGCAACGGAGCGGGGCGGGGTACAGGCCCTGGGTGAACATCTGGCGGCCCATTTTGGTCTGACGGTGGACTTTGTGGATATTCCAAACCCGGTCTGAGGGCCAGCGAAGGGTCATCGGGCGCTTGCCGTATTCGTCGAAATCCCCTAGAATGCGCGGCTCTCGAGCGTTTGCCGGTGATTCCCGGCCGGCGCGCATACAGAACAGATTTGAGGTCCATAGCCATGAAGCCGGATATCCACCCCGCATACCATGAAATCAAAGTGACATGCAGCTGCGGGAACACCTTTGAAACCCGTTCCACCCTGGAGAAGGATCAGCTGCATCTGGATGTTTGCTCCGCCTGTCATCCGTTTTATACCGGCAAGCAGAAGATCGTGGATACCGGCGGACGTGTAGACAAGTTCCGCCAGAAGTACGGTGTGAAGTAAACTTGGGTTGCTGATTCGCGCGCTTCAGTTCCGCGTTAGCATTTGCCGCTGCCGCAGCCATTACAGAAAAAGGGCGTCCCAGGTGGGCGCCCTTTTTGTTTGCCTGTGGATTTATTTCCCTGGGATGCCGTCGGCGCAGGCCTCGCAGACCTGTGCCTCAACCCGGTTCGACGAAATTGCCACGGTGGCCAGGGTAACAGATGGCGATACCCTGCGTCTGCAGGATGGCCGCGCGGTAAGGCTGATCGGCATCAATGCCCCCGAACTTGGCCACGACGACAGGCCCGCCGAGCCCATGGCGAAGCAGGCCCGTGACGCCCTCAAGGCCATGCTGGGCAGGGGAGCCAGGGTGGGATTACAGTATGGCCGGGAGAAACATGACCGCTACCGACGCCTGCTGGCCCATGTGTACCTGCCCGGTGGTGAGAGTGTGCAGGCCCGTCTGTTGGTATCGGGCATGGTGGCGCAGATTGTGGTGCCGCCCAACCTGGGCAGGCTGGCGTGTTACCGTAAAGCGGAACAGCAGGCGCGCAAGGGAGGCAAGGGTGTTTGGCGCGGGATTTATCGCGCCATACCCGTTGAGTCCCTGGGACCCAACAGTCGCGGTTTCAAACGCATCACCGGGCGCATCAGCCGTATCGGCGAAAGCAGAAAGTCCGTGTGGTTGAATTTTACCGGCCCCGATGGTGACTATGCAGGTGAACAGGTGGCGGTGCGTATCGCACGCCATGATCTGCCCTGGTTCACCTCCTGGCAGCCGCAATCCCTGGCAGGAAAAAAGGTGGTGGTGCGTGGCTGGTTGACTGCTTACAGACGTCAATTGGTGATGCGCGTGCGTCATCCGGCTGGTATTGAAATTGTACGGTAAGATTTTTCTTTTTGAGTAAAGGCATGAGTCAGTCAGCATGAATAAAAAAACCGAAGATCTGAAGCAACAGGCCCTGGCGTACCACGCCGCAACGGAGAGCGCAGGGCCCGGCAAGATTGCCATCGAGATCACTAAATCCTGTGATACCCAGCACGATTTGTCCCTGGCCTATACGCCGGGCGTGGCCGAGCCAGTGCGTGCCATCGATGCAGACCCCGACGCCGCCTACCGGTATACCGCCAAGGGTAACCTGGTGGGAGTCATTTCCGATGGTTCCGCCGTGCTGGGGCTGGGTAATGTGGGCGCGCTGGCGGGCAAGCCGGTGATGGAAGGCAAGGGGGTGTTGTTCAAGAAGTTTGCAAATATCGACGTGTTCGATATCGAGGTGAATGCAGATTCACCACAGGCCTTCATCGATACCGTTACCAATATCGCCCCCACCTTTGGCGGCATTAATCTCGAAGACATCGCTGCGCCTCATTGTTTCGAGATCGAGAAGGCCTTGATCGAACGTCTGGATATCCCGGTGTTTCATGATGACCAGCATGGCACGGCCATTATCATTGCCGCGGGCCTGCTCAATGCCCTGGAGGTGCAGGGTAAAAGGATCGAAGAGGTGAGTATTGTCTGCCTGGGCGCCGGTTCCGCAGGGATCGCCTCCATGCGCCTGCTGCTGTCGCTGGGAGCAAAAAAGGAAAACCTGTTTCTAGTCGATCGTAAGGGCGTTATTCACAGTGGCCGCGAGGATCTGAATGCGTACAAGCAGGCCTTTGCCACGCAAACCGACAAACGCACCCTGCAGGACGCCATGCAGGGGGCGGATGTGTTTATCGGAGTCTCTGGCCCCAACTTGGTGGACGAGGCGATGTTGCACAACATGGCACCGCGGCCGGTGGTATTTGCTCTGTCCAATCCTGATCCCGAGATCAGCCCGGGGCTGGCGCATGATGCGCGTGATGATTTGATCATGGCCACCGGGCGCAGTGACTATCCCAATCAGGTGAACAACGTGCTGGGCTTTCCCTTTATTTTCCGCGGCGCGCTGGATGTGCGTGCTTGCGTCATCAACGAGGCCATGAAGGTGGCCGCGGTAAAGGCCTTGGCGAAGTTGGCCCACGAGCCAGTGCCAGAAGTGGTGCTCGAGGCCTATGGTGTAAAGCAAATGGTATTTGGCCCTGATTATATTATTCCCAAGCCCTTCGATCCGCGCCTGCAGGACTTTGTGCCCCCGGCGGTGGCGCGCGCTGCGGTGGACAGCGGCGTGGCGCGCCTGCCTTATCCCACACATTATCCGCCATTCAGCGTCGAATGACGGTAAATGCTTCATGCTGATGCGTGCCCTGGTGGGCAGCTTGATGTTGTTTGTTTCTGCTGGCTTGTGGGCGGAGACCTTTATCAAAGTCGCTACTTTCAGTGAGGGAGGCCTGTCCGGCTGGGAGGAGAAATCCTTCAAGGGCAACACGCAATACCGGATTGTTGAGATGCAGAAAGGGAAGATGAAGGAAAAGGTACTGCGCGCACACACCGAGGGGCAGGCCTCGGTCTTGTTTAGAGAAATGGAGGTCGATCTACGTAGGGCGCCTTATCTCAACTGGTCTTGGCGGGTGGAAAACGTCTTCAAGGATAACGACGAGCGCAGCAAGGAGGGCGACGACTATCCCGCACGAATTTATGTGGTGGTTTCAGGCGGCCTGTTTTTCTGGAAGACCAGGGCCATCAATTATGTGTGGTCCAGTAACCAGTCTGTGGGCAGCGAGTGGGCCAATGCCTATTCGGACAATGCGAAAATGCTTGCCCTGCGCAGCGGTGAGCGACATCTGGGGCAGTGGGTCAATGAACGGCGGAATGTGCGTGAAGACCTGCAACGCCTATTCGGTGAAGATGTGGAGAGAATCGATGTCGTTGCTGTGATGGTGGATGGGGATAACACCGGGCAGTCGGCCACGGCCTATTTCGGGGATATCTTTTTTTCCGGAAATTAATGTGCCTGGCTTGTGCGTCTTGATTCCTCTTGTCTTAACAGGCTCTAGTTTCCCAGAGACAGGAATGGTTTGGTGGAGAAATAGAGAATCACCAGGACGATGGCAATATAGGCAATGATCTTGAGCGGTGCTTCTTGAAAAAGTGTCCAGAATGTCCGTTGTTTTCCTTCTCGTTTTAGCTGGTCATAAATCTCACGCTGCTTAATGCTGCGTTGCTGCTGATAAGCCTCGATCAGGTGTCGGGCGCGTTTCAGGTGTAGCTCGTCACGCAGCCAGATGGCCGGCACGGCGGTACCCCAGTTGCCGGCAGAGGTTTCGTAGTAATCAATAGCGCTGTCGTCCAGCAGTTGACGGATGTCGTTCGCCTCATCATCAGGTACACCGCGCAGCTTGAAAAGGAGTACGGCCACGACTATTCCTTGTTGAGCAGATCCTTCAGTGCAGCGAAGGGGTTATGAGTGGCGGTGTTCTCTATTGTCTGAGTACTGTTTGTTCCGGTCTGCGCCTCCAGTTGGCGCTGATGTTCGTTGTCATGACAATACAGGCACAACAGTTCCCAGTTACTGCCATCGGCGGGGTTGTCATCGTGGTTGTGATTGCGATGGTGCACGGTGAGTTCGGAAAGGTTGGCGCGGGTAAACTCCCGCTGGCAACGTCCGCAGATCCACGGGTACATCTTCAACGCCTGTTCACGATAGGTCTTGGCGCGCTCGTCCTGGTAGCGTCGCGCGTCGCGGACGATCTTCTCCAGGTTGGTGTCGTCTTTATTCGTCATTGGCCGGTGTCGCTTGTTGGCGCTGGCGTGCGATATAGTCCTGCATGTTGGCCTTGAGCATTTCCCGGAAATCGTTGCAGAGCATGTCCGTCATCTTGGTCTCATCCCGTGCCAGGTCGTCGCTGCTCAGCGAGGCCTCGAAGGTGTTGTAGCGTGCGGCGGCATAACGCAGGGCGGTGCCCACATTGGCTGTGCCTTGGGTTTTGGCCAGTTCATTGGCAAGGTTGATGAATTGGTCGGCGATCTCGAAGAAGGCCATTTCCGCTTTGCTGTCGGTGGTGTCGTCCGCCATGTGCTTGTGCCTGTGGAGTGAATGTGTTGTCTGTAGGGTTTGCGAGTTTCCCAGCCTACGCTAGCCGGCGTTTTCTGCCAACTCCAGGGCCTCGGCGGCGTCCAGCCATTCCGCCTCGGTGGCCGCGAGCTGCTGTTGGAGTGCGGTCTGCCGGGCCAGCAGTTCCTTGAGTTCCGCCTTGCGGGTCTCCGTGTACAGATCGTTGTCCGTCAGTTGGGCCTCCAGGGTCTGTTGCTGTTGCTGGAGTCGGGCCAGGCGGCTCTCCGCCTGTTGCACCCGATCCCGGTGGGGCTTGAGGCGTTGCCGGCGGGCGGCCTCGCGCTGGCGTTGCTGGCGCTTGTCAATGGCAGCCTGTTTGCCGGTGGTTTTGTTGGTATCAGGGGTTTGTGGCTTGTTCCTCCGGCGTTGCTCGTTGAGCCATTGGGCGTAATCCTCCAGGTCGCCGGTGTAATTCTGCAATCGACCATGGGCCACCAGCATGAACCGGTCGCACACGCTGCGCAGCAGGTGACGGTCATGTGAGACCACCAGCAGGGCGCCTTCGAATTCCTGCAGGGCCAGGGTCAGGGCGTGGCGCATCTCCAGGTCGAGATGGTTAGTGGGCTCATCCAGCAGTAACAGGTTGGGGCGTTGGTAGATGAGCAGGGCCAGCACCAGGCGTGCCTTTTCGCCACCGGAAAAGGGTGCCACGGGCGCCAGCGCCTGATCGCCGCTGAAATCAAACCCGCCCAGGTAATCGCGCAGCGCCTGTTCGCCGGCCTGTGGGTCCAGGCGTTGCAGGTGCATGAGCGGAGAATCATCGGCGTGCAATTGTTCCAGTTGATGCTGGGCGAAATAGCCGATGCGCAGGGCCTGCGCCGGGGTGCGCGTACCGCCGGGCAACGGCAGTTCACCCGCCAGGGACTTGACCAGGGTGGACTTGCCGGCGCCATTGGGGCCGAGCAGGCCGATGCGCTCGCCGGGCAGCAGGTTGAGACTGACATCGTGCAATAAAGCGCCTTGCCCATAACCTAAAGTAGCGTCCGTCAATTGCAACAGGGGGTTGGGGATTTGCGCGGCCGGCAGGAAACGAAACTCAAAGGGTGAATCCACGTGGGCGGGGGCGATGGTTTCCAGCCTGGCCAGGGCCTTGAGCCGGCTTTGCGCCTGTTTCGCCTTGGTGGCCTTGGCGCGAAAACGATCGATGTAGCTGTGTAGATGAGCCACGGTGCGTTGTTGTTTGTTGTGCGCCGCCTGCTGTTGTTCCAGCCGTGCGGCGTGCTGTTTCTCGTAGGCGCTGTAGTTGCCGGTATAGCTGTGCAGGGCCTGTCCGCTGAGCAGGGCGATGTGGTCCACGCACAGGTCGAGAAAGTCCCGGTCGTGGGAGATGAGCAACACCGTGCCGGGATACTGTTGCAGCCAGCCCTGCAGCCACAACACGGCATCGAGGTCGAGGTGGTTGGTGGGTTCGTCCAGCAGCAGGATGTCCGAGCGGCACATCAGCGCCTGGGCCAGGTTGAGGCGCATGCGCCAGCCGCCGGAAAAATCGGCCACGGGGGTTTGCAACTGGTCGTCACGAAAACCCAGGCCACTCAGCAGGCGCGCGGCGCGGGTGGGGGCGGTGTAGCCGTCGATGGCCTCCAGTTCCCCGAACAGGGCCGCCTGGCGTTCGCCGTCGTCCGCCGGGCAGTCCGCCAGTTGTTGTTGCAGGGTGCGTAATTCGCGGTCGCCGTCCATGACGTAATCGATGGCGCTCTGTGCAACAGCGGGTGTTTCCTGGGCCACATGGGCCAGGGTGAGGCTCTCAGGCAGGGTGACTTCACCCTTGTCCGGTTGCAGACCGGCCGGGTCCCGTGTAGCGAGCACCAGGGCGAGCAGGCTGGACTTGCCGCTGCCGTTGCGGCCCACGATGCCCCAGTGTTCGCCGCGCTGGACGATGAGGTTGACGTCCTGCAACAGCACCCGGGTGCCGCGGCGCAGGGTGAGATCCCGGAAGCCTAACATGATATAGCGGACTGCGTTTGTTTCAGTTTAGTTGGCCCTTTTTACAAACTGGGTGAGGATGACGATCTGCTGGCCATTGACCCGGCCCTCGATCTGTTGCGGATTGTCGGGCACCAGGGAAATGTTGCGCACCGCCGTGCCGCGCTTGGCGGTGAAGTTGGCGCCCTTGACGTTGAGATCCTTGATCAGGGTCACGGTGTCGCCGGCGCTGAGCAGGGCGCCGTTGCTGTCCAGGTGCTTGAGCGCATTCTCTTCCTCGTCGCCCTCACCGGTGGCCTGCGCCCAGGCCAGGGTTTCGTCGTCGAGATACAGCATGTCAAGCAGATCCTGGGGCCAGCCCTCGGCGCGCAGGCGGGTGAGCATGCGCCAGGCCATTACCTGTACCGCGGGTGTCTGGCTCCACATGCTGTCGTTGAGGCAACGCCAGTGGTTGGCGTCCATGGTCTCGGGATCGTCGATCTGCCTGCGGCAGGTGTTGCACAGCAGCACACAGTCGTCCGGATTGTCTCCGCTGCGCGGGGCGACGGGATAGGCGGCCAGTTCATCGCTGGCGCCACAGAGTTCGCATTTGCCCTCGCTGCGGGCCTGCAGGCTTGCTTCGATACTCATGATGGGATTCCTGATTGAAAATGAGAAGGTTGACGAATTATATCGCAGGTAAGTGACTTGGTTTCATGTCTGCCGGCGGGTGAATACCCAGTTGTCGGCTTTGGAAAGTTTTTTGTTGAAGGCGTAGCCTTCTTCGTCGAAGGCCTTGATGTCTTCGGGATCATTCAACTGATGCTGGATGATGTAACGGCTCATCAGGCCGCGGGCCTTCTTGGCGTAGATGCCGATCATCTTGTAATCCCCATTCTTGAATTCCTTGAAGGCGGGGGTGATGATGCGCGCATTCAGCTCCTGGGGCCTGACGGCCTTGAAGTATTCATTGGAGGCCAGGTTGATCAGGCTGTCCGATTTGAGTTTTTTCAGTTGCCCGTTGAGGCCCTCGGTGATGGTGGAACCCCAGAATTCGTAGAGATTCTTGCCGGCGTCCGTGGCCAGCTTGGTGCCCATCTCCAGGCGATAGGGCTGCATCAGGTCCAGGGGACGCAGCAGGCCGTAGAGCCCGGAGAGGATGCGCAGGTGTTGTTGCGCAAAGCTGAAATCCTTGCTGGAGAACGACTCGGCATCCAGGCCGGTGTAAACGTCCCCCTTGAAGGCCAGCACACACTGCTTGGCGTTCTTCTCCGTGAATTTTTTGTTCCATGCCTGGAAGCGTTCGTAATTGAGCCCGGCGATCCTGTCGCTGACCTTCATCAGGCTGGCGATCTCGTGGGGCGTCATACCCTTGAGTTGCCGGATCAATCGTTGGGAGTGATCAAGGTAGTCTGGCAGGGTGGAGACCTTGGTCTTGGCCGGTGTGTCGTAGTCCAGGGTCTTGGCGGGGGAGATGACGATCAGCATGGGCGGGCACTTCCGTTAAATGAAATGCATTGTAACAAATCCACAACGGGCTGACAGATGCAGCGGTGTGAGGAATGATCCCCCGTTATTTCTGAGGTATAAAGCAACTGGACCGAAAGAGGCAGTCGATAGAGCGGGTTTTGGCGTCAGTGATTTTGGCGTTTTCCCGGTGTTGTCTTTGGCTTTTTCTTTATGTTACCCAGGCGCGTGATCTCTTTTTGCACGGCCAGGGGAATGTCCTGCGGATTCCCTTCTTCCTGCCAGCCCTGCTGGCGTATCTGTGCCCGCAGGGCGGCGATACGATTTTCGTCCAGCGGATGGGAGGCGAAAAATTCCGGCACTACCGAACCCTTTCCACCTTTGCTGGCATTGAGGATTTCAAACAGTTGTCTGGCGCTGGCCGCATGGCCATAGTGTTTGACCAGCGCCGCCACGGCGAGCCGGTCCGCGGCGCTCTCCTGGTCGCGGGTAAAACTGAGCACCGTGAGTGCGCCGGTGTTGCCGAGGAGTTTTTCCACCATGCCGTTGGCTGAGACGCCGGCCACGGTGGCCACCGCGAGACCCACCACTACGCCCCGTCCCAGTGAACGCAGGGGATGGCGCAGTTTGACATGGGCGATCTCGTGGGCCATCACCATGGCCAGGGCGTTTTCGTTGGGCATGCGCCTGAGCAGGCCGGTGAAGAAAACGATGTTGCCGTCGAGGGTGGCGAAGGCATTGACCACGTCGCTATCGATGAGCGAGACGCGGATCTTCATCTCCTTGGGCAGGGCCATTGTCTTACTGAACACCTGCGCCAGGTCTTGCAGGTATTTCGCGGTCGGGCCGGTGGTAATGGCGCCGGTGTCCAGCGGAAATTTGTTGGCCAGGCGGTGCTCCACGGAAAAGGGAATGGTTTGCACGAGCCGGTCGGCGGCGAGACTCAACAGGGCGATGCCAATGACGAGAATAGCCAGCACGCCGCCACTGAGCAGGAAGAAATCCTTCAGCGGGTGCACCCGGGTGACATTGACCGCGTCATCGGGCAGAGGATTGCGAATGTCCAGGATCAGGCCCCGTGTTCTGCGCCACCCGGCGCCGTGGCCGGTGTGGCGGGCGTGGGGTTGAAGGCGGTGCCATAGGCCAGCGCCTCCACCGAGCCGATCTGCCTGCCCCGGCCCTTGTAGATGGAACACATTTCGTATTTGACGTTGAGGATTATCTTCGCGCCGGAGGCCAGGGCCTCTTCCTTCATGCGCAGGATGGCCTCGCGGCGCGCCCGGTCGATCAGTGTCTCGTAGGACGTGACCCGGCCGCCCACCAGATTGCGCAGTCCGGCCACGAAGCGTTTGAAATAATCCACGGAGATGACCACATTGCCATTGACCAGGAATTGCTCATGGTGATTTTGCAGGGTCGCGGGAAGGATTTTTGACTGAAGGATCAGGATGTCCTGCAATTCTTTCTCGCGCCGGCGAATGGAACGGTAGTGGCGGCGCTCAAAATACTGGCCGAAGCCGTAGCCCAGGGCCAGCAGCACCAGAAAGCTGATGAGATCCGCCATGGCCTACTCCAGGGTGACGGCGCTGCCGTAGGCAAACAGCTCGGCGGCGCCGGCGGTAATGGAGGACGTGGAAAAGCGCACATTGAGCACCGCGTTGGCGCCCACGGACTGGGCCTGTTCCACCATGCGGGCGACGGCTTCCTCGCGGGCGTCCTGTAACAGTTCCGTGTAACCCTTGAGTTCCCCGCCGAAGATGTTTTTCAGCCCGGCCATGAGGTCGCGCCCCACGTGCTTCGAGCGTACCGTGCTGCCCTGTACCAGCCCCAGATGTTTGGAAACACGCTTGCCGGGGATCAGCTCGAGATTGGAAATGATCATGGTTTTTATCCTTGATGTTTCATCCCTGTTATCGAAAGGTCATTCATGCTTACGGATAGAATATCCACTAAAAAGAATCGCAGGGCAAATTTCTCAAAAAGAGCAATGTCCTGCACAACTAATATGGCCAGGGATGGCCCGGGGTGGACTCGCCCGGCCTGGCATGACGGGGACAGACTGCAGTCGCCAACGGGTGGGCAGAAGGAAAGCAATGTCCATCCAGGCCGTCGGAATTTTTTACACATCTTTCCCGGGTGGAATACTCGAGAATCGTTAAGTTTTTGAAAAACAAGCATAGGCCTTGTGCTGGTATTGAATTTGCTTGGGACAAGAAAAACATAAAATAGTTGTTTTTGACAGCCGGGGGAGAGGGGTAGAGACGCTGCCCTGTCCATGCGCATGCTGTAGCCATACGCATCGGGCAAGCGAATGATTGATGCCTTCCGGGCAATAAATATGTTTGGAGGTTTGCTGATGGAAAACGCACGGGGACTTGACCGGCGGCCAGCCTTTATGATGCTTTCTCTGTTTCTCGCCATCGGTAGCCTGATCGGGTGCGGTGGTGGGGGTGGTGGTAACTCGGGCGGCGGCAGCAATACGACCTATTATCGCGATGCCGATGGTGATGGCTACGGCGATCCTGCCGGTGCACAGACGGCCACATCCCAGCCCGGCGGCTATGTCACCGACAACACCGACTGCGACGATACCAATGCGGCCATTCATCCCGCTGCCACCGAGGTTGCCGATGGGGTGGACAACAACTGTGATGGTCAGGTGGATGAAGGGGTGGCGGGTCAATTGCCTTCAATGAGTATTGCCGACGCAAGCATTAGTGAAGGGGATAATGGTACAGTCAGTCTCATTTTTACAGTGTCTTTAAGCGCACCATCCACAACAAGTGTGAGTGTGGATTATGCTACCAGTGATACTAGTCCTGCGTCAGGGAGTGCCACGGCAGGGAGTGATTATATAGCGGCGAGTGGAACGTTGATAATTCCTGCAGGCAGTACATCAGGGACTGTGACAGTCAGTGTGATTGGTGACACCATGGTCGAAACCAATGAAACATTCACATTGGAGCTGACCAATCCAATAGGCTCGAACCTGGTAACAGATACCGCAACAGGGACAATTCTTAATGATGAAGCAAGCGTGCGTAGATTGAATGACACTGGACAAGTTAGTTGCTTTACCGATACATATATTTCTAGCGCGGGTTTGCCTTGTAATGATGTTTCATCGGGTACAGATGCATTTCCTGGACAGGATGCCGAGTATGGCCGCGATGTTGTGGCGAATGATGACAGTGATGGTCATGCAGGGTTTAGTTATACCAAGCTGGATAATAACGGTACTCCGTTGTCTGCATCGGCAACGAGTTGGGAATGTGTGCGTGATGAAGTTACCGGGCTGACCTGGGAAGTTAAAACCCTTGATGGTGGATTGCGCGATGCAACTCATACTTATACTTGGTATAACACGGACACTGCCACGAATGGAGGTTTTTCTGGTGTCGCTGATGGAGGGGTATGCAGTGGTAGTGCGTGTGATACACAGTCATACGTGCAAGCAATAAATGCAATTGGACTATGTGGTTTCAATGACTGGCGAATGCCTACGGCTGAGGAACTTTCATCGCTTATTGATATTAGTGTCCTTAGCCCTAATCCGAGCATCGATAGCCGTTATTTTCCAAATACTCAGAAAAGTCCGGATTACTGGTCGGGGTCGCCATCATTAAACATCCTCGGTAACATCGCATGGCAAGTGGATTTTTCACCTACAGCAAGCTTTGATATCTGGGAGGCCGACATGTCAAATGCGCGACATGTTCGGCTTGTTCGAGACTAGAGGTGTGTACGCATAAGTCGAGAGAAATGTTGTATGTTTAATTTGAAAGGAGCTTGATTTGAATGGGGTTTGATCATGAAACTGTCAACTTTGATTATTTCTCTAGCGATTGGTTTGCCGACTTCTTTGACCTTGGCTTCCCCTGTGAAATGGGACATGGCTTCAGGCGGAAATGGTAATTTATATGAGCTCATACTTCAGCCAGGCCTAACTTGGGGGCAAGCGAATTCTGCGGCAAGTGGCATGGGTGATGGGTGGCATCTGGCAACGGTGACGTCAGAAAATGAGAACCAATTCATCCAAAGTCTGTTGAATCCGGGGGCGCCTTATTTTGAGGCAAGTTGCCTGAGCAGTAACCTGGTTGGCGAAGTATGTGAAGGAATATGGTTGGGTGGCTTTTCTTCCTCGAGTTCAGCGAATGATTGGCAATGGGTGACTGGAGAGGACTTTTCATTCGCCGATTGGGGACCTTTTGAGCCGTTCGGCAATGGGGACCGTTTAGAGATTGCCGAATTTCGTAGCAGGAATCAATTGATGGCCTGGAACGATGTTCCTGGTGGGAGAACGCGATCAACCGGATACATAGTTGAGTATGAAAGGGCAATTTCTGTTCCTGAGCCAAGTGCGATATTTCTAGTGGCAATTGGTCTGTTCGGTCTTGGTCTTTTGGCGCGTAACAATAAAAAATATCGTTAACATAAACAAGACCGCTCTAGGTGGCCGCCTGCTATTCAGTATAGCTGCATGGTATGTTGTGTATGGCGGCAATATTAAATGCTTGGGAGATAGAAAAGGTGGATAGGAAAGATTTGCTTTGTTTGTTGGCAAGCAGAATAATTGTCGTAACGATTTTTGTGGGCTTACCTTTTGCCGTCTTTGCTGAATGCAAGAGCAATGTGCCCGGTCGAAAACATGACAGTAACTATATTGAAAATGGGGACGGTACGGTAACCGATATGGTGACTGGCTTGATGTGGAAACAATGCCCAGAAGGAACCTCGGAGAGTGGTGGGTTCTGTGTTCAGGATGGGTCAGCGTACCTGTTTACCTGGAAGGCGGCACTGGAGCAGGCAAGTCTGGTAAACAGCTCAGGCGGTTATGCGGGACACACGGATTGGCGAGTACCTAACCGCAATGAGTTGGGGTCGCTGGTTGATCGTGGCTGCAAGCCTGCAATCAACAGTAATATCTTTTTTGATACTGTTGGTGTCAATCTCAATACTTGGACTTCAACATCTGCAGATGGCTCTTTCGCTTGGAATATCTCTTTTGGGGATGGAACGCTTCAGGCGTATATCGCAACGTGGACATCGTCATTGCGCCTGGTGCGCGATGCCCCCTGAGTATGTCGGTTTGCCATGTTTATGGGTTCTGACAGCGAGACCGGTTGCCTCTGCTGATTTTTTGTAAGCAGGTCGCGCAAGAAAAAACCTTCATGTATGCCTGCATCGGGCTATGCGTGATACTGCCCGCTCAATGCATGCACCGCATCGATAAACGCGGCGACATTCTCCGGGTCGATGCCAGGGTGGATGCCGTGGCCCAGGTTGAAGACGTGGCCTTCGCCCTTGCCGTAGCTGGCCAGCACGTTGCCCACTTCCTCGCGGATGCGCTGTGGGGTGGAGTAAAGAATGCACGGGTCCATATTGCCCTGCAGGGCGATCTTGTCGCCGGTAATGCGCCGCGCATCGGCCAGGTCGATAGTCCAGTCCACGCCCAGGCAGTCGGCTCCGGTGGCTGCCATCTTGTCCAGCCATTGTCCGCCGCCCTTGGTGTAGAGGATCACCGGCACCTTGCGGCCCTCGTTTTCGCGGGTCAGGCCATCGACGATCTGTTGCATGTACTTGAGGGAGAACGCCTGGTAGTCACGCGGGGTGAGCACGCCGCCCCAGGTGTCGAAGATCATCACCGCCTGGGCGCCGGCGGCGATCTGCCCGTTGAGGTAGGTGGTGACGGATTGCGCCAGCTTGTCCAGTAACTGGTGCATGAGCGCGGGTTCGCTGAACATCATGCCCTTGACCTTGCCGAATTCCTTGGTGCCACCGCCTTCCACCATGTAGGTGGCCAGGGTCCAGGGGCTGCCGGAGAAACCGATCAATGGTACGCGGCCGTCGAGTTCCTTGCGAATGGTGCGCACGGCATTCATCACGTATTGCAGTTCGCCCTCGGGATCGGGGATGGGCAGATTCTGCACATCCGCCGCCGTGCGTACCGGGCGGTCGAATTTGGGGCCGTGGCCGGTGTTGAAACTCAAGCCCAGGCCCATGGCGTCGGGGATGGTGAGGATGTCGGAGAACAGGATGGCGGCGTCCAGCGGGTAGCGATCCAGCGGCTGGATGGTCACCTCGCAGGCCAGCTCGGCGTTGCGGCACAGGTCCATGAAGCTGCCGGCCTTCTCGCGGGTGGCGCGGTACTCGGGCAGGTAGCGGCCCGCCTGGCGCATCATCCACACCGGGGTGACGTCAACGGGTTCACGGTTCAGGGCACGCAGGAAACGGTCGTTTTTCAGTTCAGACATTATTTTTCCTCAAACTTATTTTTTGCCACAGAGGTCACAGAGAACACAGAGTAAGCGAAAAGCAAAGCACCTCTGTGTTCTCTGTGCGCTCTGTGGCTAAATATCTTTTTCCTTATACATCAAGAAAATCCAAAATGCCCTCGGCGGCCTGGCGGCCTTCGTAGACGGCGGTGACCACCAGGTCGGAGCCGCGCACCATGTCGCCGCCGGCGAACACCTTGGGGTTTCCGGTCTGGTGTTTGTATTCTGCTTCAAAAGGCGCGATGACCCGGCCGCGTTCATCGGTGTTGATGGTGAACTCGCTGAACCAGTCCGCCGGGCTTGGGCGGAAGCCGAAGGCGGTGATCAGCGCATCGGCGGGGACGATCTCTTCCGAACCCTCGATGATCTCCGGCCGGCGCCGGCCGCGCTCATCCGGCTCGCCCAATCGGGTGGTGACCAGCTTGATGCCTTCCACCTTGCCATCGCCCACCACGGCCACTGGTTGGCGGTTCCAGAGGAATTGTACGCCCTCTTCCTTGGCGTTGGCCACCTCGCGCCTGGAACCGGGCATGTTGGCCTCGTCGCGGCGATAGGCGCATTGCACGCTTTGCGCGCCCTGGCGAATGGCGGTGCGGTTGCAGTCCATGGCGGTGTCGCCGCCACCCAGCACCACCACGCGTTTGCCGGCCATGTCGATGAATTCATCGGCGGACTTTTCCCACCCCTTGCAGTGGTTGACGTTGGCTATCAGGTAGTCTAACGCGGAATAGACGCCCGGCAGGTCTTCCCCGGGGATGCCAGCCTGCATGTAGCTGTAGGTGCCCATGCCCAGGAAGACGGCGTCGTAGTCGTCCAGCAGGGTCTGGAATGGAATGTCCTTGCCGATTTCGGTGTCGAGGCGGAATTCCACGCCCATTTCCTCGAGAATGGCACGGCGTTTTTGTACCACGGTCTTTTCCAGCTTGAACTCGGGAATGCCGAAGGTGAGCAGGCCACCGATCTCCGGGCGCCGGTCGAACACCACAGGGGTGACGCCGTTGCGCACCAGCACGTCGGCGCAACCCAGGCCGGCGGGGCCGGCGCCGATCACCGCCACGCGCTTGCCGGAATCCTTGACGTCGGACAGGTCGGGTCGCCAGCCCTGGGCGAAGGCGGTGTCACTGATGTATTTCTCGATGGCGCCGATGGTCACCGCGTCAAAGTCGTTGTTGAGGGTGCAGGCGCCTTCACAGAGCCGGTCCTGCGGGCAGATGCGGCCGCAGATCTCCGGCAGGGAATTGGTACGGTGGGACATTTCCGCCGCCTCGGTGATGTTGCCCTCGGCCACCAGCTTCAGCCAGTTGGGAATGTAATTGTGCACCGGGCACTTCCATTCGCAATAGGGATTGCCACAGGCGAGACAGCGGTCGGCCTGCTGGGCGGCGCTGTCGGCATCGAAACTGCCGTAGATCTCGGCGAACTCCCGACGGCGCACATCGGCCGGTTTTTTTGCGGGGTCGCGTCGGGGGACGTCGATGAATTGAAAGATGTTTGCCATTTTTTAAGTATCTAGTGTCGAGTTTCTAGGTTCGAGGATGCGCTGATTGCCTAGTCCCTAGACACTCGCCCCTCGATACTGTTCTGTTAAGCGGCCCGGCGCTGCAGGTCGTCGATCAGGGTGGCCAGTTCCGCGGCCTTGGGCTTGACCAGCCAGAACCGGCCCACCATGTCGGCGAAGTTGTCGAGGATGTGCTGCCCCCAGGCGCTGCCGGTTTCATTCACGAATTCCTCGATGGTGTCGCGCAGGTGCTTGGCGTGGGAGTCCATGTCCTCGGTGTTGACGCGATGGATCTCGATGAGTTCGTGGTTGTAGTTGTCCACGAAGCTATTGTCCTGATCCAGCACGTAGGCAAAGCCGCCCGTCATGCCGGCGCCGAAGTTGACACCGGTGGGGCCGAGGATGGTGACGAAGCCGCCGGTCATGTATTCGCAGCCGTGGTCGCCCACACCTTCCACCACGGCGTGCACACCGGAGTTACGCACCGCGAAGCGCTCCCCCGCCAGGCCGGCGGCGAACAGCTTGCCGCCGGTGGCGCCGTACAGGCAGGTGTTGCCGATGATGGTGGTCTCGTTGGATCGGAAGGCGCTGTCCCTGGGCGGGTGGATCACCAGCTTGCCGCCGGCCATGCCCTTGCCCACGTAGTCGTTGGCATCGCCTTCCAGGGTCATGTGCAGGCCGCCGGCGTTGAACACGCCGAAGCTCTGTCCAGCGGAGCCGGTGAGGCTAACGTTAAGTGGTGCCTCTTCCATGCCCAGGTCGCCATGGCGCGCGGCGATCTCGCCGGACAGGCGCGCGCCGATGGAGCGGTCGGTATTCTGCACCCGGTAGGAGAATTCACCGCCGCTCTTGTTCTCGATGGCGGCCAGGGCATCGGCCACCATGCGCTCGGCCAGTTCGCCCTTGTCAAAGGGCTCGTTCTTGGACGAGACGCAGTATTGGGGCTTGTCCTCGGGAACGCCGCCATCGGAGAGGATGGGGAAGAGGTCCAGGCGCTGTTGCTTGGGGGTGCTGCCTTCCAGGGCCTGCAACAGGTCGGTGCGGCCGATGAGATCCTGCAGGCGGCGTACGCCCAGGCTGGCCATGATCTGCCGCGCCTCTTCGGTGATGAAGCGGAAGTAGTTGGTGACCATTTCCACCTCGCCGATGAAGTGCTTGCTGCGCAGCACGTTGTTCTGTGTGGCCACGCCGGTGGCGCAGTTGTTGAGGTGACAGATGCGCAGGAACTTG
>Ga0256832_1000211_pt1 | contig 36480 bp, 30 predicted proteins | sample 134614metaG_FD_190534 | JGI IMG/M metagenome (GOLD analysis project Ga0256832, IMG submission 190534) | Hydrothermal vent microbial communities from Lau Basin, Pacific Ocean - 134-614 | ecosystem: Environmental > Aquatic > Marine > Hydrothermal vents | place: Pacific Ocean: Lau Basin | collected...
GAAGACCAGTCACTACCTCCTCAGTCTCTCCAACACGGGCAGGTCCTCCTCATCGTGCAAACTGCGGCGCAGTTCCATGATCTGGTCACGCAACACCGCGGCTCGCTCAAACTCCAGCTCCCGCGCGGCTTCGTGCATCTGCTTCTCCAGCTCCTCGATGAGGCGCAGGCGTTCGGCGCGGGGTAAGGTCGTCAGGGTGGGGACGCGTTCGCCTTCTCCAGAGATGTGATAGACCGGGCCCGGCTCGGCCAGCGCGGTCACGGCCCGCTCCTGCGCCACCCGCTGGGTCAGGTCCCGCACGGCCTTGACGATGGATTGGGGCTCGATGCCGTGAGCTTTGTTGTACGCCTCCTGGATGCGGCGACGACGGTTGGTCTCCTCAATGGCCCGCCGCATGGAGTCGGTGACCACGTCCGCGTACATGATCACCGTGCCCTCCACATGCCGGGCCGCGCGGCCGATGGTCTGGATCAACGCGGTCTCCGAACGCAGGAACCCCTCCTTGTCCGCATCCAAAATGGCCACCAGGCTGACCTCGGGCAGGTCCAGCCCCTCCCGCAATAGATTGATGCCCACGACCACGTCGTAGACACCCAACCGCAGGTCTCGCAAAATCTCCACCCGCTCGATGGTGTGGACTTCGGAGTGCAGGTAGTGGACCTTGAAGCCCAGCTCGGCCAGATAGTCGGACAGATCCTCGGCCATGCGCTTGGTCAGGGTGGTGACCAGCATCCGCTGGCCCTTCTGCACCCGGGCGTTGATCTCCTTGACCAGGTCATCCACCTGGCCCTGGGTCGGGCGCACCTCGACCACCGGGTCCAGCAGGCCCGTGGGACGGATGATCTGCTCCACAATCTGGGATGAGACCTCCCGCTCGTAGGGGCCGGGCGTGGCCGAGACATAGATGACCTGATGGATGAGCTCCTCGAACTCCTCGAACTTGAGGGGGCGGTTGTCCAGCGCGGAGGGCAGACGGAAGCCGTGGTCCACCAGCACCTGCTTGCGGGAGCGGTCGCCCCGATACATGCCCCGAATCTGAGGCACGGTCATGTGACTTTCGTCGATGAACATGAGGTAATCGTCGGGGAAATAGTCCAGCAGGGTCCAGGGCCGGGAGCCGGGCGGGCGGCGGGACAGGGGCCGGGAGTAGTTCTCCACGCCCGGGCAATACCCCATCTCCCGCAGCATCTCCAGGTCGTAGCTCACCCGCTGCTGGATGCGCTGGGCCTCCAGCAGTTTGCCCCGCTCCTCAAACCACTTGACTCGCTCGGCCAGCTCCTGCTCGATATCCGCGATGGCCTCGGTCAGCTTCTCTTGGGGCGTGATGAAGTGCTTGGCCGGGAAGATATCCAGCTCCTCCAGACGGCGCAGCACTTCCCCGGTCAGGGGGTCCACCTCGGTCATGCGCTCGATCTCATCCCCCCAGAACTCGATGCGGAACGCGGTGGTGCCGTACGCGGGCATGATCTCCAGGGTGTCGCCCCGCACGCGGAAGGTCCCGGGCTGGAGATGGACGTCGTTGCGGTTGTAGTGCACGTCCACCAGATGGCGCAGGAGCACATTGCGGCGCTTGACCTGCCCCACCTCCAGGTGGATCATGACCTTGCCATATTCCTCAGGGTTGCCCAGGCCGTAGATGGCCGAGACCGAGGCCACGATGATCACGTCCCGGCGAGTGAACAGGGATGCGGTCGCGGCCAGGCGCAGGCGGTCGATCTCATCATTGATCTGCGCGTCCTTTTCGATGTAAGTGTCGGTGCGGGGGATGTAGGCTTCGGGTTGGTAGTAATCGTAATAGCTAACGAAGTATTCCACCGCGTTGTGGGGGAAGAACTCGCGGAATTCAGCGTAGAGCTGTGCGGCCAGGGTTTTGTTGTGGGCCAGGACCAGGGTCGGGCGCTGTACGGCCTCGATGACCTTGCCCATGACAAAGGTCTTGCCCGTGCCCGTCGCGCCCAGCAGGGTTTGATGCTTGTACCCTGCGCGCAGGCCTTCGACCAGTTTGGCGATGGCCTGAGGCTGGTCGCCCGTAGGTTGGAAGTCGGAGATGAGTTGGAAGTCAGTCATGCGGTCGTGCGGTCGTGCAGTCGCCTGGTCGTCTGGTCGTGCGGTCGCCTTTCGAAGCAGGCGGCCCGAGCGATGAACTGCTGATACGGATGAAAATGTCTCGCAGCCAGGGCGACGCGAGAAGCCAATCCCGTGATTCGTAATGCATGATGCGTAACGGCCTCACGGATTACACATTACGCATCACGTTAGTTGCCGGCTCGGCCAACGTCGGCCTGGCGGGTTTTTCATAACCGGAGTCAACGCCGCTTGCGCTGCCAGACCGCCAAGTTTACCCGAGGGGAAGAGATTTGGGGAAACGGGACGCGGCGCCGATAACTCGAACAACTGTTCCCCATCATTATAGCCCATTCCCGCGCACTTGTCCACCCCGCATTTCCCCCTTTCCCTCAACTCTAGGTACAATGTGAGCCAAAGCAGTCGGCCCGAGCAATGGCGCACCGATACGAACGAAAATGGGAACCCTGATTCCCACTGATGACTGATTACTGATTACTGCCGTAGGGCTACATTAGCAGTTATCCAGTTACTCACTCCCCACGCCACCAACCCCCTCATGCCCAAACCCACCCGCCTCCTCCCAACCCCAATCCCAATCCTAATCCTAATCCTAATCCTGCCCCTGCTCCTCGCCGCCTGCCAGGTCCCGTCGTCACCCACGCCCACCGAGGCCGCGCCCATGCCCGCACCCACGGCTGCGCCGTCGCCCACGCCAGCGCCCGCGGCCGACCATCTCCTCATCAGCCAGGTGTTGGGCGGCGTCAAGGGCAACAACAACCAGGAATTCATCGAACTCTACAACCCCACCGACGCGCCCATCGACCTGCAAGGGCTCTCCCTGTGGTATCGGCTCACCGACAAGCAGGACCCCGCGCGCATCGCCCGCTGGACGCAAAGCGCGCTGGTTCCGCCGCACGGGCGTTTTCTGCTGGTGCGGGAGGGCCAGGACGTGGGGACGTCCCCCGACGGGACCTTCGAGCAGGCCATCAACCTGACCAAAGGGGGCCTGGAACTGCAAGACAGCCAGGGGAACCGCATCGACGCGTTGGGTTGGGGCGAAAAAGCGCCCGCCAGCTTCACCGAAGGCGCGCCCGCCCCCAAATTGAGCAACGGCCAGGCCCTGGAGCGCCTTCCGGGCGGCGACGCCGGCAACGGCCAGGACACGGACGACAACGCCTCCGACTTCACTCTCACCGACCCTGCGCCCCGCAACACCGCCTCCGACCCCGCGCCCGCCATCGAAAAGCGCCTGATCATCCAGGCGGAAGCGCCCGAGAGTGTGGAGCCGGGCAGCGATTTCGTCTACATTTTCACCCTGACCAACGCCACGGGCCAGCCCGTCCATGACCTGGAAGCGACCCTCCAGCTTCCCAAAACCCTGAAGATCGGCGACCTGCCCGAGGGCGTGGAGAAAACGGATGGGGCTCTGGTCTGGCGGGTGGATGCGCTGGACGCCGGGGAATCGGTCAGCGTCAATATCCCCGTGACCGCGCCCTACACCTACTTCGACGCCCGTCTGCAAAGCTATCAGGTCAAGGCGGGTGACTGGCCCCATCCCGCGTCGGGCCCCACGGTAGTCACCCGCATCGAAGGGGGCGTCATCCCCATCGCCACGGCCCGCACCCTGCAGGGCGCGCAGCTCACCATCGAAGGCATGGCCACCATGTACACCGGCGGCTTCTACGCGGGCGGCGGCAACGTCAAATTCTACGTGCAGGATGACACCGCTGGCATCCAGGTGCAGGTCTTCGGCGGCCAGGGCGCCGTCAGCGTGCACATTGGCGACAAAGTGCGGGTGAAAGGAACCATCGGCGCCTATCGAGGAGCCACGCAGATCGTGCCCGACGTGGTCCCCGACGACGTCACCATCCTGCAAAAGGCCGACCCCGACCACCTGCCCCAGCCCCAGACCGTCTCCATCGCCGACGCGCTCCAGGATGAAACCCTGTGGGGCCGTCTCATCCAGGTGGAGGGCAAAGTCACCCGCAACGAGGAATTCACCTACAGCTACGCCATCGACCTGGCCGACGACGAAGGCCATATCCTTTCACTTTATGTCGACAAAGGAACCCGCATCAACCCCGAGGCCATCGAAAAGGGCCAGCTCTACCGGGCGACGGGCATCCTCGAAGTGCGGGACGGCAAGGTGCAGCTCTACCCGCGGGTGCAAAGCGACCTGGTCGAGGTCTTCCCGCCCATCCTGCGGGTGACTGCGGACGCGCCCCTCTCCGTCCGCCCGGGCCAACCCATCACCTACACCGCCAGCATCTTCAACCACACGCCCGACCCCATGACCAACGTCGTGGTCACCGCGCAGGCGCCCGAGGGGGCGACCGTGACCGAAATCTCCGAGGGTGGCCGGGTGGAGCAGGGGCGCATCGTCTGGACGCTGGATGCACTCGGGCCCGACGGCGGCCGCGCGGACGTGTGGTTCGTGGCCGCCGCGCCCGAATCGGGCGACGCCGTCACCTTCGCCGGCTTCCAGGCCGTGGCCGACCAGTGGCCCGAGCCCGCCAGCAGCCCCGCGATCATCACCTTCCTCAGCGACACCGTGCCCGTGTGGGCCATTCAGGGCCCGGGCGACCGTTCGCCCTACGTGATGAAATGGGTGCAGGTGGAGGGCGTGGTCACGGGCGCATTCCCCGACCTACCCGGCTTCTTCATCCAGGATGCGCAGCCCGACCAGGACCCCAACACCTCCGAGGGGCTGTTCGTGAACGCCTCCCGCCTGGATGACTTCCCCGACGTGGCCGTGGGCGACGTGGTGCGCATCTACGGCCAGGTGCGGGAGACCTCGCAGCAGACCCAGCTCGTGTTGGAAGCGGCCGAGGATATCGAGGTCATCAGCCAAGAAGCCCCCCTGCCCGATCCCGTTCCTCTCGACCCGCCCGCGGCCCGCAGCGACGCCCGCGCCTACTACGAACGCCTGGAAGGGATGCTGGTGGCTGTCGACGAACCCGCCATTGCGGTCTCACCCACTTCGAAATATGGCGAATACGTCCTCGTGCTGGAGAAACATGGCGTGAACCGGCTGTGGCGCTGGCGCCATGAGCAAAACGGCATCGCCATCATGGTGGATGACGGCTCCTCCGAACGCTTCCTCACCCGCGAGGGCCTGCCCTACGTGGTCTACACCGGCGATCGGGTGAGCGACGTGGTCGGGCCATTGGCCTTCACCTACGACAACTACAAGATCGAGCCCGTAGAAACGCCCTCCATCACCCCCACCGACCATCGGCTGCCCCAATTCAACACATTGGGACCTTCGGAATTCGCTATCATGACCTGGAACGCGGAGAACGTCTTCAACGCCAGGCCGCCCCATCCCAGCGACCCGCCCCTGCCCTCCCCGGCGGAATACCATCTCGCCCTGAAGAAGATGGCGGACACCATCGCTCGCGCCGGCTATCCCACCATCGTCGGGCTGCAGGAGATCGAAAACATCGACGTGCTGAAAGACCTGGCCGCGGAGGACGCCATTCGCGTATCCGCCTATCAGCCCGTGCTCATCGAAGGCTTCGACAACCGCGGCATCGACGTGGGCTACCTCATCCGCGGAGACGCCGAGATCGTGGACGTGAAGCAATACAACGCGCCCGAGGGCCTCACCAGCCGCCCGCCCCTGGTCGTCAAATTGCAATTGGATCTGAGGGGAGGCCAGAAGACCCTCTACGTCATCAACAACCATTTCACCTCGATGGCCGCGGGCGTCGAGATCACCGAGCCGCGGCGCACCGCCCAGGCCCAATGGAACGTCCACATCGTCAAGGACATCATCCTGGCCCAGGAGTCCGACGCCCTCATCGCGGTCATGGGCGACCTCAACTCCTTCTTCGACTCCCAGCCCATCCAGACCCTGCGGGACGCGGGCCTGGACCACGTCCTGGATGACGCCCGTCCCGACCAGCGCTACAACTACATCTTCCAGGGCGAAAGCCAGGTGCTGGACCACATCCTTGTCACCCGCAACCTGTTCGAGATGCTCCGCCAGACCCGCATCCTCCATGTGAACGCGGACTTCCCCCCGCCCAGGCCGGACGACCCCACGGCCGAGCGCAAATCGGATCACGACCCCATCATCGCCATCTTCCAGCCATAACGTCCCGCGTATTTTTCGGATGAATCGCCAGGCCAACCTGGAGCGAGTTAATCACGTCCGTGATGCGTAATGCGTAAAACGTGACGACCTTACGCATCACGATTTACGCATCTGGCCTTTGGCCGCCCGCGCCAGACTGGCCGGCTACATGCTCTCCGCCTATCCATCCCCGCGCCTCTCCCCCATGCCCGACCGCCGTTCTGAGCTCGCGCAATACAGCCCCGTCGCCCGGCAGCAGGCTCTCATCCTGGTAGTGGGCTTCGCGACCATCATCGCCATCGGGATGCTGTTGCTGCGGCTGCCCATCGCCGCCGCGGGAGAACGCGCGCTCACCTGGAGCGAGGCGTTCTTCATCAGCACCAGCGCCACCACAGTCACGGGCCTGGTGGTCATCACCCCGGCTGTGGACCTCTCCCTATTCGGGCAGTTCGTGGTGCTTGGGTTGATGGAGATCGGCGGAGCGGGATTCATCTCCTTCTCGGTGATCCTGTTCGTGCTCATCGGCCGCCAGGTCACCTTCGCCGGCCGCCAGATCTTGCGCAACACCCTGGGCGTATTCGAAACCTTCCGCATCGTCCCCTTCACCCTGACGGTGATGGGCTTCAGCATCGGCATCCAGCTCATCGGCGCGTTCGCCCTGTGGCTGCGCTGGCGCGCTACCATGCCCGACCTGAAAGCCTTCTACCTGGCCCTGTTTCACTCGGTCAGCGCCTTCTGCAACGCGGGCTTCGATCTGTTCTCTGGCACGGGCCAGAACCTGTTCGGCTACGACAAGGACGGCTACACCCTGACGGTGATGATGGCGTTGATCATCATTGGGGGATTGGGCATCCTGGTGGGGGCGGACATCGTCACCTACTATTGGGACCGCCGCCTCTCCCTGCACACCCGGCTCACCCTGGCGCTCACCCTCTTCCTCTACGTCATCGGCATCCTCATCGTGCTCATGGACCCCATCTTCGAGGGTACGACCTTCGTGGACATGAGCTGGCACGACCGCATCTGGAAGGCGGTCTTTGCAGTGGTCTCCTCCCGCACCGCGGGCCTGACCATCATCCCCCTGCACGAATTAGGCGAAGCCAGCATCCTCACCCTCCTGGTCTCCATGTTCATCGGCGGCGCGCCCGCGTCCATGGCGGGCGGCGTCACCCTCAGCACCGTGGCCGTGCTGGCCGTCACCGTCTTCTCCACCGTGCGCGGCAATCCCCACGCGGTGGCCTTTGGCCGCACCCTGCCGCTGGAGACCATCGCCAAGGCCACGGCTATCATGATGGTGTCCATCCTCCTGGTGCTGGTCATCTCCCTGCTGCTTCTGGCCACCACCCAGGGGGATTTTCTGAACGTCGTGTTCGAGGTGGTCAGCGCTTTCTCCAACACGGGCTATTCCCTGGGCCTGACCAGTCAGCTCGATGGTCTGGGCCGTTTTCTCATCGCCTTCACCATGTTTTGGGGCAGACTGGGCCCGCTGACCCTGGTGGTCATGCTGGCACAGCGAGAGCGCCCCACGTACGTCCGCTATCCCACCGAAAAGATCGCCATGGGTTAACCACATGACCGAAGAACGCCAACGCTTTCGCACCTCCCTCAACCTCCTGCGCAACCGCCATGAACGGGAGTTCCTGATCATCGGCCTGGGCCGATTTGGCGCGGGCGTGGCCCGCACCCTGGTCGAGGCCGGGCATGACGTGCTGGCCGTGGATATCGATTACGCCACGGTCGAGCTGCGCGCGCCCGAGATTCCCCACGTGGTGCAACTGGACAGCACGAAAATCGAAGCCCTGCGCGAGATCGGCGCAGATCAGTTCGACACCGCCGTGGTCTGCATCGGCTCCGATTTCGAAGCCAATCTGCTGACCACCGTCTCGCTCAAGAAATTGGGCGTCCCGCACATCGTCGCCAAGGCCCGCACCCGCACGCAAAAAGACATCCTGCTGCAAATCGGCGCGGACGAAGTGGTGCTGCCCGAACATGAAGCGGGCGTGCGTTTGGGGCGACGGTTGGCCGAGGCGGGCTTCATCGACTATCTGGAGCTCAGCCCCGACATCAGTATCGTGGAGATGCGCGCGCCCAAACGCTACATTGGCCAAAGCCTGGCCCAGGCCGACCTGCGGCAGAAGTATGGGCTCACCGTCATCGCGGTCCGCCGCCAGGATGAGATGATCATCAATCCCCCGGCCGAATTCGTCATCGAACCGGGGGATGAGCTGATCGTCATCGGGGCGATGGAGGGGGCGGAGCAGTTGTCGGAGTAGAGGACGTCACTTCTGGACCAGGGGCAGCCAGACCTTGTAGGGCATGGGAGGAGGCGGTGGCGTCACCGTCGGCACGGGCGTGGGGGTGGGGGTCGATGGCGTTCCCAGCACGCCCGCATAAATATCGAACGAGTCATTCACCTTCTCCTGCCACACGATCAGGTAGCTGTCGTTGTTGCCTGCCGCGACCGCGGGCTGCGCCTGCATGCGACTGTTGCCCGCAATGACAAGTTCATCGCCAAGCATGGCCCCATTGCTTTGCACATAGCGCCCGAGAATGTCATCATCGTCGTCGCCGGCCTCATACTCCCACACGGCCAACCACGCGCCTTTGACGGGATTGTAAGCCAACGCCGGGTTATTGCGAAAATCGTTCTCGCCTGTGGAAATGATCAGCTTGCTTCCCACGGCCGCGCCGCTCACATTGAAGCGCTGTCCCACGACATCGCGATGGTCGCTGTTGGGCTGCTCGCTCCAGGCCGTCAGAAATTGCCCGCCACCCGCGGCGATAGCGGGATTCTTCTGCAACCAGCCGTTGGCGGTAATGTCGATCACGCCACCGACCCAATTGCCATCCTTGTCGAGAAGCTGGCCGCGCACATTCACGTCAGCGCCCGCGCCCGGCTCCTGCCAAACCACCATGTACCGACGTGATCCGGGCTCGAAGGCCACCTGCGGCAGCGATTCTTCCGCAGAGCTGAATGTGATCGGGAAATCGGATCCGATGGCCTGGCCCAATTCATTCAGCAACTGGCCCGAGACGTCGGTCATCGTGTCGACAGTCTGCTTCCACACGACGAGATAGCGGTTGCTGACGCTGTCCCAGGCCACGTCGGGCTGCCGTTCGGGGTTGTTGCGGGCGGCCACGGCGAAGGAATCGCCCACGGGAACGCCCACGGGCGTCACCCGGATGCCGCGGATATCCCAATCCTGGCCCAGGAAGGTCTCCTCCCAGACGACGAGAAATTCTCCGGCTTGCTGATTGTAGGCCACCGCGGGATGATGGCGCTCCTCGCCCCCGCCGGTCGCCAGGGGCGTCACGGGCAGAGTCACATACCCCTCGCCGTTCAGGATCTGACCATAAATGCTCCAGTCATCGCCCTGATGAGAGACGAACACCAGGAGATAGTTACCGTCGTCGGGATTGTAGGCAATGTCGGCCTCGACTTGGTCGCCATCGAGAGCGGCGACGGGCCAGCTCGCCAGGCTTTCCTGAGGCTGCAACGCCCAGGCCAATCCCGCCATTCCCAGCATCAACGCCAGCAACAGCAGGAGCAGCATCAGACGTTTGGGAGAAAGTGCGCTGCGGGAGATATGTTCGACGCGTCGTCGCGAGGACATGCTTTTCATAGGGGCCTCCTTGTGTGAGTTCGATGATGGGTTTATGCGCTTTCAATGTATAAGACGTCCCCCCGTCCCCAAACCATGCGCTCTTCCCCTTCCAAAACCCTTCGCATGAAAATAGTTTCATATTGGCATGCGTCAGGGCATCGGGGTCTTCGTCCACTGCATGGGGTCCACAGCCACGCCATTGACGCGGATCTCCCAGTGCAGATGCGCGCCTGTGGACAACCCCGTCGTCCCCACCAGCCCGATCTGATCGCCCGTCTGCACCACGTCGCCCGGCTTCACGTCGATGCGCGACATGTGCCAGAAGTTGGAATACACCCCCGCGCCATGGTCGATGACCACGGCCCCGCCGCGCACGGTCAGAGGTTCGGCCAGGGCGATGACGCCAGGAGCCGGGGCGAGGATGGGCGTGCCTTCAGGCGCGCCCCAGTCGGAGCCCGCATGGAAGGAGGACACCGGGCCGCCGTTGTAGCTGCGCCGCGTGCCATAGGGCGAGGTGCGAGCAAACCCTTCGCCGATGGGGAATTTGAAGGGCGCGTTCCAGCGAGGCGGGCCGGTCACCCGATCCCAGATGGCGTACAGGATTTCCCGCTCATCTTTCAATTTCTTGGGTTCAAGCAGGCCGCCCTTGCTGGGGGGAAGCACGATGTGCTGGGTCTCGTATTGGCCCGCCAGAATCGCAACCGGCTGCTTCCATGCGACATTCCCCACCCGGACGCTCAGCGTCTTCTCTCCGGGCTTGTCCAGCGCGCCCGTGGGCATCAGCGCGAAGTAATGAAAGCCGGCTTCATCCCGGCCCTCGCCGATGAAGATGAGCGTGCGCCCTTGAAATCGCCCTTGCGGCGGGAAAGGCGCGGCCGTCGTCACCCAAACGACGCCCGTTTCCCCCTGCACGATGCCCTCGGGAGCCTCCATCGCCAGCAGGGGCGGAGGCAACGCCGGGTCGCGCATGGCCAGCATGGCGAAGACCGGAATCGCCACCCCCGCGTCGTGCAGGCCCAGCCCGAACGCCAACGGCGCGGCGCTGGTCATGGACGCTTGCATCAGCGCCCGCCGGGCCTCGCGCGGCAGGGTGCGGGCCAGATCGGCCTGTCGGGCCTGGGCCACAGCGTCCGCACCGGGAATGATCAGCGTTTGGCCCACCTGGATGAGGTTGGGGTCCTCAATATCGTTCACCTGGGCCAGCAGATCCATGGGCACGTCGAAGCGCTGAGCGATGATCAGCAGGGTGTCGCCCGGTTGGATGGTGTATTCGGTGGGGTTGTCTCCCTGCTGAGCGCGGGCCATCGGGCCAGGCAGAAACAGCGCCAGGGCCAGAAGGATGAGGGGGAATAGAAGGCGAGGTCGGTTGGGCATGGGGGATTGCGTATGCTGGCTTTGAATTGCTTTGCGCTCGCCTGCAAAAATAACTCGAATCCAACGTTGGGCGAGTCTGCTACGCACGTGATGCGTAATGCGTAATTCGTGAGGTCGTTACGCATCACGCATTACGCATTTCGTAGTTGGCTTTCTGCGTCATTCCGGCTGCGAGGCATGTTCATCTGCATCAACGAGCCGCGGCTCGGTCAAACCTTGCGGATCGTACTCCAATTCGTCTGAGCTGGCAAACGTCGCCAGGGGTGCAGGCAAGGAGGATCGAAAAAATGGCAGGGGTGTGGAGGGCGCGAGGTCATTTGACAAACGAGACGAAACGTGTATAGTAAATTCCATTGCCAACCCTTCTCTCAACCCAATAGGAGGTGAAGAACATGCCCTCTTCTCGCCGATCGTTCGCACTTCTTCTGGCCTTGATGATCGGGGCGCTCATCCTGGCTGGCTGCGCCGCGCCTTCCACGCCCGCGGAACAGCCGACGCAGGCTCCGGCCGCGCAGCCCACCCCGCAGGAACAGCCCGCCCAGGCGCCCGCAGCCGAGGGCGGCAAAACCCTGGTCATCGCCCGCGTCTTCGACATCCGCACGCTCGATCCGGAACGCCAGTACGAGCTGACGCCTCCTATGATCATGCACGCGGTGTACGAGAACCTGGTCACCTTCGAGGGCACAGACTACACCAAAGTCGTGCCCTTCCTGGCCAAAAGCTGGGAGATCTCCGATGACGGTCTCGTCTACACGTTCACCTTGCGGGATGACGTCAAGTTCCACAGCGGCAATCCCCTCACGGCCGCAGACGTGAAATTCTCCTTCGAGCGTCTGCGCAACCTGAAGGACAATCCCGCCTGGCTGATGGACGTGGTGGACAAAATCGACGTCGTCGATGACCACACGGTAGCCATCACCCTGAAGGAGCCCAACGCCGCCTTCCTGGCCATGCTCGTCTCGCCCAACTTCGCCATCGTTGACTCGAAAACGGTGATGGCGCATGGCGGCACCGCGGACGAGGACGCTGACACGAAAGACACGGCTACCGAATGGCTGGATCAGAACTCCGCAGGCACGGGCCCCTACATTCTCAAGGGCTGGACGCGGGATGTGGACGTCACCCTGGAGAAAAACCCGAACTACTGGCGCGAGCCCGCCAAGCTGGACAAAATCATCATCAAAAATGTCACCGACTCGGCCACCCAACGCATGATGGTTGGCAGGGGAGACATCGACGTCGCCCAGAACATGGATATCGACGCCATCGAAGATTACAAGAATGCGGGCGGACGCATCGTCGAGGGCAACACCATGGACATGATCTATCTGGCCATGACCACCAGCCCCGACATCTCCGAACCCCTGTCCCACAAAGAGGTGCGTCAGGCCGTGGCCTACGCCATCGACTATGACGGCATCATCAATCAATTGATGCGCGGCGCCGCCATCCGCCTCCCCACCATCATCCCGGTGGGGCTGTTGGGAACGGACCCCAACCTGGGCTATCCGCATGATCCCGACAAAGCCAAACAACTCCTGGCCGACGCCGGTTATGCGGACGGTTTCACGGTGAAGATGGTCTTCCCCACCCGCACCTTTGCGGGCGGCCTGGCCGCTGAGACCCTGGCCGCCAAGATCCAGGCCGATCTGGCCAAGGTGGGCATCACTCTGGAACTGGAGCCGCGCGAGCCTGTCTCCCATCTGGCCGATTATCGCGCGGGCAAACTGGCCATGACCATCTCGCCCTGGACGCCCGACTTCCTGGACCCCCACGGCTGGGCCATTCCCTTCGGCGTGCCGGGCGGCTCGGCGGCCAAACGCGTCCACTATGAGAATAAGGAAGTGGGCGATCTCGCCATCGCCGCCGGCCGCGAGACGGACCCTAAAAAGCGCGCCCAAATGTACCTGGAATTCCAGAAGAAAATCCTCGAAGACGCGCCTTTCATCGGGCTCATCCAGCCCAAAGTGCTCATCGCCATCGGGCCCGACGTACAGGGCTACGTGTTCAACCCTGTATGGTGGGTGGATTTGTATGGCTTGAGCAAGGAGTAAAGGCATAGAAAACAGGCGGGGTGGCCATGCCCCGCCTGTTCCGAAAATAGCGTCGCGTTCGTCTGAAAGAGCGCCTCAAAGCCCGCGTTGGGTGAGTTTGCCATGGGCGTGATGCGTCAAACGTGAAACGTGACGGTCTCACGCATCACGTTTCACTCGTCACGGCATTGGCTTCCCGAGCCGCCCTGGCCGCGAGGCGTTTTCATCGGTATCAGCGAGCGGTCGCTCGTATCGCCTGCTATGAAAATCGATCCACGCCAAGACGCGGAGCCACAAAGGGAAAAAGAAGCGTTTGCAGGCGGCAAGTCGCAAGTGGCAAGTCAGCTTGCGTAGCGCGACTTGCTACCTGCCACCTGCGACTTGCAAACTTGCCTTAGCGTCTTTGCGTGAGATTTTCCTCCGTAGTTGACGGAAGTGGCCCATGCAATTGTGGCAATATGTCGGGCGTCGGCTGATGCTGATGCCCATCTTGATCATCGGCATCACCCTGCTCGCCTTCATCGTCTCCCATCTGGTGCCCGCCGATCCCTTGGGCATGGTGCTTTCGGAACGGGCGATGAACAACCCGGAGATCGTGGCCGCGTACCGCGCCCGTTGGGGATACGATCTCCCGCTCTACCAGCAATATCTGGTCTACGTCAAGAATCTGGCGCACGGCGACCTGGGCGAATCCATCGCCACGCAGCGATCGGTCCGGGAAGACCTGGCGCAATTCTTCCCGGCCACGCTGGAACTCACCCTGGCCGCGATGATGTTCACCATCTTCATCGGCATCCCCTTGGGGGTCATCGCGGGCATCTATCGGGATAGCTGGCCCGACCATCTCGCCCGCGTCCTGGCGCTCATCGGCGTTTCGGTGCCCGTTTTCTGGCTAGGCCTGCTCTTGCTGAACATATTTTACTTCCATCTGGATTGGCTGCCAGGCCCCGGGCGTCTGGACGCAGACATTCCGCCGCCCCCGACCGTCACCGGCCTGTACACCATCGACAGTCTGTTGGCGGGGCAATGGGCCACCTTCAAGAACGCGCTGGCCCATCTTTTCCTGCCCGCGCTCGTGCTGGGAGCCTACACCATGGGCGCGGTCTCCCGCATGACCCGATCCAGCCTGTTGGACGTGCTGGGGCAGGATTACATGCGCACGGCCAAAGCCAAAGGGCTCAGCCAGTGGGCCGTCATCCTCCGCCACGCCCTGCGCAACGCGCTCATTCCCACGGTGACCATCGTCGGCCTGGCTTTTGGGGATCTCATGTCAGGCGCCGTGCTCACCGAAACCATCTTCTCCTGGCCCGGCATGGGGCGCTACGCCGTCACCGCCGCCAGCTATCTGGACTTGCAGGCCATCATGGGGGTGACCATCGTCATCGCCACCACCTACATCCTGGTCAACCTGGCCGCGGATATCACCTACGGCCTGCTCGATCCTCGCATTCGCATTGGAGGATGAGGGGATGAGCCAGACGCCACTCGCTATCGACAAAGACGCCTTCCCCGCAGCAGAAGCCAGACGACCTTCGCGGCTGCGCCTGGGCCTGCGACACCTTCGCCGCAGCAACGCGGCCATGATCGGCCTGGCCATCATCCTTTTCTGGCTTTTCATCGCCCTGTTCGCGCCCAAAATCGCGCCCTACGATCCCCTGGAACAGGACCTGATGCACCGGCTGGAGCCGCCCAACCCCGTGCACTGGTTTGGCTCCGACGAACTGGGCCGGGATATCTTCAGCCGCGTGCTTTATGGCGCTCGCATCTCCATGCCCCTGGGCATTGTCGTGGTGCTGCTCAGCGGTTCCATCGGCGTGGTCATTGGCGGGATTTCGGGCTACGTGGGCGGGGCCTTCGACGAACTCATCATGCGCGTCGCGGACGTGTTCCTGGCCTTCCCTTCCCTGGTCCTGGCCATGGCCATCACCGCCGCGTTGGGCCCGGGCCTGAACAACGCCATGCTCGCCATCGTCGTCGTGCTGTGGCCCACCTACGCCCGCGTCATCCGCGGGCAGGTGCTGGCCGTGAAATCGCGCGAATACATCGAAGCCGCCCGATCCATCGGCGCACCATCCCACCGCATCCTCCTGCGCCACATCCTCCCCAACTCCTACACCCCCGTCTTCGTCAAAGCCAGCCTGGACATCGGCGCGGCCATCCTCATCGCAGCCGGGCTCAGCTTCATCGGCCTGGGCGCGCCGCCGCCCATCCCCGAATGGGGCACCATGATCAGCATGGGCCGCCAGAAATTCGCCCAATGGTGGATCGCCACCTTCCCGGGCCTGGCCATGCTCATGGTGGTCATGGGCTTCAACTTCCTTGGCGACGGCCTGCGCGACCTGCTGGACCCCCGCATCCGCCGCCGGGGATAGAAGGCGGCGCGAGCGACGTTCGCCCATGCCAATGAAAACGCCCCGCGGCCAGGTTGGCGCGGGAAAGCTGGGATCGTAAAACGTAATGCGTGATGCGTAAGGTCGTCACGGATTACGGATTACGGGCCTTACGCCCCTTACCGCCTCGCCCGACGCCGGCCCCACAATCCCGAATCCTGATCCTAATCCTGATCCTGATCCGAATCCCATCCCCCATGCCCGACCGCCCGCCCTTCATCCATCCCTACATCCCCAACGCCGAGCCGCGCATCAAACGGGCCATGCTCGACGCCATCGGCGCGGAAAACATCGAGGAGCTGTACGAAGACATTCCCCCCGAACTGCGCTTCCAGGGCCCCCTCGACCTACCGCCGCCCATCGAATCGGAAGCGGAACTGGCCCGGTTCATCACCGGTTTGCTGAAAAAGAACGCCTCCTGCGCCGACAACCTCAGCTTTCTGGGCGGCGGCTGCTACCAGCATTATGTGCCCGCGGTGTGCGACGAGATCAACGCCCGGGGGGAATTCCTCACGGCCTACGCCGGCAAAACCTACACCGACCACGGCAAATTCCAGGCCCTGTTCGAGTTCACCAGCATGATGGGGGAGCTGCTGAACATGGACGTGGTCAACATTCCCACCTACGACGGCTATCAAGCCGCTGCCACGGCCCTGCGCATGGCGGGCCGCATCACCCGCCGCCGCGTCGCCCTGGTTCCCGACGCCATCTCCCCCCGCATGGCCGCCAAATTCCGCGACTATTGCCAGCCCGAACTGACCCTCCGATCCCTGCCCACACACCCCCACACCGGCCTCATCGACCTGGACGCGCTGGCAGAGGCCCTGTCCGACCAGGTCGCCGCGGTCTTCTTCGAGAATCCCGGCTATCTGGGCGTGCTGGAGGCGCAGGCGCCCGAGATCGTACAACTGGCCCATGCGCATGGCGCACTGGCCGTCGCCTACGTCAACCCCATCACCCTGGGCCTCCTTGCGCCTCCGGCCGACTACGGCGCGGACATCGCCTGCGGGGACATCCAGCCGTTGGGCGTGCACATGCAGTTTGGCGGCGGGCATGGCGGCTTCATCGCCACCCGCGACGACCCCACCTTCGTCATGGAATTCCCCAGCCGCCTCTATGGCATCACGCCCACCACCGAACCCGGTGAATTCGGCTTCGGCGAGGTCGCGTTCGAGCGCACCTCCTTCGCCCATCGCGAGCGGGCCAAAGAATTCACAGGCACGGCCGCCAACCTCTGGGCCATCACCGCGGGCGTCTATCTGGCCCTGATGGGGCCCCAGGGGATGGTCGAGCTGGGAGAGACCCTGCTGGCCCGAGCCGCGTACGCCATGCAGCGCCTGGACGCCCTGCCCGGCGTGCGCGCTCCCCGCTTCCAGGCGGCCCATTTTCACGAATTCGTGGTGGATTTCAACGCCACGGGCCTGACCGTGGCCGAAATCAACCGCGGCTTGAGAGCGCAAGGCGTCTTCGGCGGTCACGACCTCAGCCGGGAATTCCCTGCCCTGGGCCAGTCCGCCCTCTACTGCATCACCGAACAGCATACGCAGGCCGATATCGACCGGCTCGTCCACACCCTCAATAAAGTCATCAGTGATCAGTGAGAATCTGCGGTGTATCTGCGCAAATCTGCGTTCTCTTTTCATAGCAGGCGTCACGAGCGAAAGCTCGCCGATACCGACGAAAACGCCCCGCGGCCAGAGAGGCGCGGGAAGCCGATGGCGTGACGAGTGAAACGTGATGCGTGAGGACATGACGTTTCACGTTTGATGTTTCACGCCCGTTGCAGGCTCGCTCAACGTCGGCCTGGCGATCTCAATCCTAATCCTGATCCGAATCCTATTTTCATACCCGAGTAACCATGCCCCCCTCCCTTCCTCCTGAACCCCGCCGCTTTCACCAGGCCCGATGGGACGAACCCATCATCTTCGAGCTGAGCAAGCCGGGATTGCGCGGCATCCTGCCCCCGCGGCCCGAGCCCGGCGTCCTCCAGGCGGCGGGCGACCCCCAGGCCCGCATTCCCGCCTCCCTGCGCCGCGCCCGGCCCCCCGCCCTGCCCAAACTCACCCAACCGCAGGTGCTGCGCCACTACCTGCGCCTCTCTCAGGAAACGCTGGGAGCCGACCTCATCATCGACGCGGGCCAGGGCACCTGCACCATGAAATACAGCCCCAAAATCAACGAAAAACTGGCCCGCTCTCCCGACTTCGCCGAACTCCATCCCCTGCAGGATGAGGAGACCGTCCAGGGCATCCTCGAGATCATGGCCCGGTTCGAGGACATCCTCAAAGCCATCTCGGGCATGGACCGCTTCTCCCTCCAGCCGCAATCGGGCTCCGCCGGCATCTACGCCAACGCCGCCATCGTCCGGGCCTATCACGCCGACCGGGGCGAAAGCCATCGGGATGAGATCATCACCACCCTCTTCTCCCACCCTTCGGACGCAGCCGCGGCCGTGGCCGCGGGCTACAAAGCCATCATCCTCTATCCCGACCCCGAAACCGGCTACCCCTCGGTGGATGCGCTCAAGGCCGCGGTCTCCGAACGCACCGCGGCCCTTTTCATCACGAACCCGGAGGACACCGGCATCTTCAACCCCCACATCGCCGAATTCACCCGCATCGTGCACGAAGCGGGCGGGCTGTGCGTCTACGACCAGGCCAACGCCAACGGCATTCTGGGCGTCACCCGCGCCCGCGAAGCGGGCTTCGACCTCTGCCACTTCAACCTGCACAAGACCTTCTCCTCGCCGCACGGCTCGGGCGGCCCGGGCGCAGGCGCCATCGGCGTCACCGAGAAGCTCGCCCCCTATCTGCCCGTCCCCCTGGTGGATTTCGACGGCGAGCGCTACTTCCTGAACTTCGACCGCCCCAAGAGCATCGGCAAGGTGGCCATGTGGTATGGCAATGTCGGGGTCGTGCTGCGCGCGTTCGCCTGGGCCATGCGCATGGGTGCGGCAGGCTTGCGCGAGGTGGCGGAAGTCGCCGCGCTCAACAACAACTACCTGATGAAGCGCATCCTGGAAATCCGCGGCGTGGACGCGCCCTTCGCCCAGGGCCATCGCCGCATCGAACAGGTGCGGTACAGTTGGGAGCAGCTCGCGCGGGAGACCGGCGTCGGCACCGAGGATTTGGGGCGCCGCGCGGGGGATTTCGGCGTGCAATACTGGCTCAGCCATCACCCCTGGTTTGTGCCCGAACCCGTCACTCTGGAGCCCACCGAATCCTACACCCGCGAAGAACTGGATGAATACGCGGCCATCCTCGCCCGGGCCGCGCAGGAGGCCTACGAGAACCCCGACCGGGTGCGGTCCGCCCCCCACAACGGCCCCATCCACCGCATCAACCCCGCCCCCCTCGATGACCCCGACCTGTGGGCCATGACCTGGCGGGCCTATCTGAAGAAGCGTGACAAATGGCCAGACTCGGACTCATCGTCAACCCGGTAGCGGGGCTGGGAGGCCGCGCCGGGCTGAAGGGCAGCGACGGGATCGACGTGCAGCGCCGGGCCCTGGCCCTGGGCGCGCGGCCGGAAGCGGGAAAACGGGCTGTCCGGGCGCTGAAGACGCTCCTGCCCCTGCGGGAGCGGCTGGAAATCATCAGCTATCCAGGGGAGATGGGTGAGGATGCGGCGCGCGAGGCGGGCTTCGAGCCGGGTGTCCTCGGGCGCATCGAGCCGGGGCGCACCACGCCCGAGGACACCCGGCGGGCCGCGCGGCAGATGCGGGACGCAGGCATCGCACTCCTCCTCTTCGCCGGCGGCGACGGCACGGCCAGGAACGTGTACGAAGCCATCGGCGAAACCCTGCCCGTCATCGGCGTCCCCGCCGGGGTCAAGATCCACTCCGCGGTCTACGCGGTCAGCCCGGAAGCCGCGGGCTGGCTGGCCCGAGACTTTCTCGAAGGCCGCATCCAGGAGCTGATCCTGGCCGAGGTGATGGACATCGATGAGGAGGCCTTCCGCCAGGGCGTCGTCGCCGCCCGGCTGTATGGGTACATGAAGACGCCCTCGGGCCGCCGTTTTCTGCAAGGCATGAAGGCCGCCAGCGCGCCCAGCGAGGCCGCGGCCCAGGATGCCATCGCCGAGGAGGTGGTGGCGCACATGCGGCCCGGCTGGCTGTATGTGGTGGGGCCGGGCACGACCACTCGGGCCATTTTTCAGCGTTTGGGCCTGCCCAAAACTCTGTTGGGCGTGGACGCGGTGCGGGATGGCAGGCTGGCAGGGCGGGATTTGAACGCCCGGCAGATCGAAGCTCTGGTACAGGAACACGCGCCCCGCGTCAAAATCATCGTCACGCCCATCGGCGGGCAGGGATTTCTGTTCGGACGGGGAAACCAGCAGATCAGCCCGGAGGTGCTGCGCCGCGTCGGGCCCAAAGGGCTCATCGTGGTGGCGACGCGCGACAAAATCCACCGCCTAGAGCACCGCCCCCTGCTGGTGGATAGCGGCGACCCTGAAGTGGACGCTCTGTTCAAGGGGTATGTCCAGGTTATCACGGGCGTGCGGGAAGCCATCGTGTATCCGGTGCGGGCGGCAGGCGCGGGCCAAACCAGTTTTCCCGGTTTCCCGGCTCCCACTTCAATCCCATGCTGAACTCCATGATCCGCCGCGACTGGCTCGTATTCGCCGCCCGCATGGCCATCGCCGTGGTCGGCGTGGCCCTGCTGTGGGCATTGTTGTTGCGCGGACAAGACGCCACCTGGGATCGATTGCAAAAGGGCGAGGCTCTGCGGGTAGCCCTGGACCCCAGCTTTCCGCCTTTCGAATCCACCGACGCCAGCGGGCGGCTCGTAGGGCTCGACGTGGATCTGGCCCGAGAGATCGGGCGGCGGCTGAATATCCCCGTCACCTTCCTGCCCATTGCCTTCGACGGCCTGACCGATGCAGTGATGGCGGGCAAGGCCGACGTGGTGATCTCCGCCTTCCCGTTGGACGAGCGCCTGACCGAGGATGTGCGATACAGTCAGCCCTATTTCGAGGGCGGCCTGGTCATGGTTACGCGCGTGGACAGCGCCATCGCTTCGCCCGATCAACTGACCTCGGCCCAGGTGGCGGTGGAATGGGGTGGCCAGGGCGATTCCTGGGCCCGGGCGCAGGGACTCACAGCCATCTTTCGTACAGAGACGCCGGACGAGGCCCTGGATGCGGTGCTGTCGGGCGAGGTGGACGCGGCCATCGTAGACGTGGTAACCGCGGCCCTCTATCCCAAACAGGGGTTGCGCATCCACGCGCCCCCCCTGGTTTCCGACCCTTACGTCATCGTGCTGCCCAAACAGGCCCCCAAGCTGGCGGACGCCGTCGACGACGCACTGACCGCCATCATGACCGACAGGGCCTGGGACGCCCTCGCGGCCCGCCATTTCCCCAACCCGCCCCTGAGGCCAGTCATCAGTAATCAGTGATCGGTCATCGGTGATCAGTGGGAAGGAGTTGCTGGACGCCCTGGATGACATCGCCGACGCGGATGGGGCGGCGGAAATAGCGAGCCACTTCCCCGCGCAGGGACTCCCACCGGGCCTGGTCGAAGACGGGGGTCAGGAGGATGGTCGGGCGATGCCGGAAGAGGGTGATCAGCCCCCGCACTTCGTCGGGCGTCGCGCTCTCGTCACCGTACACGTCGATGATCAGCAGGGGCGGATCGATGAGCCCCTTGAGCGCGGCGTTGATGGCGTATTTCACGCCGGGCACGGCCATGACCTCGTAGCCTAACTCCTGCAGTTCGGCCAGGATCAGCGTGCGGCTCTGCCAGTCGGCCGAGGAGAGGAGGATATCTTTACGCAGCTCCGCCATCGCCCACCTCCTCGATTAAGGCCGCGCCGTGGGTGAGTCCGATGACGGCATCCGTGAAGGCCCCGACATGCTCCACGGGCAGGCGCAGGCGATAGGTCACGTCCGCGCCATAATCCTCCGTCAGGATTTCAGCTTCATAGTCGGGCAAGAGGCGTTGCAAGGGCGTGACAAACGAATAGAGGATGACCACCTCCAGCTCGGCCATCTCCCGATGCTCGCCCAGGGGCAGACTCTCCAGCGCCAGCTTCACCTCGCCGCTATACGCCCGCACCAACCCGCCCTTCCCCAGCTTCGTCCCGCCGAAATAGCGGGTGACCACGGCCACGATATCGCCAATGCCACTGTGCTGCAACACGGTGAACGCGGGACGCCCGGCCGTGCCGTGGGGCTCGCCATCGTCGCTGTAGCCCATCTGCGCGGTTCCGCCCGGCGGCCCCACGAGATAGGCCCACACGTTGTGCGTGGCGTCGGGAAATTCCCGGCGGATGGCCTGGATGAACGCGCGGGCCGCCTCCACCGTCGGGGCGTAGCCCACGGTGGTGATGAAGCGGCTGCGGCGGATTTCCTCTTCGACGCGATGGGTGCGGGCGGGGATGGGATAGCGGCTGGCGGTCATGACGTTCGGGCCATGAAAAACGCCCTGCCGCGAAGGCAGGACGCGTGGATGAAATGGAAGCCGAAATAGCGTCAGTAGGAAAGCACGCGGGGCAGCTCCTTGGCCTGCGCCACCCAACTGCTGACCGCCTTCAGACTGGGCGGCCGACGCACGAGCTTTTTCTCGGCGTTGACCTCCAACAGTTTCTGATGCAGGTTCTCGGGATTGCGCTGGGCGAGCTCGGGCACGGTGTCCACGCCCGCGGCCTCCAGCAGATCGGAGTATTCCTCGCCGATACCCTTGATGCGGAAAAGGTCCGCGCGATTGGCCCACTTCAGAATGAGTTTTTCGCTGATATCAAGGGTTTCAGCCAGCTCCTTGCGACCTTTGCGGGTGGCTGCGCGTTCCAGGAATTGCTCGGTGGTCTTGATGCCGATCTCCCGCAATTTCGCAGCATACGCGTCACCAATGCCTTCGATTGCTTCGATTTTCGCCATGATGATGCTCCTTTGAGTTGAAAGTTAGGAATAAGGGAAAAACGTGAGGCGCCAATTTGCAGTTTAGCATACCATTCCCCTGGGCTTCATGCAACTTCGATCGTTGGAGGCGATTCAGAATGGGGGCGCACGAGTTGTGAACCGTTCGACCCAAGTCGCAACCCGGCAGGCCTGCGGCCAGGCCCCTCTTCATCTCCCCCGTAAGTGGGAAGAACAGCGGAAGGGAATCAGATGAGGGTCTCCTCCGTCCGGCCTTCCGGTCGACGAAGGATACTGTTGGTTTACCTGGATGCGGCGGGGATGCTCCCCCCGGCTTCCCACCGAATACGCCGAATAAATTCAGGTCCGAGGGCGTTCCGCCGCATGTCCCCCTTCGGGGACATGTTTTCGCCCGGTTGGGCCTGTCCGCCTGGGCAGACAGGCGGCTAGGCAATCCGCCTTCCATATGTCCTCCCCCGCCCGTCTCGAAGCGGAGGAGGAGCCAAAGGAGGGGGCCTGCGCCTAAAACGATCGAGTTCACTCGGCTTCGCCCCCTGGCGGCTGCCAGGGAGTCCAATCAAAGTAGGCTGGCGTCTTCGGATTCAACCACCATTGCATCACGTGCTGCAACTTGCGATGATGACTTGGCGAAAGCGCATTCCAGGGGATGGACTCCCAACTGAACCAACTCACTTCCAGGGTCTCGTTGCTCGGTCGGGCCTCGCCGTCGATGGGGACCGCGGCGAAGAGCATGGCATAGAGATGCCGCCCGCTCTCCGCGCCATTGAGACGCTCATCGAACACGCCCAGCAGCCGCGTGATCTCCACCCGGTAGCCGCTTTCCTCCCAGGTCTCGCGGGCCGCGGCCTCGGCGGGCGTTTCGCCCACGTCGCAGGCCCCGCCTGGCAGCGCCCACCGCCCGTTGTCCGCCCGACGGATGAGCAACACCCGCTCTTCAGGATCGATTACCGCCGTGTCTACCACGGCCAGAGGCGTCATGTAACCCAGGTCTTGGGAGAAGATGCGCTGGATCTCGTCAGGAGGACGGGCGTCGGCCAGGGATTGCAGCTGCGCGGCCAGTTCCAGCACGCGTCGGTTGCGCTGAATCTGGTAGGGATCGTCGGTGAAGAGCAGGTTGTTATGGGCCAGGGAACGCAGTTCGTCGGCGATGAGGGCCAGGGTGCGGGCCAGGGAAGCGTTGTCGGAGTCGGGCATGTCGCGAAAATCGATCCAAGGAATGAAGAGGCTATTGGGAGACCATCATTTTACAACCAACCGTCTTCGTCTGAAAAATATCAGAGTTTTGCTCCAACCATATCGTTTTTGCAACTGCTAACGCACTCCTGGGGAGGTCTTTCGGGTGCGTCTCAAATTATTGGCGCGTTGCGCCTGGAGCCCCAGAGGTGAACCTCCGGGCTAGAAACGACGCCCTCTTAAGGGGGCTTTCCGAGCCAGCCCGCGCCCAAAGCCGGGTCATGAACGTTTACAAAACAATCCGGTAATAGAATGAGGCCTATGCCCCGTTTAATTTGTAAAATTCCATCAGCGCCGGGTGGAGCTCGCATGACCGAATTCCTGATGACAACGCGATTTGCCAAAATTTTAGAACGCGCCCCAGTCTTTCTCCCTTCTTGACAAGACCTGAGCGGTATTTTACCATTATACGCGAATGCGCCCCCGTAGCTCAGTGGCAGAGCGGCGGACTTCTAATCCGCGGGTCGCAGGTTCAAGTCCTGCCGGGGGTGCTTTTTTGTTCCGAAATAGCGCCTTGGCGTTGGGTGCGAAAGGATCGCCAAGCCAGGGTTGGGCAAGGCAGCACCGACGTGATGCGTAATCCATCATTGGTGAGGTGGTTACCCATCACGCATTACGCATTACGAAATCGGATTGACTTCAAACGTCGATCGCATTCCATCCCCAGGAGGTGAACGCCATGAAGTTGCAAGGCAAGAAGATCGCATTTCTCGTCGGGCCCGGCTTCGAAGACCTGGAGTTCTGGGTTCCCTACATGCGCCTGGTGGAGGAAGGCGCGGAGATTGTCACGGTGGGGATCAAGGCCGGGGACGTGTATGTAAGCAAAAACGGAGGTCTCAAGGCCCGAGCTGACGTCGGCGCGGATGACGTCCGATCCGAAGACTTCGACGCGGTGGTCATCCCCGGCGGCTGGGCCCCCGACAAAATTCGCCGTTACGACGGCGTCAAACGCCTGGTCAAGGGCGTTTATGACAAAGGCGGTATCGTGGGCATGATCTGCCACGCGGGCCTGGTGGGCATCTCCGCAAAAATTGTGGCCGGACACAGGGCCACCGGCTCCCTGGGCATCAAGGACGACCTTGAGAATGCAGGCGCGACCTGGGTGGATGCGCCCGCATTCCGGGATGGCCACCTGGTCTGGGGCCGGGTCGTGGCTGATATCCCCGACTTCAACCGCGAGCTCATCGCCGCGCTTTCGGCGTGAGCGTCAGGGCAAATTCGGGAAAAGAGCGCTAATCCACCTGCACATTCACCGTAGCTGTGGCGGTCTGCCCCATAGGATCGATAGCCCGGAGCACGAATTCATACTGCCCCGCTACCGGAATGCAATCCTGCTGAGTTCCTGCCAGGGGAACGCCATCCAGGATGACCTGGTTGTTGCGCAAAACCTGGACGTAGCTGGTGGCCCCGCCCGTCTGCCAGCCGATGGTGACGCACATGCCCGCGGCGATGTTCGTAGGCTCCACGGAGAAGGAATAGATGATGGGCTGGCTGCTGGGCGGCGGCGTGGGCGTGGGCAGGGGCTGATCCACGACGTTGGTCAGATGGGTGGCGCGGCTGACGCCGCCCGGGCCTTGGGCCTCGACCTGATAGTTGTACTGGCCCGGACTGCCGGGGCAATCCTGCAGAGAACCGCGGAAGGGCGCGCCCTGCCATAACACCCGGTCGTTGCTGCGAATGTTCACCATGTTCACATTGCCCAGCACCTCCCAGCGCAGCACAACACACTGCCCGATGCCGATCTGGCCGGGCGGCTCCACCACGAAGTAGTTAATCTGGGGCGCGTCCACCGCCGGCGCGACATTGATATGGATGGCGCGTTGCTCCACCGAGCCATCCGGATGCACCGCGCGCAGGAAGTAATTGATAGATTGAGATGGACATTCTTGCACATCGCCCACGCCCACGACGCCATGGTCCTGCCAGTTCTGGCCGTCATGATAGTAGTAAACTGCCTGCACGTTCTGGGTGCGCCAATGATTCACCGTGCACTGGCCCTGCACGAGATTCGGCTGGTCGGTCCAGAAGTTGACCGCAGTCGAGGGCGTGGCCGTGGGGAAGGGCGTGGGCGTGGGTTGGCTGGGCACGCGAATGCCCACATAGACGCGCTGACCGAACGCCTGGCCCGTGCCATCGCGCATCTGCCAGAAGCCCTGATACACGCCCGGTTTCACCGGGGCCGCCAGGTCCACGTAGATGTCATACGTCTGGCCTGGAGCCACCGTCCCCTGCACGGGCGCGGGCTGACCGCCCATGCGCGCGCCTTCCGCATTGCCGAAGACGAAATCGAGCACGTAGCTGCTGCCCCAGGTGCAGGTGCCCGTGTTCTTCACCCGCCATCCCTTGCGGAAGACCTCGCCCGGATTCAGCACGGGCGGGTTCGTCATGTTCTGGTCGTCGTAGTTCAAGTCTTCCACATAGGCCAGACCATCGTAGCAGCCCTGGGGCGGCGTGGGCGTGGGCAGAGGCTGAGGCGGCACGGGCGTGGGCGTGGGCACAGGTTCGAGATCCCCCGGATCCACATGGAGATATCCCTTAGCGAGATCGTCGATGGCATGGGTGCGCAGCATCTCACTCAAGGTCTGATTGATCTTTGTGCGCAGGGTTTCCTGGCCCTTGGCCATGACGACGCCATAGAGCTCCCGGTGCAGGCCCGAGGCGACCAACTGCACCCCCTTCTCCTGCACAGCAAGCTCAGCCACGGGCCGATCCATGATCAACACATCCACCCGGCCCGCTTCCAGGTCGGGAATGGCCTGCTTGACGTCGCCGTAGATGAAGAGATTGGTCTCGGGCATGAGGCCCGTCTTCACGAGCAGATCATCAAGCCAATCCTCGAACACCGATCCCTTTTGCACGCCCACCCGCAGGGTCGCCAGGTCCTCCACCTTGGTGATGGGGGGAAGATTCGCTCCCGGCTTCGCCACGACTGCATCCTCGGAGACGAAATACACCTGACTGAAGTCGAACACTTCCTCCCGGGCGGGGGTGATGGAGATGGCGGCGATGGCGACGTCGATCTGCCCCAGAGCCAGGGCGTCGCCCAGGCCGTCGAACGCGATATCCACGACCTCCACCTGCACGCCCAGCCGCTGACCGATCTCCTTGATCAGGGCGATATCGAAGCCGTCGATCTTGAAATCCTGGGTGTAATACTCGAAAGGCGGGTAATCCGCGGACGTGCCCACGATCATACTGCCCCGCTGCTGGATGCGAGACCAGGCATCGCCTTCAGGCGCAGGCTGCCCGCCCGATTCGGACGGGGGCGTGGGCGTGGAGGTCGTCGCGGGGACGGGTGCGGTCGCGCCTGCGGGCGTCGGGGTGATGATGACTTCGGGCGCGATGGTGGGCACGGCCTGGGTTTTGCCGCAGGCTGCGGTCAGCGCCGCCAGCATGACCAGCAGGATGAGAGGAAACAGTGTGGGTCGGGACATGGCGGTAAGAAATGAGTGAGCGTGTTGAAAATCATCCGCATTGTATCATGAGCCCTTCCCGTCGCCAATCCGCTCCCGCGACCTGGGTGCGTTCCAGACAATTGGCGACGCAGACGACCTCCGGGAGATGGCGACAGGGTTTGGGGCAAAATGAAGCGTTTAGCGCCACCTCCCGGAGGTCTGTCAAAAATTGGGACGCGCCCCACAGTCCAAACGCGCAAAGACCAGGCCCGATTTGGACCTGGTCTCTTGTGCGCGGATTCCTCGCAGTGTGTGGGAAGTCATGAACCAGAAGTCTCCCGCGGGTCCGTAGCCGTTGCAAAAGAAGTCGTACATCATAGCTGCCTCCTCGTGTGGGAATGCATGAAGTGAGGGAAATCGAGGATGGTCAGACCATCAGGTCCTGACGCATCGCCTCGTATTCGCTCTTAGTGATCTCGCCGCGGGCGTAGCGCTGCTTCAGCACTTCCAGCGCGGCGTCCTGCCGGGAGATCATGGTTGCATCCTGGTTGTGAGAACTGGCATTGCTGGCGTTGGATGCAAGGCGAACGACGGCCCAGACGCCCAGGCCGATGAGCAAAATCCAGAAAAGCGCCATGAATGGAAAGCCGAAGCCGAAACCCATCATGATGATTACCTCCGTGGTGTATAGGGTGAATGGTGGTTTTGATTGATTGCTTTTTCAGGTGGGTGAACGGGTTTGTCCTCCGATTCACTTACAGTCTACACGTGCATTGTGTCGGGAACTTGAAGCCTTTATGACAATTTTGTGACATCGTCCGATTTTCCTTGCTTCGCCGCCTGCAATGCGGTAAGATGAACATGCACAATTCATCACAATCTCTTCAAAGGCAATGACCATATGACCAAAAACGCAACGATCCTGGTGGTCGATGACGAAGCGCCCGTGCGGGAAACCGTGCGCGCCTATCTGGAACGGGAAGGCTACACCGTCTACACCGCCAATGACGGCGCTGCAGCCCTGCAATCCATCCGCGCCTTCAAGCCCGACCTCATCGTTCTCGATATCATGCTGCCCGAGGTGGACGGGCTGGAGGTGCTGCGCCGTCTGCGGCAGGAGTCCAACGCCTGGGTGCTGATGCTCTCCGCCCGCGCCGAGGAGATGGACAAGATTCTGGGCCTGAAGATGGGTGCGGACGACTATCTCACCAAGCCCTTCAGCCCGAGAGAGTTGGTGGCCCGGGTGGAAGCCATGCTGCGCCGGGGCGGAGGGACCAGCGACGAGGAGACGCCCCTGATCTTCGACGATATTCGCATCGACCCTGCGGCCCGTAAGGTGCTGGTCGCGGGCCAGCTCATCGACCTGACGCCTATCGAATTCGATCTGCTGCTGGCCCTGGCCCGGCACCATGGCCGGGTGCTGAGCCGGGATCAGCTCATCGAGCAGGTGTGGGGCTACGATTATTATGGCGATGACCGGGTGGTGGACGTCCATATCGGTCGCCTGCGCAGGAAGCTGGACGCCGCCGGCGGCGCGGGCAAGCGCATCGCCACCGTGCGCGGGGTGGGCTATCGCTTCGAGGATGGTTCGGAATGAGGAAGCTGCTGACCTTTTTCAAGCGCAGTCTCAGCGCCAAACTTTTCCTCTCCTATCTCATCGTCATCCTGGTGGGCGTCGTTGTGCTGGCGGGCGCGGTGCAAATTCAGACGCCCGCGGCCATCCAGCGGCACATCGAACGCATGGAGGCGCATCTGGGCTCGGATCCGGGCCTGGCCGAAGACCTGCGCGTGAACTTCATCCGCGCCATCAATGAGATCACGACCACCGCGGTCATCGTGTCCCTCATCGCGGCCATCGCGGTCAGCCTGTTTACATCGCAGCGCATCGTGCAGCCCATCCGCAGCATGATGCGGGCCAGCCGCGAGATCGCGGCGGGGCATTTCAACCGCCGCGTGGCCGTGGTCAGCGAGGATGAGCTGGGCGCTCTGGCCGAAAGCTTCAATCAGATGGCGGAGGAGCTGGAGCTCACAGAGCAGCGGCGTCTCAACCTCATCGCGGACGTGGCCCACGAACTGCGCACGCCCCTGACGAATCTGCGCACCATGCTCGAAGCCCTCACCGATGGCGTCCTTCCGCCCGAGCCCGCGACTTTCCAGACCATGAACAACGAGGTGCTGCGCCTGCAACGATTGGTGCAAGACCTGCAGGAGCTCTCCCGGGCGGAGGCAGGCGAGATGGCCATGTTTCCCGAATGGGTCAACCCCGCCGACCTGGCGTCGGGCGTGGTGGATCGGCTGGCGTTGCAGTTTCACGATAAGGGCGTGGCCCTGCACGTGAACATTGCGCCCGACCTGCCCGACATTTACGCGGACCCCGCCCGCATCACCCAGGTGCTGGTGAACATCCTGGGCAACGCTCTGCAATACACGCCCTTAGGCGGCGAGATGTGGGTGGCCGTCCGCCGCGCGGGTGACGTCATCCAGTTCCTGGTCAGGGACACAGGCCGGGGCATCCCGCCCGAAGACCTGCCTCACATCTTCGAGCGCTTCTACCGGGTGGACAAATCCCGGGCCCGGGCCAGCGGGGGCAGCGGCATCGGGCTCACCATCTCCAAATATATCGTCGAGGCCCACGGCGGCCGCATTTGGGCAAAGAGCGAGGGGTTGGGCAAAGGAAGCGAGTTCGGGTTCACCCTGCCCATTGCAGAGCGGGGTAGCTGAGGAGCCCAAAATCTTCATCAAATCGTCATATTTCCGTCAAACGCGCGTCATACGATCTTGCGAAACTGGGGCACACCCAGACAGGAGCCCCGCAGATCTGTTTCAGGAGGATTTTACCATGGTGATGATGGGCCTTGGCGCCTTTGGCTTGCTTTTTATGCTTTTCTTTCTCATTTTGATCATCGCCGCGGCCGTGGCCATGATCAGTTGGCTGTTTCCCAAGCCCCTTTCCACCCCGCCCGCCAACGCCCATCACAACGCGCCTTGCCGGATGCCTCTCGACCCGAACGCGCAAACCGCCGCCTTCACTCAGGAAGAAACCGCTCTGGATATCCTCAAGAAACGCTACGCCCGCGGGGAGATCACCAAAGAGGAGTACGAATCCATGAAAGCGGATATCCTCGCTTATTGATCTGCTCCTCGCACATCCCACACCCATCCACACACGCTCATTGGAGTTTTGCATGACACGAAACCTCATCCTCGCCCTTTCGCTGTTGCTATTGACCGCGGCCATCATCCTCAGCGCCTGCGCCGCTCCCCAGGCTGAGAATCCCGACGCCGTGGCCGCGGCCGTGGAAGCCACCCTCACAGCGGTGGCTGCGGACGCCGCGCCATCCCCCAGTCAGGCCACGCCCCCGGCGACTCCCTCTGACCCTCCCCCCGCGGCCGCGCCCAACCTCGTCCTCCCGCCTCTGGTCAACGGCTTCGACCCTGCGCCCCGCCCGGCCAGCTCCAAAGGCAATCCCGACGCGCCCGTCGTCATCTACGAATGGTCGGACTACACCTGACCCTACTGTGGCCGCTTCTTCTCCGAAGTGGCCCCGCTTCTGGATGAAGCGTACATTCAGACCGGCAAGGTCTACTTCGTCTACAAAGAATTCCCCGTGCTCGGCCAGAAATCGGTCATGGGCAGCTTCGCGGCCCAATGCGCGGCCGACCAGGGCAAATTCTGGGAGATGCACGACTGGCTCTTCCAAAACGCAGGCAGTATCGGCCCAGACGCGCTGAAGCAGGCCGCCCGCGACCTGGGCCTGGACGGCGCAGCCTTCGACGCCTGCTTCGACGCCCAAACCCCGCGGCCCCGCATTCAGGAGGACTTCGACGAAGGCCGTCGCTGGGGCACTCGCGGCACGCCCACCTTCTTCATCAACGGGCGCATCATCGGCGGACTCCTGCCCAAGGACCAGTTCCTGCAGATCGTCGATGCGGCCCTGGCCGAGGCCCAGGGTGGCGAACTGCCCGCGGGCGTCGCTCTCCCCACGCCCGAGCCCACGCCCGACCTCGATTTCGAACCCGAAACCTACGCGGTGATGGGCGACCCCAACGCGCCCATCACCATGGTCGAATTCTCCGACTACCAGTGCCCCTTCTGCCTGCGCTACTTCAACAACACGCTGGAGCAAGTCAAAAAGAATTATGTCGAGACGGGCAAGGTCTTTTACGTGTTCAAGGACTTCCCCATCACCCAGATCCACCCGCAAGCGCCCAAAGCCGCGGAGGCCGCGGAATGCGCCGGGGATCAGGGACGCTATTGGGAGATGCACGACCGCCTGTTCCAGGGCCAACAGCCCGACTGGAACAAGAACCCGGATGCTATGACCATCTTCAAGGGCTATGCCCAGGAGCTGGGGTTGGACATGGACGCATTCAACGATTGTCTGGACAGCGGCAAATATACGGATGAGGTGGCCGCCGACCTGGATGAGGGGGTCCGCGCGGGCGTCACCGGCACTCCATCTTTCTTCATCAACGGGCAGATGATCAGCGGCGCCCGACCCTATGACGCGTTCCAAAAGGTTCTCGACTCGCTGCTCGCCGAAGGAACGCAATAAACAAACCCCGCACATCCCCACGAAACGAGAGCCGCCCGCAACACGTCGGGCGGCTCTTCTTATGTCACCCTCAATCCGAATAGCGCAGCAAACGCAGGGCGTTGAGCACGACGATGATGGTGCTGCCCTCGTGCAGCAGGACGGCTCCGCTGAGAGCCACCACGCCCGCCACCGACGCCCCAATCAACAGGAAGATGACGCCCAGGGAGACGGCCAGATTCTGCACGATGATGCGACGGCTGGCCCGGCTCAGGCCCACGGCGAAAGGCAGTTGGGTCAGGTCGTCGGCCATGAGGGCCACGTCCGCGGTCTCCAGCGCCACGGCTGTGCCCGCCGCGCCCATGGCGACGCCTACGGTCGCGGTCGCCAACGCCGGCGCGTCGTTCACGCCATCGCCCACCATGGCCACCGGCCCGAACTCCGCCTCCAGCGCCTGGATGGCCCGCAGCTTATCTTCGGGCAGCAACTCCGCCCGCACATCAGTGACGCCCACCTCGCGGGCGATCTTCTGCGCGGCCCGCTCGTGGTCGCCCGTGAGCATGACCAGCCGCTGGATGCCCAGCTTGCGCAGGCGTTCCATGACCCCGCGCACGCCCGGTCGGGGCGTATCCGCCAGGGCCAGCACGCCGATGATGCGGCCATCCGCCTGCACCCAGATGGTCGTCTTGCCCTGGGCTTCCAGTTCGTTCAGCAACGCGGCCATATCCTCATTCCAGGCGCGGCCATTCGCCTCCTGAATCAGCGCGGGGGAGCCCACCAGCACGGGTTTGCCATCCACCAGACTGCGCAAGCCCTTGCCTGCCAGATTCTCCACGTCCGCGGCCAGGGGCGGATCCAGCCTCCGGGCCTGGGCGGCTTCCACCACGGCTCGGGCCAGAGGATGGTTGGATTGCTGCTCCACGGCCGCGGCCAGGCTCAGCGCGTCGTCTGGGCTGACGCCGTTCAGTGGGATGATGTCGGTGATCTGGAATTTGCCCTGGGTCAGGGTGCCGGTTTTGTCGAAGGCCATGACCTTGACCATGCCCAGGTTTTCGAGATGGACGCCACCCTTGATGAGCACGCCGCTGCGCGCGGCCTGGGCAATGCCCGCCAGCACCGTCGCGGGCGTGCCAATGGCCAGGGCGCAGGGAGAGGATGCCACCAGCAGCAACATGCCCCGATAGAAACTTTCCTCCCACGTCATCCATCCCACCAGCGGCGGCACGACGATGACCAGGGCCACGAAGATGAGCACCGCGGGCACGAATTTGGCCGTGAAGCGCTGGGTAAAGCGCTGGGTGGGACTTTGCTGGCTCTGGGCTTCGGCCACCATCTGCATCACCCGATTCAGGGTGTTATCCCGGGCCAGTTTCGTCACCCGAATGTCCAGCGCCGCCTCCTGATTGATGGTCCCGGCGAAGACCTCGTCGCCCGACGCTTTGGGAACAGGCACGCTCTCGCCCGTGATGGGGCTCTGATCCACCGATCCCGCGCCGCTCACGACCTCGCCATCCACCGGAATGCGGTCGCCGGGCCGCACCACGACAATATCGCCGATGCGCACCTGCGCCACCGGAATCTCGACGATCTCATCGCCGCGCTTCACCCGCGCGGTCTTGGGCATGAGCTTCCCCAGCGCGTTGACGGCGTCGCGGGCCCGATCCAGCGCGTAATGCTCGCCCGCGTGGCCCAGGCTGAAGAGGAAGAGCAGGAACGCGCCCTCGGCCCATTCCCCGAGAATGGCTGCGCCCGCAGCCGCGGCCAGCATAAGCACGTCGGTGTCGAACCTGCCGCGGAACAGGGCCGGGATGGCGTGGGTGGCGATGTCATAGCCACCGGCGATGTAGGAGAGGATATAGAAAACCAGGGCGACGTTCGCGGGCAGTCCAAGCCAGCGCTCGCCCGCCCAGCCGATGATCAGAAAAACGCCTGCCAGCCCCACCAAAATCAGCGTCCACCGCTCCTGCATCCAGTGGGGCAGGAACGCGGGCGCGCTGCCGTGGTCATGGTCTTTTTCGGGCGCAGCCTCCGTCGCCGGGCGATAGCCCATCTCCCCCAGGGCGGCTTCGATATCGGCCCGGCTGATCTGCTCGCTGTCATAGGCCGCATAAGCCACGCCCGCGGCATAATTCACATGGGCATGGAGCATCCCTGGCAGCGCCTCCAGAGCCTTCGTCAGGGTGTCAGCGACGTCGGCGGAGGGAATGCGGCCCAGGGGGATGGTTTCGTGGCGGTAGCGGTCGGTGACGCGAGCGCCCGCGTCACGGGCCAGGCGCTCGATCTTGCTCAGGGAAACCAGATTGGGGTCGTAGTGCAGGCAGAGACGGGCTACGCCATCCTCTCGCACGATGTGGGCTTTGGAGACGCCGCGGGTGCTCTCCAATTCTTCGGTGAGGAGTGACGCGCAGGCGTCGCCGTCCTCCATCTCGGGCAAAAGCAGGGTGAGGTCGAGTTGTAGTTTTTCGGTCATGATGGATTTTGAGGACGAAAATGGGAACGCAGATGCGGGCGAACATGTCTAGCGGGCGTGGGGAGCCGAGCACGTAATGCGTAATGCGTGATGCGTAAGGACCTCACGGATGACGCATCACGCATCACGTCGGTTGCCGCCTCGCCCAACCTTGGCTTGGCGATTTTTGGCAGGCAGGGCCAACGTTATTTACGGAGCAGACGATTACAGAAATCTCGGAGCCTGGTTTTTGTAGCGAAGGTAATCTTCGCCGTATTGCTCCTCCAGCCAGGGCTCTTCGGTCAGGGGGAACAGGATGAAGCTGAAGACAAACAGCAAGAGTATGACGGTGACGCGGGCCGAATTGGCGATGAGGATGAGGCCCGTGAACAGAATGATATCGCCCAGGTATTGGGGATTGCGGGTGAACCGATAGGGCCCGCTGATGACGAACCGATCCCGGATGCCGTGGGTGTTTTCCAGGCCCAGGGTGCGAACGCCCCAGATCACCAGGCCCGCCCCCAACAGCGTCAGGGGGACGCCGATGGCGACACGGATCTCGGCCGGGATAGTCCACGTACTCCAATCGAGGACCATCAGCGCTACGGTTAGTCCCGCACCCAGGTAGAACATCCCCCAGATGAGATAGAGCTTCCAGGAAACCGCGCCCGGAGGCCAGATGCGGCGTCGAGGGCGAAGGATGGACCAGATGAGCAACAGCATGTATGCGTAACCGATGAGGATGGCGGCGTAAAACAGGAATTGAACAAGCATGGGAACCCGCTCTCCATCAAAATGAATGATTACATGAACACTTATTTATGGAAATAATCAAATAAAAAACGCGGCGTCAGCCAAAGCGGACGTGGGCCAGGCCCTGGTCGAAGAGATCATGGATGTGCTCGTCCATGAGGGTATAGTAGACGTGGCGGCCCTGCTTGCGGTACCGCACGATGCGCAGGTTGCGCAGCACCCGCAATTGATGGGAGATCGCGGGTTGGGTCATGCCCAGGATACGGGCGAGATCGCCCACACAGAGCTCGGCATGGGCCAGCAGCCCGATGATCCGCACCCGGGTGGGATCGGAAAGGGCCTTGAACAGCTCCGCCACCCGGAACGCGGTGTCGGAATCGATGAGCAATTCGGCCGTCGCCTCAGCGAGACTTTCGGCCGAGTGATCATCTGCGCACAGGGTCAGGCGTCCTTCGAGGGCGTCGGTGGGCATGGGTGAGATGTCGTCAGGCATATCGAGGGAAGTCGGAACTGCTAACGTCATCGACTTTAGGCCGCAAGAAGCCACGAAGGTTCGAAGTTTTGCGAAGACACGAAGAAAAATAAGGGAAAAGGCTTCGCGCCTTCGTCCTCTTCGTGTCTTCGTGGCAAAAAGTGGCGCCGCGCTTTAGCAGTTACGGGAAGTCGGAAATCCAAAACGCATAAGTAATTGCTCATATATTAACAATTTTTCCTCACCCTGTCAAGTGTGCTACAATGCCCGAACCATGATGCTCACCGGACTGATGGGCTGGCCCGTAGGCCATTCCAAATCCCCCGCCATGCACAACGCTGCGTTCCGCGCCGCGGGCGTGGATGGCTTCTACGCGCTGCTGCCCGTGCATCCCGAGCGGGTGGGCGAGGCGGTGCGGGGTTTGCGGGCGCTGGGGTTTCGCGGGGCCAACGTGACCGTGCCCCACAAGCAGGCGGTCATCCCCCACCTGGATGAACTCACGCCCGTGGCCAGGGCCATCGGCGCGGTGAATACGATCCTGGTGGAGGAGGACGGGCGGCTGGTGGGGACGAACACGGACGCGTGGGGCTTCGCCCGCGATCTGGAAGCGCAGGGGCTGGACCTGTCGGCGTTGGTCGGAGGCGCGCTGGTGCTGGGCGCGGGCGGCTCGGCCCGGGCCGTGGCCTACGCCCTGGCGTCGCGGCGCATTCCCACCCATGTCCTGGCCCGCAGGCCCGAGCAGGTCCAGGCCCTGGCCGACGCGCTGGCTCCCCATCTCCCCCGCGGCGACCTCATCCAGCCCCATCCCTGGTCCCATCTACCCGACCTGGCCCTAACAGTTGGACTCATCGTCAATTGCACGCCCGTGGGCATGACGCCCCATGTCGACGCCTCTCCCTGGCCCGAGGACCTGTCCTTCCGGCCCGGCCAGGCCCTCTACGACCTGGTGTACAACCCGCCCCGCACCAGGCTCATGGCCCAGGCCGAGGCCGGGGGCGCGCGGGCGTGGAACGGCCTGGGGATGCTGGTGTATCAGGGCGCGCGGGCCTGGGAATTATGGACGGGCCGTCCCGCGCCGGTGGAGGTGATGCGCGCAGCCGTGTTGGGCGGGTCGGGCGTGTGAGCGCGTGCGCGTTTGGCGAGGGAGCGAGTGGGCGAAGGTGCGAGGAGGCGTTCTGACTTCTGCCGCTCTGACCTCTGTCGTTCTGGCCTCTGGC
>Ga0256832_1000212_pt1 | contig 36444 bp, 35 predicted proteins | sample 134614metaG_FD_190534 | JGI IMG/M metagenome (GOLD analysis project Ga0256832, IMG submission 190534) | Hydrothermal vent microbial communities from Lau Basin, Pacific Ocean - 134-614 | ecosystem: Environmental > Aquatic > Marine > Hydrothermal vents | place: Pacific Ocean: Lau Basin | collected...
CGAGTCACCAGGCTGGGATTGCGTTCCCCTCCGACATCGAAGGCCAGGCGTTCGTCGATGTGTTCGATGGCTCGGGTACAGACTAAGTCGTAGAAGGGCGCCAGCCGGATGCCGCCCTCCGGAGAATAGAGCAGGGCAAGGTTCTTGGTGTGGCCGTCGGAGTTGCCGGCGAGCATGTTGAAGATCTGCCAGCGCAGCAGGTGCTGCAGATCGAGCGCGGGCTCGGCAGAGGCTATCCGCACCAGCTGACAGCACTGGGCGAATGTCGGGCCGCCATGTTCCTGGTACTTGTGCTCGTGCCCGTAGCCCAGCGCTTGGCAGAAGTCCTCCTGATGCAGGCGCCGGATCTCGCCGGTGTCATCCGGGATGCGATCGTAACGGCGGATCTCGGCGAACCGGCTTTCCTCGATGCGGCGCAGATGGATCTCCACCACGGGCAGATCGACAGCATTCGCCAGGTGCATGGCGAAGGTCTCGTAGGCTGGCACGTGACGGTAGTCGGCCAGCTCGAACTTCAGGATATGGCTGGATGGCGCCTCTCCCTGAGGTAGCCAGTAGCGTCCATTGCGCACGAGTACCGGGCACTTGTTCTGGGCACCCGCCAATGACAGCCGTGGCCGCTCGTCTTCCGGACCGGCGGCATGGATGCGGCCGCGCCGGGCGGCCAACCGCGCCAGTTCCTCGTCGTTCAAAGGGTGGTAATGCCGTTCCCGGGAGGGCTCCCGCCCCAAAGGAAGAAGCGACAGCGCGCCTGCACACTCGCCCCCGATGGCGCGCAGCAGTTCGAAATCGCTGTCGGGCAGCTTCAGGTCGCGGACGATCTGCTCGCGGACGCCACCTTCGGGCAGCAGGTTGGCGAAGAAGCGATGGGCTGTCGCTGCCTCGGGCGGGAACTCGCGGTCCTCCAGCGGCAGGCTGTGGGAGATCGAAAAACCGGTCTCGATCCATTCCGGGTGATAGCGGAACCCCATGAGCCCGACGGGATTGCGCCACAGGGCGCCGACCCGGCGGCGTTCGCACCAGACATCGAGTGTATCCGGTTGGTTCATGAAGTCGATCCGCTCTCATTACCGGATGAAGGCTGGCCACGGGGCCGGACGATCACCTCCAGACCCAGCGTGCGCAGCGCCTTGAGCACCTTGCCGATCTCGGCGGTTTCCTTGCCCCGCTCGAACTCGGAGAGGAAGCGCGTGCTCAGGTTCCCCAGCCCCGAAACGGTCTCCAGTGTCAGTCCTCGCTGCTTGCGGTGGGCGCGAACCAGGCGGCCGAGCTCCTCGGTGGTCTGCATGGGGCCATAGTCGATGGGTTTGTTGGGCATGGTTTGGGTCCAAAATGCACCGTACGGTAAAAAATAGCCGATACTACCCGCAATAGCAACAAATATTTATCGTACGTGATAAATATCGGCGTGCATTGATGGATCTGTATAGAATGGCCAAGTACGGTAAAAAAGATGTCGCTGAGGAGATCGATGGGTCCCTTCATTTCGTTGTCGCTGTCCGCCTCGGTGGTCCGGTCATGGCTGTCCACTGAGTCCACAGGTCTTGCCCGCCACGGCAACGCGAGCCTCGATCACTCGCGTGCCAAGGGCGGGGCCGCACCAGCGGCGCCTGTGGGTCCCAGTGGGCAGGCAGCGTGCCTGAAGAGAGCGATTCCCTCTGTCGCAAGCCCTGTGACAGGCGAAGGAGCGGCGCGGGCTTGTCAGCTCCTTCCTTTTTGATGCGCCCGGCATGGGCGCACCCCTGTAGGTGGAAGTCCCGCCATAAGGTGGAACGGCACGAGGGCACGCCGCAGGGCGGTCCCCGGGGCGTCATCCCATGGGCGGGTCAGAGTCGGATGTCCACCCCCAGGCCGCCAAGGGCTTCGGATTCTTCCAGCCTCAGTTCGCCCCCGTAACTTCTCACGATGTCCTGGACGATGGAAAGACCCAGCCCATGGCCCGGGGCTTCCTCGTCCAGGCGCTGGCCGCGGTCGAGCAGCCGGGCGCGCAGGTCGGGAGGGATGCCGGGGCCGTCATCCTCGATGCGCAGGTGAAACCCCCGTGCCAGGTCCAGGGTGAGCCGCACCTCACCAACGGCCCACTTGCAAGCGTTGTCCAGCAGATTGCCAATGAGTTCCAGGCTGTCCTCACGATCCACCGTGACCTGGTTGTTCACGCCGCGAATATCCAGCGCAATCCGCTTGTCGGGATGGAGACGCCGCAGCAGTTCGACCAGCTCCTGGAGATCCTGTTGCGGCGCGAACGGCACTGCTGTGCCTCCCGGGCCCGCGATGCGGGCGCGGCGCAACTCGCGTTCGGTGAGCTGCCCGATGCGCCTGACGTGGTTGCCAAGCGATCTTCTCAGTCCCTTCTCCTCCACCCCCTCGATCTCCTGGCGCAGCAGATTGAGAGGTGTCTTCAGGGCGTGAGCCAGGTTGCCAAGAGCGTTGCGGGAGCGCCGGATACGCTCCTTGTGCTGTGTAAGCAGGCGGTTGAAGGCCGTGATGAGGGGTGCGATTTCCCGGGGGGTTGCCGTCTGGATGGCATCCTGTCCACCGACTGCGATCCGATCGAGTTCCTGTCGCACCGCCTCGAGCGGGCGCAAGGCGCTGCGGATGCGCCAGCCCTGCAGCAGGGACAACAGGGAAAAGCCGGCCAATGTCATCAACAGGAACGCCAGGTTGAATCGCCGGCCGGCCTTCTCCAGTGGGGCAATCTCCTCGGCCACGGTGATCCACAGTCGGTGACCCTGCTTGTGGTAACCGGCATGGCGCACGAGAACGGTTTCATCCCCGTCGAGGGACACTTTCTCTGTCACCCGTTTCCCCGGTGCCGGGCGGCGGGCAGGCAGCTGCCTGTCCCAAAGGGAACGCGAGCGGAACCGCCGGCCATCGTCGGTCTCTATGACGTAGTAGTGGCCGGAGCGGACCTGGGCGTAGACGCCCGCGAGGCCGGCACGGTCGAAAAGCGGCGCGTCGTTCTGCCAGTTGACCGCCGCCAGCAGGGTTTCGGCATCGTGTTGCAGCCGCGTCTCCAGCAGGCTGGTCAGGGTGTGGTTCAGGATCAGGTGCCCGACCAGCCACAGGCTCGCAGCCAGCAGCGCCATCACCGCCGCCGCGCTGCGCCAGAGCTGGCCGCGCAGCGATTTCACCCTTTCTTCCCAATGAATACGTACCCGTGGCCCCGCCGGGTGAGGATTCGCTCGGGGCCGATCTTTTTGCGCAGCCGTCGGATATAGACCTCCAGGCGGTTGCTGTCGTATTCGTCGTCCTCGAAGGCCTGTTCCCCCAGACGCGCCTTGGAAACCACCCGGCCCGGTGCCCGCATCAGCGCTTCCAGGATGCGGAATTCCGTGGCGGTCAGTGCCGTGGCATCGCCATTCGGCAAGCGCACTTCCCGGCGGTCGTGGTCGAGCACCAAGCCACCTGCCTCCAGGGTGTTGTCGGCCTGGCCGGCATGACGGCGGATCACGGCCTCGATACGGGCCAGCAGCTCCTCGGGCTCGAAGGGTTTGCCCAGGTAGTCATCGGCACCGGCGCGCAGGCCGTCCACGCGTTCCTGCCAGCCGTCCCGGGCCGTGAGAATCAGCACGGGCACCTTGTTGCCATTGGCCCGCCACCGCTTGAGAACCTCCATGCCACTGCGCCCGGGAAGCCCGAGATCCAGGATGACGATGCCGTATTCCTGTTCCGTTCCGAGAAATTGGGCGTCGATGCCATTGTCGGCATGATCCACCACGAAGCCGGCTTGTTCCAGTCGTCGGCGCAGGTGCCGGACAAGGGTGGCATCGTCCTCCACCAGCAAGAGCCGCATCAGTCGCGCTCCTCGCCGAGGAATTCGCCCGTGGCGGCATCGAAGGAGAACTCCCACACCTCACCGGCATCGAGATACTCCAGTTCGTAGATCAGGTGGCCATCCTCGCGTTCCAGTTCGGCCCTGATGAGGCGTCCCCGCCGTAAATGTCGCCGCGCCCGCTCCAGGATCTGCTCCAGGGACAGGATCTCTCCCGCCTGGCGCAGTTCCAGCGCCTGGTCCTGATCGATATCCTCTCCCGCCATGGCGGGGCTTGTGAGCAGTGCCAGACAGAGCGCCGTCCATCTAGTCGTCCCAGCGGCCCACGCCGGGAATCCGTACCTGGTGTTCGTCATAGTCTCCCCGTTCTGCACCGGTGTGACAGGCCTCGCAGCGGCTGAAGCTTTCGACATCCGGGTTGTTTACCACCAGCCGGGGCGGGATCTCGTGATGCTTGCGCAGAAAATAACGAGTTTCCGTGAAACGCAAGGGGGCATCAACTCCGAGAGAACGAGCGATATTCGGCGCCCTGCCAGTATGGCTTCGATCGGCCGCGTTGGCGCTCAGGTATTCGGTGATGTGCCGTGCCGTTTGGGCGTCCAGCTCGGCATTTTCACCGAAATGATCCTCGAGCCCCGACATGATGCGTTGCCAGGACCTCGCGGGCAGCATTCCCGGTGGATAGGCGAGATGGCAGGCGCCGCACTCTTCCCGGTATTGGGGATCGTCCGCTGGACGAAAGTCCATCCGGGCTGGCAGAAAACGGCTGAAGCCTTCGTCATCATCGTCGTCATCTTCGTAGGCGCAAGCCTGAAGGGTGAGACCTATGGTCATTACCAGCGTCAGGAAAATGACGAGAGGGGTAAAGGTTTTTTGGATCTCTTTCATCGTGCGTTCTCCTTTACAGGGTGTTCAGCCATTGCAGGATGTCCGCTTTCTCCTGAGCCGTGCATTCGCGCCCCCAGGTCCACTTGCAGTTGCGATGAAACCACTTCTCGACCTTTCTAAGGTCGGTGAAACGCTTGGGATTCACCGAGGGTGCCATGGGGTCTATGGGCTTGCGGGTGCGCCTGTGGCGCCCGGCTTGGCGGAGGTCGTTGCCGTGGCACTGGGTACAGTCTCTGCCGCGAATGCCAGGTTTGTTCCAGAGCATCCGGCCACGCTCCGCCGAGGGTGCGTTTTCTGCAGTGGCGGAGTAGTGCTCCAGGACCGCCCGGCGGTCCGCAACGGCGACCGTGGTGCCAAGAAGAAGAAAAAACGGTATGAGCGCCCTTGCCTTGAACATGTTCACTCCTCCTCAATGCGCTTGCGACCGTGCCACATGGCGGCCACCAGGTTTTCATGGTGAAGAAGGCTGGACCAGATCACGCCGGCCACGTGCAGCACCACGAGGAACAGGGTGAAGTTGGCAAAGAACTCGTGGATCTCCTCGCCGGCTTCGGGAAGCCATTCCGGTGTGTTGCAGAGCCAGCTGGACAGCGGGCCTGCGCATTCGCCGGCACCGTAGACAATCAGCCCGGTGATGACCGTGAAGGCCAGTGAGACCAGCAGGGCGATCACATTGGCGCCCCCTGCCGGGTTGTGGCCGATGTAGCGCGGCGCCCGCCCCTTGAGTTCGTCTTTCAGGTAGCTGATCGCCTCGCGCGGTGGCCGGACGAAATCCGAGAAACGGGCATGTTGGCTGCCGATGAATCCCCACAGCACCCGAAACAGCACCAGTCCTCCGACGGCGTAACCCGCCCAGACGTGCGGGGAGAGAAAGTCATCCTCGGTGAAATAGGCGAAGAAGAATGCGGCCACCAGCGACCAATGAAAGATCCTTACCATCGGATCCCAGACCTTTATCTCACGTGTCATGATCGTTGCTCCTGTGCTCGTTCCCTGGCTACAGGCTAGATGAGCAACCTGAAAACAGGCTGAAACGGGAATTCCGGCGAGAAGGGGTTCACTGCTGATCTTGACAGGGGATTTCGTCATGATAAGATAGTAATAAGTTACTAACTTAGGGCTACGCGATGACACCCCACCATCCCAGGCATCTGCCAGCAGAAGAGCGCCGCGCCGTCACCGTTGAAACCGTCCTGGAGCTGGCTGCGGAGCAGAACCCAGGAGAGATCACCACCACCGTGATCGCCAAACGCATGGGCGTCACCCAGGGCGCCCTGTTCAGGCATTTTCCGAGCAAGGATGCGCTTTGGCAGTCGGTGATGGAGTGGGTGGCGGAGCGCCTGATGAATCGCATTGAACGTGCCGCGGCTGATACCGACGCGCCCTTGGATGCACTGGAGGCGATGTTCATGGCCCACGTGGAATTCGTCACCGAACACCCGGGGGTGCCCCGGCTGCTGTTCGGTGAGCTGCAGAAGGCCGGGGCCACGCCGGCCAAACGCATGGCCCAGACGCTGATCCGGCGTTACGGAGAGCGATTGCGGGCGCTGCTGGAGCGAGGAAAGGCCTGCGGAGAACTCGCCCCGGAATTGGATGAGAATGCCGCTGCCACGGCCTTCATCGGTGCCATTCAAGGGCTGGTGATGCAATCGCTGCTGGCCGGTGACGTGAGCCACATGCGCCGCGAGGCGCCCGGCGTTTTCGCGCTCTATCGCCGCGGCATCGGGAGAGGACGATGAAACTGCCTGCCCAGAGGCGCCGGATCCTCGCCCTGATCGGGGTGATCCTGCCGTTGTTGGTGCTGTTCGCCTATGTGGCCGTGCGTTCCGGACCGCTGGCCCCGGTGGCGGTGACCGTAACCAGGGTGGAGTCGAAATCAATCAGCCCGGCGCTGTTTGGCATCGGCACAGTGGCGGCGCGATACAGCTACAAGATCGGGCCCACCACCGCCGGGCGGGTCAAGCAGCTGTACGTGGATGTCGGTGACATGGTCGAGGCGGGCCAGGTGCTGGGGGAAATGGACCCGGTTGATCTCGATGCGCGCATTCGCGCCCAGCAGGCGGCGCTGAAGGCGGCCAGAGCCGCGGTGAAGCAGGCCGAAGCCAAGGCGGCCTATGCCAGGGCCCAGGCACGGCGTTATGAAAAGCTGCTCGGGGTTCGTGGTGTCAGCGAGGAGCAGGTAGCCGGCAAACGCCAGGAGCTGGCCGTGGCCGAAGCCGCTTTGACCGCCGCGCGGGACGAGGTGAACCGCGTTCAGGCCGACATTGAAGCGCTGCGTGCCCAGCGGGGTTACCTGAAACTGGTGTCCCCCGTGGCGGGGCTGGTGGTGGCACGTGAGGCCCATCCCGGTACGTCCGTGATGGCCGGCCAGGCGATAGTGGAGGTGATCGACCCAACCATTCTATGGATCGATGCCCGTTTCGACCAGATCAGCGCCGGTGGGCTGACAAGCGGCCTGCCGTCCAAGGTTCGCCTGCGTTCCCGCCAGGATCAGCTTTTCGATGGACGGGTGCTTCGCCTGGAACCCCTGGCTGACTCGGTAACCCAGGAGATGTTGGCCAAGATCGTGTTCGAACGCGAGCCCTTGCCGATGCCGCCCCTCGGCGAGTTGGCGGAGGTGACCGTCTCTCTCCCCCCACTGCTGGCACGGCCTGTGATTCCCAACGCCGCCATCCGCGATGTCGATGGACGGCGCGGCGTCTGGCTGCTGACGGATGATGGGTTGCGTTTCGTGCCGGTGACGCTTGGGCGTAGCGCGCTCGATGGCCAGGTGCAGGTGCTCGATGGCCTGGAGGGGGGTGAGCGCCTCGTGGTTTACAGCGAGAAGGTGCTGAAGACCCACAGCCGAATCCGTGTGGTCGAACGGATCCCGGGGGTTGCGCCATGATCAGCCTGGCCGGGCGCGACATCCTCCATAGTTGGGGCAAGTTCGTCTTCACGGGGATCGGACTGGGGCTGCTGATCGGTGTCACCCTGACCATGGCGGGGGTGTACCGCGGCATGGTGGCCGATGGCAAGGCGTTGCTCGACAACAGTGGCGCCGACCTGTGGGTGGTGCAGCGTGAAACCCTGGGACCCTACGCCGAGTCTTCGAGCATCTATGATGACCTGTGGCGCGGCATTCGTGCCATGCCCGGCGTGGCCGCGGCGGCAAACGTCACTTATCTCACCATGCAGGTTCGCCACGGGCAACGGGACGTGCGCGCCATGGTGGTGGGCATCATGGCCGGAAATCCCGGAGATCCGGGCTGGCCCCCCTATCTCGTCGCCGGGCGCCAGATCACCCGCGGCCATTACGAGGCGGTGGCCGACATCGCCAGTGGCTTCCAGTTGGGCGACGAACTGAAGATACGCCGCAATCACTACAGGGTGGTGGGGCTCACCCGCCGCATGGTCTCCTCCAACGGCGACCCAATGGTCTTCATTCCTCTCAAGGACGCCCAGGAGGCCCAGTTCCTCAAGGACAACGATGCCATCTGGATGCAGCGGCGCCGCACTGCCGCCAATCCCGCGTTCAACCGCCCCACCGTCCCGGGCCTGCTGGAGGCGGTTCTTGCTTCACAGACCGTCAACAACCATGTCAACGCCATCCTGGTGCGGCTGGCACCAGGCTACACGCCGGAAGAGGTGGCCGCGCCGATCCGCCGCTGGAAACGTCTCACCGTCTACGACCGCTCGCAGATGGAGGAGATCCTCATCGGCAAACTCATTGCCACAGCGGCCAAGCAGATCGGCATGTTCCTGGTCATCCTCGCCGTGGTGAGCGCCGCCATCGTCGCTTTCATCATCTATACCCTCACCATGGACAAGATACGGGAAATCGCCGTGCTGAAGCTCATCGGCACCCGCAACCGCACCATCGCCAAGATGATCATGCAGCAGGCCCTGGCGCTTGGCTCCATCGGCTTCGTGGTGGGCAAGATCGCCGCCACCTTCGCCGCGCCACACTTCCCCAAGTATGTGCTGCTGATGCCCGAGGACTCCATTGCCGGCTTCTTTGCCGTGATGCTGATCTGCGTGCTGGCCAGCCTGGTGGCCATCCGCCTGGCGCTCAAGGTCGATCCGGCCGAAGCCATTGGAGGTTGAGATGACGGCCAAGGGGATCCACATTGAAAGGCTTTCCAAGCGCTATGGTGAAGGAGACACCGCCGTGTTGGCGCTCAAGAATGTCAACATGACGGTGGCGCCTGGCGAAGTGGTGGGCCTGATCGGACCTTCCGGTTCCGGCAAGAGCACCCTGCTCAAATGCCTGGGCGCGGTGATCGATCCCACCGCCGGACGCATGATGCTTGGCGACGAGGTGATCTACGACGATGGCTGGAAGGTGCGTGATCTGCGCGCCCTGCGCCGGGACAAGATCGGTTTCGTCTTCCAGGCGCCCTACCTGATCCCTTTTCTCGATGTCACCGACAACGTGGCGCTCCTGCCCATGCTGGCCGGCGTGCCCAACGAACGGGCGCGCGCCCGTGCGCTGGAGCTGCTCACCGCCCTGGACGTGCAGCACCGCGCCAATGCCATGCCCTCCCAACTCTCCGGGGGGGAGCAGCAGCGCGTGGCCATCGCCCGGGGCCTGGTCAACCGTCCCCCTGTGATCCTGGCGGATGAACCCACCGCTCCGCTGGACTCGCAACGGGCGTTGGCCGTGATCCGCATCCTCAACGACATGGCCCGGCGCTATCAGACGGCGATCATCGTCGTCACTCACGACGAAAAGATCATTCCTACTTTCAAGCGCATCTATCACATCCGCGATGGTGTCACTCACGAAGAAGTTGGCGAGGGGAGGGGGAGCGATTGACTTGGAACAAAGGAGCGCTCCAGACGGATGCATGGTTCACGCCGCGGATGCGGCTCTGCCAAGTGATCTTGGGATTGGGGGTAGTCACATGGGGCCTGACATTCATCGGTGTCGGTTCTTGCTCGCCACAGTTCTTTGAAGTCGCGGTACAGTTCTTGGTCCAGCGACTTGACCGGAAAATCTGTGCCAGTGAAGCGGCCCATCCACAGGCGGTCGCCGAGCAGCAGATGGTTCAGGGTGCCATGGATGGAATGAAAAAAACGCCCCCATGTCCTGTTTGCGTTCTTCGTCTGGAACCTGTTCGCACACTGTATAGAGTTTATGGTTCATCCACTGGTTGTAGCGGCTCTGGATGAGAAATAGCGGTTTCCGCGTAGCGTTCATATTTCTTGCTCCCCCGGGTTGGTTTCCTGTTCCACTCGTTGGTGAAAGGCCCTGGCGGATGTCGAAAACACCGCTCTGGGGCAGTGCCGCAAGGGGCGGCTGTCCACTTCACGCATCGGGATCAGCTCTGCGCCTGTGCCGGTTAGGAAGCATTCGTCGGCGGTATAGAGGTCATAGGGCATCCCCTTATACACAACTCAAGCCAGCTCACCCAATTCCCGGGCCAATTGAATGCCATAGAGACAATCTTGTATCCGTCCAAGTCCGATCCAGATGCTCTTTGCACCTGGGTTCCCGTCCCCCTTTCTTCCAAGAAAGCCGCCCAGCTGGGCGATCTGTCGGAGTACGTCGTTCAGCGAGGGTGTCTCCGGTGGCAAGGGCTGATCGTTGAGCCGGTAGGCGGATTTCCACTCCAAGGGATCGAAGATCAGGTCTGCGGGCAAGCCGGGACAGGTGCGGCCCAAGCGCATCAGGTGCATGACACGCCCAGCCACGATGAGATAGAGGCTCAGGGCCTTCTCGATCCGTTCGCGTGCCGCCAATTGCAGTTTCTCAACCTGGCAACCCACCTTCAGGATAAAGCCGGCGGTTGTGCCGGGCACGAATCAGCCAGTCGGCGGGGTTGCCCAGCCGTTGGGCCTGGCGCATCAATGCCAGGATGTCACCTTCCCGATCGGCCACGTAGACCAAGCGTTGATCCGGGCAGCCAGCCGCCATTTCCGCGACGCGCTCATAGCCCTCGATCCAGCGGAGGCTTTCCTTTTGATGCGCTTGTCCTTTACGTTCAAGCCTGCCATCTTCGTATCGACCCAGCTCATCTTCATCGCTCTGTTCAGAGTAGGTTGTGATGGATTTTTGGAGTTGTGTATAAGGAGATGGTCATAGCCCATTCTATGGCGAGTTTCCGCAACAACGCCCACGGGTGCAAGGGGCGGTCGCAGTGGCCGAAAACCCATGGGCGACGAGTATATACTCGACTAGATGACGCGCTCGGCCTTGAGCCGCAGGTAGCGGTTGATCAGGCCGATGGTGAGTCCCCGTGGGGTGGTGTCGAGAAGGTTGATTTGGTGGCCGGCGAGACGGCGCAGAAAGTCTCCGCGTTGCTGCTTGTAGCGTTGCGCCGAGGCCATGGTCACGGCGTCATGGAAGTTTTCGACCGGCTGCTCGACGATGTCATCGAGAATCTGCTCGCGCAGGTTGGCGATCAATACGCTGTGGCGGCGTGACAGCAGCCGGGTCGCGGTGAGTAGTTCCCCGCTGTCCTCTTCACGCAGGTTGCTCAGGATGATGACCAGCGAGCGCTTGCGTTGGCGACGCACTAATTCGGTTGCGGCTCGCTGGAAATCCGCCGCGTGGCGGGTCGGCTGGATATCGTAGAAGGCGTTCAGCAGGCGGTTGATGTTGCCGCGTCCCTTGGCGGGCGACAGCCAGCGGTCGACACCACCGAAGGTGCCGATGCCGAGCGCATCGCCCTGGCGCGAGGCCACGAAGGCCAGCAACAGGACCGCGTTCAGGCAATGATCGAAGTGCGACAGCTCGCCGTCCTGGGTGAGCATGCGGTAGCCGCAGTCGAGCAGGCAGAAGATCTGTTGATCGCGTTCATCCTGGAATTCGCGCGTGATCGGTTTTTGCAGTCGCATCGTGGCCTTCCAGTCGATCTGGCGCAAGGCGTCGCCCTCGCGGAATTCACGCAGTTGGTGAAACTCAGTGCCTTCGCCACGCTGGCGGGTTTGGCGGATGCCGATATGGTGGGTATGACTGGCTGTGGCGAGCAGCGCGTAGTGGGCGATCGCGGCAAAGTCGGGATAGACCCGGGTTTCGTTGCGTACTGTGTCGATGCGGTCGCGCTGCCACAGACGCCAGGGCGAATAGAGACGTGTTTGCACTTGGAGGAAGGCGTGCGCGCCGCGTAGCAGCGGACGGATGCGATAGCGGGCGCGGGCATGACCGGAGGCCGGTACGCGCAAGCCGCCGCTGGCCTGCTCGACCTGGAAACCCTCGGGATGGTGGTCGATCCACTCCAGTTCCAGCGCCGGGCCGCGCGGGTTGTCGAACGTCAGCCACACCTCGCGCCAACGCCCGAGCGGCAGCGAGCCGGGCAGTTCGCGCGTGATGTCGGCCGCGGGCAGGCGCAGCAATCGCCAGGCATCGTACAGCGCGCCGAGGCCAAGGAGCAGGGCGGCGCCCCACCAGAAGAGCCGGAAGCCGGGGTACAAGGGATTCAGGACGCCGGCCAGCGCCAATACCAGGACGAGGGCGATCAGGCGTTTCCCCGGCAACAGGTTCATTGGCGTGGGGCTTCCAGATGTTCGATCAGGTTGGTGAGCACCTGGTCCGTGGTCTGGCCTTCCAGCTCCAGGTCCGCCGCCAGCTGGACGCGATGCCGCAGTACCGGCAGGGCGACGCGGCGCACATCGTCCGGCGTGACGAAGTCGCGCGCGGCGAGCACCGCGGCGGCGCGCGCCGCGCGCAGCAGGGCGATGCCGCCGCGAGGGCTGGCGCCGCTGGCGATGCCGGACCAAGCGCGCGTGGTGCGCACGATCTCGACCGCATAGTCGGCGACCGCGTTGTCGACCTGGATCGCTGCGGTATAGCGCTGCCAGGCGATGATCTGGCGTGGGTCGGCGATGGTTTCGATGTCCGATACATCCAATGCGTCACCGACGCGCCCGTCGCTGACCTGTTGAATCAGGACTTTCTCTTCGGCTTCCGAGGGATAGTCGATCAGGATCTTCAACAGGAAGCGGTCGAGTTGGGCTTCCGGCAGCGGATAGGTGCCTTCCTGCTCGATCGGATTCTGGGTGGCCAGCACCATGAAGGGTAAGGGAACCTGCTTGCTCTGGCCTTCCAGCGTGACCTGTTGTTCCTGCATGACTTCCAGCAAGGCGGCCTGGGTCTTGGCCGGCGCGCGGTTGATCTCGTCGGCCAGCAGCAGGTGGGTGAACACCGGCCCGTGGCGGATGCGGAACTTGCTGGTCTGGGCGTCGAACACCGCGTGGCCGGTGATGTCGGCCGGCATCAGGTCCGGGGTGAACTGGATGCGTTGGAAGACCCCGCCGAAGGTGGCGCCGAGCGCGCGTACCAGCAGCGTTTTGCCGAGTCCGGGGCGACCTTCGAGCAGGACATGGCCGGCGGCGGCAAAGGCGATCAGAACCTCGTCGATGACGGCCTGTTGGCCGATCACCACGCGCGCGATCTCTTTGCGCAGGTCGTGGGTCAGCGCGGTGGCGTCAGACTGGGTCAGAAACAGGCTGCTGTCGTCGGTCATAGGCGTTTCCTGAGTTTTTCGAGTTGTCGAATCTGTCGGGTAAAGCTCTCCCGCTGCGTGCGTGCGCGCGTGAACAGGGCGCTTTCGATGCTTTCGCCCGGCAGGCGCGTGATCTCGGCAAGGCGTGTGATTTGCTCTGCCGGCGGTGTTTTCTCCAGTTCCGGCCAGAGTTGGTACAGCTTGCGGCGCACGCGGGCGCGCGCTGCTTCCAGCAGGGTGGAGGAGAAGCCTTCGGCCCATAGATAGTAGCCGGAAGCCTCGATGTGTTCGAGCAATTGTCTGCGGTCGCCGCGTCCGGCCGGCAGCAAGGGGCCGAAACGACGGGTGACGCGCGCCAGCAGCAGGCCCACGGCGAGCGCCAGCGTGGCCAGGGTCAACGGTATCGCGCGCAGCAGGCGTTGCGCCAGCGATGGCGCGCGGATCCGGTGCAGCAGTAACACCGTACTGGCTTCGGCGTTGCGGACGAAGCGGTACAACAGGCGGGCGTGGTCGTATCGGCCGATCGAGTCGTTGCGCAACCAGTGGAGGTCGCTGAACAGGGTGATCGCGCCGGCGCCGACGCCGAAACGGAGCACATGGTAGCCGTTGTCATCGCCGAACTGTTCTTCCATGTCCTTGCGTTCGGTATGCATCACCCGGTCGGGGTCGAAATCGATCGCCAGGCCGAAGGCCTCGTGGGTCAGACGTCGCATCTTGTCATCGTCGATGCCGTTGATGCTTTCGGCTTCCACCTCGAGTGCTTGCAGGATCGGATCTGCGAGCGATCGCGGAAGGCTGGCGGGGGCCTCGATGGCCAGTTGGCCGCCGGCGCGCACCCATTCAAGCAGGCGTTGCTGGCCGTGGGTTCCGAGCACATCGCGTCCGGTGTCGAGAATCAGCAGGCCACGTTCGGGCAGGTGGTAGCGCCGAGAGAGCAGATCAGGCGCCGGCGCGACGGTCACGTCGATGGCCCGCAGGAAGCGCTCGGCGGCAAGCAGCGGGTTGGCGCGCGCGGCGGGTTTTTCCCCGGTTCTGTGGGTGATCTCGTAGCTTTCGAAGTGTTTGCGGAACCACTGGGTCGCGAGCGTCGCGAGCAGTGCCACGAGCAGCAACGCCAGGCCCGGCCGGATCCAGCGCGAGCGCGTCATGCGCCGGGGCTCCGGTAGAGTTTGCGCCATTGTCGGCACAGATGTTCGACCAGGCGGGTGTCCGGCAGGCGATGGCCATAGGCCAGCAGTTGCCAGAGCGTGGTGAGATCGCGGAAATGGCGGCTCAGCGCGGGTATGTCGAGCTGTTCTACGGCCTCGATGCAGTCTTGCTCGGTGCTGCTGGCATCGACCGCCAGTTGCCGCTGTTCGATCAGGGCGGCGAGGGTGCCGCGATACAGCAGGCTCATGGCCTCGCGGTAGCGCTGTTCGTTCCATAGCGCCTGGACCGCCCGGGGGATATCTTCCGGCAGCGAGTCGGGCGAGACGTCCACCCCGGCCACGACGAGGGGTTCACTGTCTTGCCGCGCGCGCGCGCGGCGCGCGCCGACCCAGCGCAGCCAGTGCTCGCGGCGCCAGATCAGCCAGGCGATGGCGGCAGCGAACAGCAACCAGAGCGCCAGGCGCGCAATGCTGGCGAACAACGCGCCTGCCTGGTGTGAGTTCAACAGCCACTCCAACAGCCCCGGTGGCGGCGAATCGGGCGCCGCCGGGTCGGGCCGGTAGCGCCAGCGGGTGGTTTTTTCGAGATGGCCGAATACCGGGTCGGAGAGTACTTCCTCGATGATGCGGGGAGCGTCTTTTTCCGTCGTCGTCATGGTGGCCGATACCGGTGGCGGCGTGAATCCGCCGGCGAGCAGAGCGAGCACTAGCCACAGGCCGGAGGCGGCGGTGATGCGCCGCGCGATCTTGCGCAGCCCGATCTCCAGATCCCAGGCTTCGAGCATTGCGCGCCGGTTCAGATAGAGCGAGAAGCCCGCGCCGATGTAAAAGGGTTCGAGGAACAGCACGGCGATGACGTAGGCGGCGTAGAGCGCCCACATCGCGAGCTGTCCATCGCTGCCATCGGCGATCAGTTCGACATGGAGTTTTTTCAACGTGCCTTCGGGCAGCAGCAACGAAGGCAGCGACAGAATACCGATCACGAGGATCCACTCGAAGGCCAGGAAGGCCAGTGACAGCCACACCGCCTGCGAGCGGGTTTCGCGTTGCAGCAGCCTGATGCGACGCGCGCGGCGGGGCCGGGGAAGGGCTTCGAGCTGGATCACCGGCAGGTTGAACGAGCGGGTGAAATCGATTCGGTTCAAGGGGTTCAGGGAGAGGTCGCGCGCCAGCCGGGGCAACGCGGCGAGCGTCTCGCGCCAGCCCGGGGTGTCGGCGAACAGGGCATGGCTGAGTACATGAACCACGAGGCGGTCGAACAACGGCAGAGCCAGCCAGAATGACGCCAGTGCCAGCAGCGGATGACCCGGCAGCGCCAGCGCGAGCGCCAGGGCGCTGCCGGCCACCACCAGAATCCATGGCGGAAACAGCGCGTGCGCATGGCTCTGAACCATGCGCAGTCCGAGGTCGATCGCCTCCGGGTTGGCGCGCGGGTGGATCGTCACCGAGAGGTGTTCAAGCTCCACGTCTTCTCCCCAGCAGCCAGAAATAGGCCAGCGTAAGGGTCCACAGCACCGCGCCGACGGCGTATTTGATGTTCGGCGGCACGTCGCCCCGGGATGACCAGAAGGCTTCGATAAAGGCTGCGATGACGAACATCGCCGCCGCGCCGCCGATCAGCGGCGCGGTCTCGCGCGCGGCATGGCGCAGGGCGTCGAGCCGCGCAAGGCGACCGGGGGCCAGCAGGGAAAACCCCAGCTTCAGTCCGCCGGCGGCGCTGATGACGATCGCGGTGAGCTCGAAGGCGCTGTGTCCGGCGACGAACGGCCAGAAGGCAGCGCCGTAGCCGGCCTGGGTGACATAGCCGGCGGCGGCGCCGATATAGAGGCTGTTGAAAAGCAGGATCGCGAGCGTGCCGATGCCGAACAGCAGGCCGCTGGCGTAGTTGCGAAAGCCGATGCCGGTATTGTTGAAGATATAGAAGCCGAACATGCCGAGATCGGTCTCGGCGTCGCGCGCCATGCCGATGCGCTGTTGCGCCGGGTCGTACATCTGTTCCAGCGAGGCGATGGTATCGCTGTCCATCAGCGCATGGATCAGGTCCGGATCGACCTGGAGCCAGGCGATCATCGACAGCAGCGGCAGATAGAACAACAGCGCGGCGGCGAGCAGCCAGCGCGCGTGTTGGCGCACCGATCGTGGGAAGGTCTCGCCGAGGAAGGTGAGCGGATCGAGCCGATGGCTGGCGCGTTGCTGATAGAGGCGTTGGTGGGCGCGCATCACCAGGCTGTCGAGGCGCTCGATCAGCGCCAGGCTGTAACGACGCTCGTTGGCGAGCGCCAAGTGTTGGCACAGCGCCCGATAGAGCGTGGGCAGGCGCTTGCGATTCTCGGCATCGGCCTCCCTGGCGAGGATCGCCTCGATGCTTTTCCAGGTGCGCTCATGGAGGTATTCGAAATGTCCCTGTTTCATGAGCCGCCGCGTATCCAGTTGGCCATGCGCAGCAGATCGTCGCGACGGGCGCTGCGTCGATGCAGGATCGGCGCGGCCAGCCGTGCGAGCTCCTCGGCGCGGGCTTCGCTGAGCTGGCCGACGCGTTCGGCATAGGCGACGATGATCTGTTGCTCTTCCGGCGTCAGCGGTTCCGGTGGCGGCAGTGGCGGGGCTTCCGGCAGCGCGCGCGGGCCGTGCGCGTGGCGATCGTGCACCACGAGCGTGCCGGCGGCGATATCGCCGAGGCGGCGGAAGGTCCGCGTGAGCAGCTGGCTGGTCACGCCCAGTCCGTACAGAAACGGCAGGAAATCGATGGTGCGCAGCAGGTTGCGTAGCAGCGAGGCGGTCCAGCCGATCGGCGTGCCGTCGTCGTGCAGCACCCGCAGATGCAGGTACTGCTTGCCGGGCGTGCGACCGGCATGCAGCACCTCGAACAGCACCGGGTAGAACCAGGCGATCAGGAAGGCGATCACCGCCACCGGGCCGAATGCCGCGCGGCCGAAGAAATACAGCAGCGGCGTTGCGGCCAGCGCCAGCAGCAGGCCGCGGATCAGGCTGTCGAGCAGCCAGGCCTGGGCGCGGGGCAACGGGCCCGCCGGGCGCAGTTTCAGGGTGATGCCTTCCGGTGTCTGAATCTCGAAAGTGGTGTCGAGCATGGTTCAGGCCTTGCCTCCCGGTGGGCGCGCCGGCGGGAGGCCGATGCTTGCCGCGCCGGGCCGGATGGTATTGATTGGCATGGTCCGTGTTTCCAGGCCTTTCATCGCGTCGTCGTGTCGATCGTCCCAGGGCGGAGTCGGAACTCAACCGGGCTTGCGCGCGCCCTGGCAAGGGATCTGTTCGATCTCGAAGCGGTCCAGGCGCAGCGCAGTGAGCCGGCCGCCCCACAGGCAGCCGCTGTCCAGCCCCCAGGTGTTGTTTTCGCTATGATACCCCAGCGTGGACCAGTGGCCGAACAAAATTCTCGATCGCGCGCTGGCCCGCCCGGGCACGCGGAACCAGGGCAGGCAGTCCGGGGGTTGGCTGCCCGGCGGGCCTTTCTCTTTCAGGCACAGCTTGCCGTTGGGCTTGCAATAGCGCAGGCGTGTGAAGCAGTTGGTGATGAAGCGCAGTCGCTCCATGCCTTGCAGATCGTCCCGCCAGCGGTCTGGCTTGTTGCCATACATCTCGGCGAAGAAAGCGCCTGGGTCACTGCCACGCAGTTGCCGCTCGACTTCGCGTGCATGACGTTGCGCGCTGGCGATATCCCATTGCGGCGGCAGGCCGGCGTGGATCATGTGCAGGTCTTTCGCATGGTCGGAATGCATCAGCGGGCGGTGGCGCAGCCAGTGGATCAGCTCGTCGGCGTCGGGGGCCTCGAGCACCGCGTCGAGGCTGTGATCCTCGCGATGGGCGGCGCCGCCATAGGCGCTGGCGAGCAGGTGGAGATCATGGTTGCCGAGCACGCAGATCGCGCGCTCGTCAAGTTGCCGGATGAAGCGCAATACCTCCAGTGACTTGGGGCCGCGGTTGACCAGATCGCCACACAGCCACAAGCGGTCCTGTTCCGGGTCGAAGGCGATGCGTTCGAGCAGCTCACGCAGCTCGTCGTAACAACCCTGGATGTCACCCAGTGCGTAGTCCGTCATGTTCAGGCGGAGCGCACCAGCGCGCAGATGCGGTCGATCTCGTCATTACGCAGGCCGGGAAAGATCGGCAGGGAGAGGGTTTCCTTGCACAGGCGTTCGACCACCGGCAGCTCGCCCGGCCGGTAGCCGAGGCCGGCATGCACGGCTTGCAGGTGCAAGGGCTCGGGATAACACTGACTGTTGCCGATCCGCTGTGCGTTGAGTCGTTCGCGCAATGCGTCACGGCGGGGATGGCGCAGGGTATAGAGATTGTAGGCATGCCCGCCATCGGCCGGCGCCGTGGGTGGGATGGCATCGCAGTCGGCGAGACCCTGGTCGTAGCGGCGCGCGATGCGTTGGCGTTCCGCAACGGCCTTGTCGAGGTTGCGTAACTTGAGGCGAAGCAAAGCGGCCTGGATGGCATCGAGGCGGCTGTTATAGCCGACCTCGGCATGAAGGAATGGTGCGATGGCGCCATGGTTGCGCAGGCGCAGCAGGCGCTCGTGCACGCCCTTGTCGTTGGTGCAGATCAGGCCGCCATCCCCGTAACAACCGAGGACCTTGGTCGGGTAGAAACTGAAACAGCCACAGTCCCCGAGCGCGCCGACCGGGCGGCCATGGTGGCGGGCGCCGAAGGCTTGCGCGGCGTCTTCGATCAATTTCAGATCATGACGCGCGGCGAGCGCGGCGAGCGCGTCCATGTCGGCGGGGTGGCCAAACAGATGTACCGGCAGGATGGCGCGGGTCGCCGGACGGATCGCGGCTTCCACCGCGGCCGGGTCGAGGTTGAAACTGCGCTCGTCGATGTCGACGAACACCGGCGTGGCGCCGACCAGGCTGATGGCCTCAGCGGAGGCATAGAAGGTGAACGGCGTGGTGATGACCTCGTCGCCGGGGCCGATGTCCAGCGCCCGCAGTGACAGTACCAGCGCCTCGGTGCCGTTGGCGACGCCGATGGCATGACGCGCGCCGAGGTACGCGGCGGCCTCGCGCTCGAAGGCCTCGACCTCGGGGCCGAGGATGAAGGCGCCGTTGGCGCCGGCTTCGTCGATGCGCGCGAACCAATCAGCGCGCAAGGCGTCGTATTCCGGTTGCAGACGCAGGTAAGGAATGGGGGTCGGATCGGTGCTTGGGGTCATGGCATGATCTTCTGTTTGACTTGCAGGGCGACATCGAGCGCGGCGAGTCCGTCCTCGCCGCTGACCAGCGGACGCTCCCCCCGCCGGCAGCAGGCGTGGAACGCGGCGATCTCGGCATCCAGGGGCTTGACCGGCGCGATCTCGACACGCTGGCTGACGATCTCGGGCCACTTCTGGCCGGCGCGCGGCTCGGGCCAGGCGATATCCAGGGTCTGCTCGATGAAGTCCAGTGATTGGTAACGGTTCGGCTCGAATACCCGGATGCGGCGCAGGCGGTTCTCGGAGACGCGGCTGGCGATCACGTTGGCGACCGCGCCGTTGGAGAATTCGAGGCGCGCGTTGGCGATATCGATGTGTTCGGTCAGTACCGGGGTGCCGGCGGCCGAGATGTGCTGGATCTCGGAATCGACCAGCGACAGGATGATATCGATGTCGTGGATCATCAGGTCCGAGACGACGTCGACATCGGTGGCGCGGTCGACGAAGGCTCCCATCCGATGGGCCTCGATGAAGCGCGGCTGTTCGATGCGTTGCGCCAGCGCCATGACTCCGGCGTTGAAGCGTTCCAGATGGCCGATCTGAAGAACCACGCCGGACTTGCGCGCGGCCTCGACGATGGCGCGCGCGTGTGCGTGGCTGTCGGCGATGGGTTTCTCCAACAGCATGTGGACGCCGGCGTTCAGAAACGGCAGGGCCACCTCGTGGTGAAGGCTGGTCGGCACCACGATGCTGACCGCGTCGACGCCGGCGTCGATCAAGGCGGCGCTATCGGGAAACACCCGGCTGCCGGTCTCGGCGGCGACCTTCTCGGCCGCCTCGGTGAAGGTATCGACCAAGCCGACCAGTTCGACGCCGACAAGACGGGACCAGATCAAGGCATGAAAACGCCCCAGATAACCGACCCCGACGACACCGACCCGAAAGCTGTCCGACATGGCTGAACCCACGCATGCAAAGCCCTCACTCTATCATAACGAAGGCGATTTCTGTGGCTGAATGCCGGCCGGGCGGAGGGTTTCAGCCGTTGGCCTGATCCTTCGCCGGTGGTTGGGCGTCGGCGGTGGTTTCCCCGGCTGCGGCGCTCTTCGATGCATCGCTTGGCGGGGCGGGCAACAATTCCACGATCTGCTTCGCGCGGCGCGTCGATGCGGCGCGCGCGCGTGCGTCCTGGCCGGCGTTATTCTTCAGGGTGGGGTCGGCCCCGGCCGACAGCAACAGGCGCACCAGGCGGGGGTGGCCGCCGGCGGCGGCTTCCATCAGCGGTGTGTTGCCGAAGCCGTCGACCTGATTGGGGTCGGCGCCGGCACCGAGCAGCGCGCGCGCGCACATATAGTTGCCATAATACGCGGCCAGCGCCAGTGCCGGCTTGCCCACACGGTTCTTTGCATTGACATCGCCGCCTTCGGCAATCAAGTCCAGTAGCTGTTGATAGCGGCCCAGCGCGGCGGCGCTGGCAACCGCTTGGGGATCGGCGGCTTGGGCCGAAAGGCCGATAAGGAGTAACAACAGGAATGACAAGGGGCGTGGGATCATAAGCAGTACCTCCCTGGAAACGAGCTGATGGTGAGTATCGGGAAGGGCTTCGGCATCGAGACGGCATTGCAGGAGGACGCTTGCCGGCTGGGAGAGCTTCCCTGCCAGAGACCTTTTCCGAGAATCCGAACATTCATCGGCAACGAGTACGAGCCTTTGGAATAATGGCAAACCTGCCGGCTTGGGGACAGGAACCGTGTCGCAAGATGGATGGAAAGGGAGTGCATCGCAAGAGATGCGCTCGAAAGGCTGCTCATTCATCCGGGACGAGCTGGTTATCGGCCTTTTTCACTGATTCTTGCCCGAAGAGTGCCTTCGCTGGCGAAAGACCGGATTCCGGTTCCACGAGCGGATTCCTCCCAAGCCCCTCAGTCTGTTAGAGTAGCTGCGGGTACATGTTCCGCCGCCAGGGAGTGTCCCGTCGGATAACGAAACAAGGGGTAACCGTCCATGAATGAGTTGAGCGATGGCCCGATTGCGGTCAGTGTCGAGACCCAGTTCGTCGATGATCAGTCGGATCCGGCTGAAGACCGCTACGTTTTTTCGTATACGATCACCATCCGTAACCAGGGTTCGCAAACAGCGCGCCTGTTGACGCGTCATTGGGTGATCACGGATGCCAACGGCAAGGTGCAAGAGGTGCGTGGGCGCGGGGTGGTCGGAGAACAGCCGCGTCTGGAACCGGGCGAGGCCTTCCGCTATACCAGCGCGGCGATGCTCGAAACCCCGGTGGGCAGCATGCGCGGCAGTTACGGCATGCTGGCCGAGGATGGTGGGCGTTTCGATGCGGAGATACCGCAATTCATTCTGTCGATGCCACGCACGCTGCATTGATAATTCAGCCACTGTGGCCGCCCCTCGCGTCCGTGGGCGTTGTTGTGGAAGCCGCCATGAGTGGGGCATGGCTCGTTTCCGCGCCTGGCCAACTGGCGCGAGGATGGGCCTCGAAAAGCCGAAAACCCCATGGGCGATGATAGGCAAAAAGGCCGGTTGAGCAGGTCAACCGGCCTTTCATTGTGGCTGGGGAACAAGGATTCGAACCTTGGTTGACGGAGTCAGAGTCCGTAGTCCTGCCGCTAGACGATTCCCCAATAAAGGAAACTCGTTGTCCGATGCGGCCTGGCGATGGGATCGAGAGGCCGCTCCGGCTGAATCAGCGCTTGGAGTACTGCGGGCGTTTGCGCGCTTTGTGCAGTCCCACCTTCTTGCGTTCGACCATGCGCGCATCGCGGGTCAGGAAGCCCGCCTTGCGTAGTGGGGATCGCAGGGATTCATTGAACTCGGTCAGTGCGCGGGCGATGCCATGACGCAAGGCGCCGGCCTGGCCGGTCATGCCGCCACCCTTGACGGTGGCCTTGATATCGACCTTGTCGGACATCTCGGTGACCTCGAGCGCCTGGCGTACCACCATGCGGGCCGTTTCGCGGCCGAAGAATTCCTCGAGGGTGCGGTCATTGACGAGGATGCGGCCGTTGCCGGAAGTCAGAAATACGCGTGCCGTGGAGGTCTTGCGGCGGCCGGTGCAGTTGATCGAGGTGTCTGCCATGGTCTGTAGCTCTTCAAATACCCAATGGAATTAGATGTCCAGCGCCCGAGGCTGCTGGGCGGTGTGTTGGTGTTCGGGGCCGGCGTAAACACGCAGCTTCTTGAACATTGCGCGGCCCAGCGGCCCCTTCGGCATCATGCCGCGGACGGCGGTTTCGATGACGCGCTCGGGCGCCTTCTGTAGCAGCTTTTCGAGGCTGATGGATTTCAGGTTGCCGACGTAACCGGTGTGGTGATGATAGATTTTATCTTTCATTTTGTTGCCGGATACGCGGATCTTTTCCGCATTGACGACGACGATATAATCGCCGGTGTCTACATGCGGCGTGTATTCCGGCTTGTGCTTTCCACGCAGGCGGCGGGCGATCTCGGTCGCCAGTCGTCCCAGGGTTTTGCCTTCGGCATCGACCACGAACCATTCGCGGCGAACATCGGCGGGTTTAGTGCTGACCGTCGTCATTCGGGAACTCCACACGGAGGTTGTTAAACCAATCATTACAAAGGGGCGGAGATTGTACGCCATGAGGACAAAAGCCGCAAGTGGCCCTGGCGTTCAGCGCGGGGTCGCGTCATCTGAGCGCCTAAGTCATTGATAAAGCGGGGTGGCGCCGGCTCGGAAAACCTCGGAGGCTGGACTGTACAGCAGAGCAGGGATTGCGAAGCCGTAAAGCCGACGCGGAGTCTGCATGGATGTATACTCGTCGCCTATTTCTTTTCGGCCACTGCGGCTGCTCTTCGCACCCGTGGGCGTTGTGGCGGAAATTCGCCATGGAATGGGCCATGGCTCGCTTCCGCGCCTGGCCCACGGGCGCGAGGAACGGTCTCGAGAATCTGAAAAGTCATGGGCGATGAGTATACAGCCGTCTCTTTTCCTTGCCGTCGTCCTTTTTCGGCCGATGGGTTCGGGACTGCGCAAGGGCCTCGGGTTCGCGGGGTTCGCTGACGTTTGACCTGGAGGCAATGATGAAACTCTCCGAGCAACTTTTTCCCCACAACCGAGAATGGGCCGACGGCATCAAATCGGTCGATCCGACATTCTTCTCGCGTCTCGCCCATCAACAGGCACCGGAGTACCTGTGGATCGGATGTTCCGACAGCCGTGTCCCGGCCAATGAGATCGTCGGCATGTTGCCGGGTGAGTTGTTCGTGCATCGGAATGTCGCCAACCTGGTGGTGCAGTACGATTTCAACTGCTTGTCGGTGATCCAGTACGCGGTCGACGTGCTTCGGGTGCGCCATGTCATCGTTTGCGGCCACTATGGCTGCGGCGGGGTGAAGGCGGCAATGAGCAGCGGCAAGCACGGCCTGATCGACAACTGGCTGCACAGCATCAAGCATACCCAGGCGCTGTATCGTGACGAGTTGGAAGCCCTGCCCGACGAGCGCGCGCGACTGGATCGCTTGTGCGAGCTGAACGTGGTGCGCCAGGTGCGCAGCGTCGCTCACACCACGGTGGTGCAGGATGCCTGGGACCGGAGGCAGGCGTTGTCGGTGCACGGCTGGGTCTATGGCATCGACGATGGCTTGCTGAAGGATCTGGAGGTCACCCTGGATGGCAAGTCGCAACTCGATCCGATCTACCGTTTCGAGGATTGAACCGCGGCACGCGGCGGGATAGAGTGCCGGCGTCTTTATCCGATTCCAGGCGGGCTCCGATGGAATTCAACGCCGACGGCAGCGAGCGCATGCCGCTGCACGCCTTTACCGAGAAGGCCTATCTCGATTACTCGATGTATGTGATCCTGGATCGTGCGCTGCCACACATCGGCGACGGACTGAAACCGGTGCAGCGGCGCATTGTCTATGCGATGTCCGAACTCGGCCTGTCGGCTACCGCCAAGCACAAGAAATCGGCGCGCACCGTTGGTGATGTGCTCGGCAAGTTCCACCCGCATGGCGACAGCGCCTGTTACGAGGCGATGGTGTTGATGGCCCAGCCGTTCTCGTACCGCTATCCGCTGATCGACGGCCAGGGGAACTGGGGCTCGTCGGATGATCCGAAATCCTTCGCCGCGATGCGTTACACCGAGTCGCGCCTGACCCCTTATGCGCGTCTGTTGCTGTCCGAGCTTGGGCAGGGCACGGTCGACTGGGTCGCCAACTTCGACGGCACCCTGCAAGAGCCGGCCCTGTTGCCGGCGCGCCTGCCGAATGTGCTGTTGAACGGCTCGACCGGTATCGCCGTCGGCATGGCCACCGACATCCCGCCGCATAACCTGCGTGAGGTGGCGGCGGCGTTGGTGCGGCTGCTGGAGCAACCGAAGGCGACGCTCGAGGATCTGTGCGAGCACATCCAGGGGCCGGACTATCCAACCGAGGCGCTGGTGGTCACGCCGCGCGAGGAGATCCTGGCGATGTACCGCAAGGGCACCGGCAGCATCCGCATGCGCGCGCGCTGGAGCCGCGAGCGGGGCGATATCGTCGTCACCGCCTTGCCGCATCAGGTCTCCGGCGCCAAGGTATTGGAACAGATCGCCGCGCAGATGAACGCCAGGAAGCTGCCGATGGTCGAATACCTGCGCGATGAGTCCGATCATGAGCATCCGATCCGCATCGTCCTCGTTCCGCGTTCGAACCGGGTCGATGTCGAGCGCTTGATGTTGCATCTGTTCGCGACCACGGATCTGGAACGCAGCTACCGCGTCAATCTGAATATGATCGGTCTGAATGGCCGCCCTCAGGTACGCGATCTGCGTGGCCTGCTGGTCGAATGGCTGGCATTCCGTTTCGAGACCGTGCGTCGCCGTCTGCAACACCGTCTCGACAAGGTGCTGGCGCGGCTGCATATCCTCGAGGGGTTGTTGATCGCCTACCTCAATATCGACGAGGTGATCGCCATCATCCGCAACGAGGATGACCCAAAGGCCGAACTGGTGCACCGCTTCGCCCTCAGCGAGGAACAGGCCGAGGCCATACTGAACCTGAAACTGCGTCATCTCGCGCGCATCGAGGAGATCGAGATCCGTTCCGAGCAGCAAGAGCTGGCCGCCGAGCGCGATCACCTGCAAAAGACCCTGGGCTCCAAGGCGCGCATGAAGACCCTGATTCGCAAGGAGATCCAGGCCGATGCCGAGGCCTATGGCGACGCGCGGCGTTCGCCGATCGTCGTCGCCGAGGCCGCCGAGGCGCTCGACGAGGCCGCGTTGTCGCCAAGCGAGCCGCTGACCGTGATCCTTTCGCAAAAGGGTTGGGTGCGCGCCGCCAAGGGGCATGAGATCGACCCCGGCAAGCTCCACTACAAGGCGGGCGATGGCTATCTCGACAGCGCGCGGCTGCGGGGTAATCAGCCCCTGGTGTTTCTCGACAGCAACGGCCGCGCGTATTCATTACCAGCGCGTGAACTACCCTCGGCGCGGAGCCAGGGCGAGCCGCTCACCGGGCGTCTGAATCCGGCGCCGGGCGCCGAGTTTCGCGCGCTACTCGGTGGAGATCCGGAACGCTGGTACCTGCTCGCCAGCGATGCCGGATACGGCTTTAAAACGCAGTTGAAGAACCTGGTTGCCAACAAAAAGGCCGGCAAGGCGGTGTTGACCCTGCCGAAGGGCGCGTGCCTGCTGCCACCCGCGGCGATCAATGATCCAGAGGGGGATCAGGTCGCGGTGGTCACGAACGAAGGGCGGCTGCTGGTGTTTCCGGCCGCCGAATTGCCGGCGTTGGCCCGTGGCAAGGGCAACAAGCTGATCGCAATCCCGCCGAAGCGGGCCGCCGAGCGCATCGAGTTCGTTGTCGCGATCGCCTGCGTGCCGGCTGGCGGCAGCCTGACGATACTTGCCGGAAAGCGCCACTTTACGTTGAAGCCAGCCGACCTCGAGTCCTACCAGGGTGAGCGCGGGCGGCGCGGCCACAAGCTGCCGCGTGGCCTGCAACGGGTGGATGCGCTGATGGTGTCCGAGGAGTCCCCATGAGTATCGATATTGATGAGTTGACCGAATTTTTCGATTTCCGCACCATCGAGCGAGGCGTTGGCTATGTCATCGAGCAGCGCGTCGAATCGCTGGAGCGCCAGCAGAGCGGCTTGCGTCTGCTTGCACAGGTGCGCGGTCGGGGTCGGAAGCGTTACCGCGTGCTGGTCAATATCGAGCGTCAGGGCGACCGGCTCAGCGCGGTGCGTGGACAGTGCTCCTGTCCGGTGCATTTCAACTGCAAGCATGTGGTTGCGACCCTGTTGTGGGACAGTCTGCAAAACGCCGGCGGAAACCCGGAAGACGAGACTCCGGACGAGGACCGCGCGATCGATGCCTGGCTCGAACGTGTCGAGTCGAGCGCCCGCGCGCGACCGCTTTCGAACCAAGACTCCGACCAGTTGCGCTATGTGCTCGATCAGCCCGCCGGGGGCGGGCTGCGCGTCGATGTCGTCCGAACCCATCGGCTGAAGAATGGCGCGCTCGCCAAGGGCAGGCCGTTCGACAGCGGCGCGCAGAGTCAGGCGCGGGTGGTCACCCCGAGCGACCGCGCCATCCTCGGCCTGCTCGCAAGCAGCTCGGATGGCTTGGGTAGCAAGCGTTCTGGCTTTGTGTTGCGGCCTGGGGTCGACGCCGGGGCCTTGCTCGGTCTGCTGCTGGGCAGCGGGCGAGCGCACTGGCGCAGCCATCGCGACGCGCCGTTGCGTCTCGGCGAGCCCCGCAAGCAGGGGCTCGCCTGGCGTCTCGACGAGCACGGTCGCTACCGCGTGAGGCTCGATCGCGTGGAGGAGGATGTGCGATTGCTGCCGATCGCGCCACCGTGGTATCTGGACGTCCCCGCCGGTCTGTGCGGACCTCTCGACAGCGGCCTGGCGCCGGAGGCCGCCGCCGCCCTGGCCTCGGCGCCGCCGTTGCGTCCGGAGCAATGCGCGCGCGCGCGTCAGGTGCTCGCCCGCCTGCCGGGTTTGCCGTTGCCGGAGGCCGATGCGCTGGAGACTCTCTCCGGCATCGAGCCGGTGCCCCGCCTGCGCCTCTACAGCCGTGACGAGCCATGGATCGACGAGCAATGGAAAGACCTGCTCGACCTGACCTTCCTCTATGACGATATCGAAATCACACCGATGAACGACGACGCTTCGGTGGTGGTCGGCGACCGTCTCGTCGAGCGTGACATCGAGGCGGAGGAAACCCACTTCGGCCCGCTCATGGTGGCTGGCTTCGACGAGGCGCCCGGTTTCATACCGGTGGAATCCGGCCTCGTGCCGCTGCGTCTGTTCAACGCCCTGGGCGCCGATGGTTGGATCGCTTTCGTCCTTCGCGAAGCGCCACACCTGCGCGAGCAGGGCTGGCGGATCGAGATCGACCCCTCGTTCCGTTACCGGTTTGCCGAGGTCGACGGCTGGTATGCGGAACTCGACGAGACGGAAGGCAACGACTGGTTCGATCTGGAGCTCGGCATCGAGATCGACGGCGAGCGCTTCAGCCTGCTGCCGACCCTGGTGCGTTTCGTCGCCGATCTGCGTAAGGACAAAACGCTGCGGGACTTTCTCAAAGATGACAGCCAGCAGCCGATGGTGATGCGCATGGAAGACGGCCAACTCGTCGAGCTGCCGCGGGAGAAGCTGCGCCATGTCATCGAGACCCTGGCCGAGCTTTACGACCCCGGTCAACTGGATGGCGGCAGCCTGCGCATGTCGCGTTACCAGGCGGGTGTGTTGCACGATCTCGACGATGGCGAGCTGGCCTGGGGTGGCGCCGAGGGGCCGAAGCGCTTCGCTGAAAAACTCGCCGGTTTTAGCCGCATTAAGCAGGTCGCTCCGCCCGGGGGACTTAAAGCCGAGCTGCGGCCGTATCAGCAAGAGGGGTTGAACTGGCTTCAATTCCTGCGTGAATATGAGCTTGGCGGGATTCTTGCCGATGACATGGGCCTGGGTAAGACCATCCAGACCCTGGCCCATCTGCTGCTGGAGAAGGAGAGCGGTCGCGCCGACCGCCCGAGCCTGGTCGTCGCGCCGACCTCGCTGATGGTCAACTGGCGGCGCGAGGCCGAGCGCTTCACGCCGGGGTTGAAGGTGCTGGTGCTGCACGGCCCCGAGCGGGCGAGTCATTTCGACGCCATTGGGGAGCATGACCTGGTGCTGACCACCTACCCGCTGTTGCCGCGTGACGCCGACGCGCTGCGCGCCCAGTCCTGGCATATGCTGGTGCTCGACGAAGCGCAAAACATCAAGAACCCGCGCGCCAAGGCCGCCGAGGTCGTGCGCTCGCTCGATGCCCGTCATCGCCTGTGTCTGACGGGCACGCCGCTCGAGAATCACCTTGGCGAGCTGTGGTCGCAATTCCACTTCCTGATGCCCGGCTTGCTCGGTGACGAGAAGACCTTCCGCCGCCTGTTTCGCAAACCGATCGAGAAGCAGGGCGACCGCCTGCGCCAGCAACAGCTGCAACGCCGCATCGCGCCGTTTCTGCTGCGGCGCGAGAAAGCCGAGGTAGTCACCGATCTGCCGCGTAAGACCGAGATCATCAGCGAGGTCGAACTCGAAGGCGCCCAGCGCGATCTCTACGAGACCATCCGCGTCGCGATGAACGAGAAGGTAAGACGCGAGATCGACAAGAAAGGCATCGAACGCAGCCAGATCGTGATCCTTGACGCGCTGTTGAAGCTGCGCCAGGTCTGTTGTGATCCACGCCTGTTGAAGATGGACGCCGCGAAGAAGGTCAGGCAGTCCGCCAAGCTCGAGCAACTGATGGCGATGCTGCCGGAGATGATCGAGGAAGGCCGGCGCGCGCTGCTGTTCTCGCAATTCACCAGCATGTTGAAACTCATCGAAAACGCCGTGGGGAAGCATAAAATCCCCTATGTGAAGCTGACCGGTCAGACCCGGGACCGCGAGACCCCCGTCGACCGTTTCCAGAGCGGCGAGGCGCCGCTGTTTTTGATCAGCCTGAAGGCCGGCGGCGCCGGGCTGAACCTGACCGCCGCCGATACCGTGATTCATTACGACCCCTGGTGGAACCCGGCGGTCGAACGCCAGGCCACCGACCGTGCCCATCGTATCGGCCAGGATAAGGCGGTGTTCGTCTACAAGTTCGTCACCCGAGGCACTGTCGAGGAAAAAATCGCCGCGATGCAGCAACACAAGCAGGCGCTCGCCGATGCCCTCTTCGGTGACGGCAAACAGGCCGCCCGCCTCGGCGAGGACGATCTTCAGGCCTTGTTCGAACCATTGGCGTGACGCGTCGGCCGCCCGTCGAACAGGCGATGCGCGAACTGATCGCGCGGGCGCGCGCCGAGATCCCATTCGGGCGGCCGCTGGAACGGATCTGTGGCGACGACTGTAAAGCCTGCTCGCTGAAACTACTGGAATTCCTCGGCGCCGAGCTGGACGACTGGGAAGCGCGCCTGGATGCCGGCGAGCGTCCCGGCCTGGCCGAGCTCAGCCGGCTCGCGCGCACCGCGCGCAAGGTGCATCGCGCACTCGCGCGCAACGGCGTGATCGGCGATTGACATTGCGAAAAATCCCGGTTTGGCAGGGCGATGTCATCCGATGGTGCAACCTGCCGACCGATCCGCGGCTACTGGAAAGGGCGGAATCGTGGTTGCCCGAGCACCGGGAGCGCCGGTGACGACAGGGCAATCCCGCATAACTTTCATTGACTTGGCAAGGCGTAGGCTCGATCAAGTACCGCGGATCGGGCAGCGGCGCAATATTGCGGCGCCGCCGCAGCCGGTTCCGCGGTACTTGAGCCGGTCTACAGTGGTTTTATTGCAATGTGGGCCTCGGCCCGATCCAGCCTGATGGATCGGGAGACAGCGCAAAGCCTTTGAAATCAGGAAACGTCAAGCGATGGCCCTGCCAGCAACGAAAGGAAGCCGTGTCTTTGCGCGAAAAATGTACTACAATTGTGCCGGCACATGGAATCCGAAGCCTAAGGTCTGTTTAAGGCCGTGCAAGTCCCGAGCCTGGATTTTCGGTAACTGCCGGCAAGTAGTTCAAATGGCGGTTAGCCGAGTAGTTACGATTTTCGTAATTCAGTAGTCCGGCGGTTCGCTTCCGCCGATCCGTCCCATCCAGTCCGGAATATACTCGTCGCCCATATCTCTTCCCGACCGGGTCACGGTCGCCAGTCGCCTCGTTTGGAGTTTCCGTTCCGTGGACCGCCTGTTTGTCGAGCAACTCACCGTGCTGGATTTCTCCTACCTCCACCGCCAGCGCGGGCTGCTCGGAGAAAGCTGGCGGGTCGGCGTCGAACTCGTTGGCCTGCTCGATGCGCAAGGCATGGTGCTGGATTTCGGTATCGTCAAGAAACGCCTGAAGCAGCTGATCGACGACTATTTCGACCATCGCCTGCTGGTGCCCCTCGGATACCGTGATCTGGCAATCGACGACCATGCCAGCCAGTGGCGACTTCGCTTTACCACGGAGCAGGGCGAAATCATCGAGCACGATTCGCCACGCCAGGCGGTATGCGGGATCGAAGCCGCGGAAATCACGCCCGAGCAGGTTGCGCAAGCGATCGCAAAGCGGCTGAGAGCAGAGTTGCCAGCCAATATCCGATCGATCCACCTCCACCTTGAGCCAGAACCCATTGGCGGCGCCTGCTACCAGTACAGTCACGGCTTGAAGCACCACGCGGGCAACTGCCAACGGATCGCTCACGGCCATCGTTCGGCGCTGCGGATCCTGCGCAACGGGCAACGCGCGCCCGACTTGGAAGCCAACTGGGCACGGCGCTGGCGGGACATCTATATCGGCACCCGCGAGGACCTCAAGAGCCGCGAAGATGCGCCCTGCTATCGTTTTGCCTACCGCGCCAGTCAAGGCGCTTTTTCATTGACCCTTCCCGCGTCACGCTGCTACTTGATCGATACCGAGTCGACCGTGGAGAACCTCGCGCGCCATATCGCCAGGCAATTGCATCAGGCCGACCCGGATGCCTGCTTCATCGTGCGGGCCTTCGAAGGTATCGGGAAAGGTGCCATTGCCGAAGCTGGACCGGGATAAGCCATCTCGCCGATCCATCGCCAGCACCCTGAGAAAGCAGCCAATCCCACTGGATCGGTGCGCGCCCCTCTGTCCGGCTTATCAAGGCCAATCGGATTTCAGCGCGCTTATCTCGACCTGCTGTCGCCGTACCAGGGCAATCGCGCTTTCATGGCATTGATCCGACAAGGCGTAGGCCCGATCAAGCGCCGCGGATCGGGCGGCGGCGCAATTGCGCGGCGCCGCCGCAGCCGGTTCCGCGGTACTTGAATCGGCCTACAGCGGTTTATTGCCATAGGGACATGGGTCCGGTCCAGCCTGGTGGATCGGGCGACAGCGCTAAGCCTTTGAAGCCAGGAAAAGTCAAGCGAAATTATCCGCGATTGCCCTGGCCGCAGTACAAAAGGGGTTGACAACAATTTAGGAATATCAGACAATACTCACATACTGATTCAGCGCCCCCTTGCTGGATCAGTACTCCTCCATCCTCCTTTGGTGGTTATACACATTCAGCGCAACGTCCCCCGTTGCGCTTTTTTTTTTGCCTGTTCAAGAAGCCAAAGCAGCCCCCATGGCAGCCATCAACCCGACAATATTCGATTAGGATGCCATCGGGCCACATAGCGACCTTGACGCTTCCGTCTTGTTCGCGATCACCTCCCAAGTGCATGCGGTCCCACGGCCCGATCGTGTGGTAGCGCATCGGCGCCGTGTGGATCCGGCGTCCCATGTCGATCGCCACGCCGCTTAGCTGCGGTGGCGGGCTGAACTCCGGCATCTTTTGCGCCAGCTCGATCGAGCGGTCGAGCCGCGCCTGGGTTCTTCGGCCCATCGTCCGTTGCCTGTCGTTGCTGCTTTGGTCGCGAGAAGGTGCGTCTTTCTTCCTGCGCGTCTCGCGCTTTCTGAGCGGACCGAACGGCAAAAGTGATTTGCGCTTCGTGTCGTTGTCGATCAATGTTTGTTCGGTCGCGGACAGGAAGCAGGTCAGCTCGCCTTCGTCGATCTTGATGTCAACCCGGAAAATTCATGAATTTCACGCGCCCTCGCTGGTTTCTTGTTCACATAAGGAACTTTCTTCCGGCGTCCGTAATCCCGGGTACGGGACGCCCTCAGAAAATTCCTTGTGAAAACAATCTACTGCGTGACCATCCCGTGAACTCATGAGATTTCCGGGCTGCTATCGAGGCGCTCGATCCCGGTGAGCTCCGGCAACCGAATCGACCGCGCAGGTTCGCGTCCCTGATCCAGTGCCTACAGCTCGCGCTCGAAGGGCTCGATCAGCGTGGTCCATCGCGTGGCGCCGAGGTTCGCGGCGAGCGTCGTTTTACCGACGCCGCCCTTCGTGGATACGATCGTGACTTTTGATCGCCATGGTACACACCTCCAGATCGCTGGAAGAGGTGTGCAAGGGGCTGAGGCTGGATTCCGCCCATCGGCTCCATTTCTTACGAACCAAGCTCAAGACTTGCACGCTCTTACAGACGTTAGACTTCAATGCTCCCTGCATCCCTTATCGCGATAGTTCCGTTTGCCGCTGACATTGTAGTACATTTGTTCGCGCGACAACATTACTTGCCTTCAGCATCGTGATACGCTCGGCATAGTTCGGCGCGCATCGTCTCGACCTCGATCGCGATGTAGATCGCGGTCGTCCGGACATCGGTGTGTCCCAACAAGTTTTTTATCGCGATGATGTTCGGTGCCGAAACGTTTCCCATCTGGGTGCCTACGGTGTGCCGGATCCGATGAGACGATATTTTTACTCCGATATGCGCGCTGAGCCGCTTCAGCGCTCCGGATAACTGTTCTCGCGTCATTTCTTCGCCTTTATAACGCGAATGGAACAGGGTTACGTTCAATACCTGCATTTCTTTCCGTAGGGTTGTCACTGTCCTGGTGCGAGCGCGCAGGTCTTCTAGATGGTCCTTCAACTCCTCCATCATCGGAATCTGCCATTCTCGTCGCGTCTTCGAACCCTCGGCGCGCAGCCGAATCAGTCGTTTCTCGAAATCGAGATCCTCCCATCTCAGTTCGATCGCCTGTCTAGCTCGCATGCCGATCAGGCGAAGGGTGTATAGCACGACGATCCAGAACCATGCTGGTTCCATTCTCCTGTCTGGCGATCGCAGATACTCGATCGCTGTATCGAATGCGCCTGGATCCAGCGTTTTCGGTCCTTTCTGCAGCACGGGCACCCGCGTTACAGAGCGCATTGGGTTGGACGCGAGCAATCCATAGCGCTCGGCGTGCGCGAACAACGCCCTCAGGTGCTGCAAATAGGTGTTGATCGTGACTCTGGAGACCTGTTGCAGCAACAGGCTGCGCCAATCGAGCAGCAGTTCTTCATCGACCTGTTGCAGTGTCAGCCCTCGTTCTTTTATGTATTGCTCCAGTCTTCTTGCCGATGTCCAGTACAGATTTTCCGAATCCGCATTGAATATTCTCCTTCGGATATAATGTTCACATATCGCTGACAGCGTCCACGTCGTCTCCATTTCCTTCTCCACGTCCAGTTTCGTATCGTTCCAGACTGGCGTGGATGCGTGCGTTCACGCCAGTCATATCGCTACAGGCCAGCGAGATCGCGCGTCTCTGATTTCGATATTTCATCATGATTTTTTCTTTTCTATCAATCTACTATGAGAAATTTCCGCTTGTAAACCATTACCGTGGATGTTGCACCCGTCGTTCCTCTATTGTGTCGGGGGTTCAAGTTTTTTACTTTTTCTTGCGCAAATGAGGATTGGTTGGCGGTGGAGCGTGATCTGGCCAAAGAGTTGCTGGATCGGTGAGCAGCACGACCGAAATGCTCTTTGATGACTGACGTTCTCCATTGGGCTTACGTTCTCCCTCGACGAGATATTTGTGAATGTTGGTGCCTGATTCCGTGCGTCGGTGCAGATGCATCCGCAAGAATCGTTTTTGCACATGCGTCCAACTCTTATCGTATCGCCGCGCGAAATCCCTGAATATCGCGGGGCTGACGAGGGCGATCCCGTCTGGAGCGATATGCACTCGTGCGTGCGGCTGGTTGACTGTGATCGATTGGTCTTTTATTCCTTGGCGCAGCCATTCCACGAATTGTTCGCCATCATCATCGCTGTTCCTGGTCTCGGCGGAATCGTGCGCGGCATCGTTCGGTTCCTCGGTATCTGCGGCCTGTGGAATGGTAGCTGGGGCAGTCTTCGCGTCCTTCGTCGCTGGGTCCAGCCCGTACAGTTCGTATTCCGGTTCTCCTAGATATTCGTCGTCTTCGAGCTGCGCATCGATCGCTGGCGCGTCATTCGCGCGGTCGGCGTCGATCTGATGGGTGTTGCTCGGTCGGGCTTGCTGATTCTCACTGACTGGCGCGGAGCCCGATGTTTCGGGCGTAGGGTCGGATTTCGGTTTCGGACTGGGGCGGGTGTCGCCCATTGTTTCGTTCGACTCGCATGCCGGCACGACGGTGCCGGTGAATGGTTCCGGCATGGTGTCCGGGTTCGGCCAGATCGTGGATGCGGGGATGCGAAGCAGGGTCAGGTCATGGGCCCAGCCGTCGCCGCTGACGCGCGCCTTCCAGATGGCGCGATCGTCGGGCGTCGGATTGAGAATGCGATGTTCCTGCAGGGTGTCGAACAGTCTGTCGTTTCTCGATGGGATGCCGTGATGCCCTTCCTGTAGGAGGTGGTCGCGTATCGCGTCGACGGCGCGCTTGCTGACCAGCCAGAGCGATCCGTCCACCAACCAGCCCGCGGCGCCGTTTCTGTTGAGTGGCAATGCGTCGCTTTCCGCGAGCAGATATCGGAGTGCCGTCAACATTTTTTCGTGCAGCGGTTTTTGCGTCGCCGCTCCAGCGCTTCGCGCGGAGGGATTCATGTTGTGGTCGGTTGGCGCGTTGGCCTGGGGCGTCGGCGGGTCGGCGCCGAGGTTCATTGCGACGGATCTGCCATCGGCTTGTGCGATGATCTGTCCCAGTATGCCCGCGGCTTCGCTGTCTCCTGTCAGGTAGGCGGCCCATGCTCCGAAGAGCTCTCGATCCTCGGATAACCAGGCGATCCCGCGGATCGGTACGACGTGATGCGCCAGCAGCGTACCGACGCGCTGGTGCAAGCGATACCGTCGTTCGCGGGCATGTGTCGCGGTGTAATACTCGGCATGGCTGGGCATGGCGCCCGCCCACGGGTTCCATCTACCGAGGGGCGCCTGATGGTGGTCGTAGAGCGTCACCACGATATCGACGGCCGCCTTGCCGATATCGTGAAGCAGAGCGGCGGTGAAGATCGCATAGGTCCATCGATCCGCAAGCTTTTGTATCTGTTCGGGTTCGACGCCAGGCGGGAGGATGTGCCCGCGCCTCAGCGCCAGCGCGTGCCGCGCGACTTCCAGGCCGTGGTCGAGCATGCCGCCTGGCGTCGAGTGGTGATGCATCTCGCTCGCCGGCAGTTCTTGCACGAATTCGGCATAGCGCCCGATAGCTCGCCGGATCAGTGCGTCGAACTGAGGCGGCGTCATGCTGGTGAGCGAGACGAGTTCGTCGATCGTCGCGCGACGCGACGCGGTGAGCAATTCGTCCGATGTTTTTCGGGGGGTCAGAGCGCTATGCGACCGAAAGCCGGCGCGCGACGATCGACGAAAGAACCAGTCAAGAAGACGAGCTGACATCGTTCAGGGATTCGGCGCAGGTGTCCGTGATTTCGCGATGGAGCTGGCGCAGCCATTTTTCCACTTTTTCCGGCTTGGTCCTCGCTGCGCTATGGGGAGGCGGTTCATATACGATGACGCGGCCGGTACTGTATGCCATGAATTCCTTGAGGGATCGTTGCGTTGGATCCCATGGGTTTCTGTCCGAGTCTTGCGCCCCAAGGCGGAACGGTTCCATATGCGCCAGTCGCGATATCAGTCGCGCCCGGCGGCCGGCGGCCGGGAGATACTGTTCCTGTGCGACGTATCGAGCGACCATTGCCAACGGGAGCTCGAGTTCGTCTTCGATGTAATCGTCCAGTCCTTCGAGGCGGTCGAGGACGACGATGACGATCGGCACCATATCCGGGAGTCCGAGCTGGACGAGTTGCAGCAAGACATCGAGC
>Ga0256832_1000213_pt1 | contig 36434 bp, 26 predicted proteins | sample 134614metaG_FD_190534 | JGI IMG/M metagenome (GOLD analysis project Ga0256832, IMG submission 190534) | Hydrothermal vent microbial communities from Lau Basin, Pacific Ocean - 134-614 | ecosystem: Environmental > Aquatic > Marine > Hydrothermal vents | place: Pacific Ocean: Lau Basin | collected...
GGCAAACGCAGTCTGCGAGTGGGTCCCGGAGCGAACGGGGTGCGTGAGCTTCGGCAACCACTCGCTCAGGTGCGTCGCAGCGACGAGCGCGACGGGCTCGACGCGAGCCGCCCAGCGCCGCGCATCCGCGTCGTCCCACTCCGCAAGCTCGGCGTGGAGCTGCAGCAGCCACGCCAGCCCATAGGGGCGCTCGAAGGCCGGGTGCGCACGAAGATGGGCGGCCTCGGCGGCGAGGCGGTCCGGGTGAAAGCTGACGGCGAGTCGCTCACGGCAGGCCTGCTCCAGCACCCCCCAGCGCGCGGCCCGAACGAGCGTCCAATGGCCGTGAACCGCCGAGTGCCAGTCGTAGCACCCGTAGAACGCTGGGGTGAGCTGCCGTGGAGGCTTGAGGTCGCCATCGCACTCGAGACGGAGGGCGGGCTGATTGGGATACTCGCGGTGCACACAGCGCAAGGCGAGGGCCACGAAGCGCCCGAGCTCCTCGGAGCCGTTCCCCTCCTTGGAGACGTTCCCCTCCTCGGAGACGTTCCCCTCCGAGCCGTTCCCCTCCTCGGAGCCGGTCATGGCCCGGAAATGCCCCCCGCCCGCACACGCCTTCCTGGCACGGTCAGCGCACCTTCGGGCCGACCAGGGTCCGGAGCGTGGCCCTGGCCACCTCCTCGCCTCGCCCGTCTCGGAGAATCACCTCGACATCGTACTCACGACGCTCGCTCGTCGCGACGACCGGGCACGTGCAGTGGCCGGTGATCGTCCCCCGAGCCTTCTTCAGGTACTCGATGGACAAGCCGGCGACAATGAAGCGCGCGTCGTCGGGCATCGAGTAGGCGAGCGCCACGTTGCCGGTGAGCTCCGCCAGGTTGACGAGGGCGACGGCGTGGACGGAGCGCAAATGGTTGCGGACCGCCGGGCGGTCCCGCAGCGTGACCTTCGAGCGACCCAAGGCGAGCTCCTCGACGCGGGCGTCGATCGTACCGGTGTAGGGGGCAACCCGGCCGATGAGCTTCGAGAAGAGCACCTTGCCTCCCGGAAGCCGGGCGAGCTTGTCCCAGGCCTCGCGCACAAAGTTGCGGTCGGAGGCCTCGACGGAGAGACCTGGCACGAGCTTCCCAAGGGTGGTCGCGACACTCATGGGCCGAGGTTGGCACGCGGCCTCCGGTCCGTCGAATCGTACCGGGTGCCGGGCGCGGGGCCGGCGGCAAGGGAGCGTGCGGACCGCCATAGGGCACAGGGCAGCACCCTAGGGCCGAGAGGCCTCGGGCGGCTTGGGGGGACCATCGGGCGCCGGCTCGTACGCGCCACAACGCAGCACCGGCAGCGGCGGGTACTTGGGCGTCTGGGGCGCCAGGCAGCGAAAGAACTCGGAGCCCCGGACCGAGACGACCCGCCGCACATGGAGACAGCTTCGGCACAGGCCGATGGAGGCGGCGCTCACAAGCCACCTCGCACGAACTCCGACAGCCCACTCGAGCGCTCCACGCGCCGTCGGACGCCCGCTTCGATCATGGCCCGCGACCCCGCGAGGACCACACCGCGGCGCGCCCGGGTGATCGCCGTGTAGAGCATCTCCCGGGTCAACAGCGGGATGGGCTCGGCGGGGAGTACGACCGCCACGACCTCGTGCTCGGAGCCCTGGGCCTTGTGGACGGTCACCGCGTGCGCGAGCTCGAGGATCGGCGCGACGGTCTCGACCGGAAAGGCCACGAACCCGCCGGTGCGACGAAACACGGCGCAGGGGCGGCGGCCGGAGCGAACGCCCTCGACCCAGAGCACGAGCCCCTGGTCACCGTTGAAGAGGCCGCGCTCGTAGTCGTTGCGCATGACGAGCACCGGCTCGCCGACCGTCCAGCGGACGGAAGCGGGCAGCCCGCGAGCCTCGCTACGCCGCCGGTGAAATCGCTCGTTGATCGCGTGGACACCGGTCCCTCGCGCGCGGGTGAGGCAGAGGATCCGTGCCCGCTCGGCGTTGGCGAAGAGCGCATCGAGACCCGCGATGGAGTCGGCCTCGAAGGCGCCGTCTTCGTCCACGGACCAGGTCCGCCCCACGGCCGACGGGGGCGGCTTGAAGCGGGACTCCCAATGGTCGAGGAGCGCGTCGAGCTCCCCCGTCCAGTGCTCGACGCCCTCGAGCTCCAACGCCTCGACGCGGTCCCGGGGGCGCAGCCCGCGGGGGCGAAAGAGCGGGGCTGGATCGCCGGCTTGCACCTGCCGCGCGGTGAGCAGTACATGGCGCCCGGCGGGGTCCTTCGGATCCATGCGGTAGGAGCGAGTCAGGCGCACGACCCTCCCAGTCCCGTCGAGGGCTTCGCAGAGGTCTCGAAACACGGCCCCCGCATCAACCGAGGGGAGCTGCTCGGCGTCGCCGAGCAAGACGAGCCGCGCCTCGGGCCGAAGGGCCCGGAGCAGCCGATCGACCATGGCCACGTCGATCATCGAGCTCTCGTCGACGATGACGACGTCCTCGGCGAGGGGGTTCGCCTCATGATGACGATAGCGCCCGGCGCTCGGTGAAAAGCCGAGCAGCCGGTGCAAGGTCTGCGAGCGCGGGCCGTCCTGAAGCAGCGCGCGATCCGACAGCCCCGGGGAGCGGAGACTCCCGAGCGTCCCCTCGACGGAGCGCCGCATGCGATCGGCGGCCTTGCCCGTGGGCGCCGTCAGCGCAATGCGCCCGAGGGGTACGCCGAGGCGCGCCAGCACCCGCAGGACGCTCACGACGATCGAGGTCTTGCCCGTTCCCGGTTCGCCGCTGATCAGCGTCAGGTGCCCGCGGCAGGCCTCCTCGACGGCGGTGAGCTGCTCGTCGGAGAGGACGAGAGGCCGCCTCCCCGACCAGGGCTGCGCGGCCTGAACCTCCGCCAGGGCCTGCCGCCGCGCCGCCGCGGCGTCGTCCCGCACCGAGAGACGGGCGCGGACAGCGCTGGCGACCCGTTGCTCGAGGGCGTAGAGGCGTTGGGAGTACAGGTAGCCCCCCTGGACGACCAGGGGGCGATGCCTTCCCGCGGGCCCCGAGAGGGGCGCGAAGGTGTCGGGCTCGCCGGCCAGGCGTCGCGCAAGCGCGCGCGCCTCGGGGACGCCAAGCTCCGCGAGGTGTGCGGCGAGCGGCGGCCCCGAGAGCGGCAGGCGCGTCGAACCGCGCGCCTGCGCCAACCGCAGCGCCGCCACGAGGGCCGCCAACCCCTCCGTCTGCTCCGCTGGGGGGACCCAGCGCAAGACCTCGAACGCCAGCACCAGCTCCGCGACGTCGAGGTCGATCCCGCGGGCCGCCTCGACCCATCGGGCCGGGAGGACGCCGCCCTCGACCGCCGCCGTGCCGGCACCGCGGGGATCGATGGTTCCCTCGTCGCTCACCGGTCCAGCTCCGTTCGCAGAGCGTAACCCCAGGGCCGATCGCTCGTGCGCAGCTCCTCCTCCCACCTCAGGATCTCAGCCCAGGACGGCCGCTCGAAGTGCACGCCGCGGCCCTCACCGTTCATGGCGCGCAGGAAACAGTAGAGAAGGCCACCGAAGCGCGCTTCCAGGTCCGCCTCGCCGCGCACCTCCAAGAGGCGCACGATGCCTAGGGTATAGAGCTTTGCCTGCAACCCGTAGTTCGCCGCGACATGCGCCGCGATCGTGCGCGGATCGCCCGACGGGAGGCGGTCGGACTTCCAGTCGAGGAAGTAGGTGCGCCCCTCGTGATCGAACACCAGATCGACGACGCCCCGGACGATGCCCCTGCGAGCGGGCCGCGGCCCGGGCTGGCCCAGCGGCAGGTGGTCCGGCTCGGGCACCGGGTAGTGGAAGCTCATCTCCGCGACCTTCGCCTCGATCTGCGCGAACCCCCCTTCGAGCTGTGCGCCACCGAAGCACTGGGGGGTCTTGAGGGCCTGGAAAATGAGCTCGGCGGCGCCCGGAAGGTGCGCCTCGTCGATTCCACTGCCCCGCGCCCGCTGCTCGAAGACGCGCCGCACCTCCGGGCGCGCCGCCCACGCGCCAGGCTCGTCGCTCCGGTGCAGGGTCGAGAAGTCCAGGTCCTCGAGAACGCCGTGCAGAAAGACGCCCATCGCGGCGCCGCCGGGCAGGTCGTGCGGCTCGGCTCCAGCCGCGTCGCGTACATCGGCGGCGAACTCCTCCACCGGAGCGTCGTCCTCGGCCAGCGTGGGAGCTACGTATCCCCCTTCGTGCCCCTTCATGCGCGTATACGAGGTCAACACATAACCGAGGTGCTCGCGCCGGAGGCGCCGGAGGTCGAGCCGTTCCGGTGGCCGCACCGGCGGCAGCTTCTCCAGGAGCCCGACCTCGAGATCCCGACGCTCCTCGTGCCCGGGCTCGACGATTGGCACGCTCTCGTAGGTCACCCGACGACCGTCGACAAAGCCCTGAGCGACGAGGGACTCCAGGCGCGCGGAGAGCCACCGGTAAGGTCCTGTGAGCCCCTCGTAGCGCTGGCCGACCTCGAGCCCATGGCTGACCGGAGGCATCCCGAAGTAGGGCAGGTACAGCCGCCCCACCGCCCGTGTCAGGGCTACGTAGAGCAGCCGCTCGTCCTCTTCCCGTGCCTCCTGCGCGATGCGCCCGTCGACCTCCGCCGGCACCGGCGGAAGCCAGGCCTCACGCTCGCCGCCACGGTGACAGACCTTCGGCGCGTACGGACTCGCGCTGCCGCCACGGGTGAAGCCCCCGAGGACGAACACGACCGCCGCCTCGAGGCCCTTCGACTTGTGCATCGTCAGCAACTGGACGGCCGAGCGCTCGGACTCGACGCGCTGCACCGAACCTTCGCCTCCCACCGGCTGCGCGCGTCCATCGACGAACGCCTCCAAGAGCGCCACCAGCTCATCGACGCCTCGACGACCACCGGACTCCTCCAGGAGGATCTCGAGGATGTGCCGGTAGTTCGTGAGCGCTCGCTCCCCTTGGCGTGCAAAGAGGAGTCGGCGCGCCAGCCCGCTCTCTTCGAGCAGCGCCCGCAGGAGTCCGGCGCCCTCCCGTCGCTCGGCCAGACTGCGCAGACGGTGCAGCCGCCCGATGAGCGGGTGCTGCGGATCGAGCTCGCGGCATGCCTCGAGATCGGCGAGGGGCACCGCGAAGAACGGGGTCAGCCAGGCCTTCATACGCGCCGATCGGTCGTGAGGATCGGCCACGGCACGGAGCACCGCCAGCACATCGCGAGCCTCATCCGTCAGAAAGAGTCCGTCCTGCTTGTAGAACGCGTGCGGCACGCCGTGCGCGCGCAAGACCTCCGCCACCGCCAAGCCCTCTCGCGCGTTTCGGGTGAGGATGAAGATGTCGCCGTAGCGCAGTGGGCGCTCGCCCTCGCGCCCCGCGACGTGCAGCGCCTGTTCCTCCACGAGATGTCGGATCTCCCGCGCACAACGCTCGGCGAGGGTGTAGCGCACGTCGCTGACGGTCGGTTTCTCGGCGCCCAACGGCTGCCAAAGGCAAACCGAGGGTGCGTCCCGGCCGGCGTTGTCCAGCGCGCGGAGGGAACGATCGCCACAGCGCACCGGCTCGTCGTAGCGGATCGCCCCTTGGAAGAAGTCCTCGGCGAAGATCGTATTGGTCGCCTCGATGAGCGAGGCCGTCGAGCGGAAGTTCTCGCGCAGGACGACCCGCGGCGCGCCGGCTTCTTCCAGGGTGACCCGCGCGCGCCAATAGGTGTGCACGTCGGCGTTCCGGAACCCGTAGATCGCCTGCTTGGGGTCGCCGATCACATAGAGCGCCCGGCCCTCACCCAGGTCGGCCGCATCGACGAAGAGGCGCTGAAAGATCCTCCATTGGATCGCGTCGGTGTCCTGGAACTCGTCGACCAACGCGTAGCGATGCTGAAGACGCAGCGCGGCGACGAGCTCCTCCCCCGACGGCCCCTCGATCGCCTCGAGAACCAGCCGCAACATGTCGTCGAAGTCGATCCAGCCTTGACGCGCCTTGTCCGCTTCGAGGCGACGGCGCACCCGTGGCAGCAGCTCGTGAACGAGCACCCCGAAGGGGGACGTCGCCACATCGAGCAGCTCCGCGACCCATCGACGCGCCTCGGCGAGGTCCTGCTTCGCAAGGCGGGCCGGCAACCACGTGCGCGCGGGCGCACCGCGGACGACCTCCCGCCGCCCCCAGACGTCGACGGCGAGGAGCGCGTCGAGGAGCGTCGCGTCGTCTGCATGCTCGCGGGCGATGCCGTGAAGCGCCTCGAGCTCCGCGCAGATGCGGGCCGCGACGTCGCGCCGTGGAACGTTGCCCTGGACGAGCGCGACCGCCCGCTGCAGCTGCGTCGCGTCGGCCAGGGCCGCGAGCCCACGCTCAAAAGCACGACGCTCGAACGCGGGGCGCGGCAGACCGTGCTCAACGTACCAGGGGAACAGCGCCCCTTCGAGGCGCTCCGCGTCGAGGGACTCGAGCACCCGCAGCACGACCTCCCGAAGGGGCCCCCTGTCTCGGAGCACGGCCCGCAGCTCGTCGCGAAACGCGCGCCCGAAAACCCTCCGCGGCTCGACCAAAGTCTGCCGGAAGGGGCGCCGGCTTCGAAAGGCGTGCTCGGCCAAGACGCGCTGGCAAAACCCGTGAATCGTCGAGATGGGCGCGCGGTCGAAGGCCACGAGGGCCTCGACGAGCCGAGCGCGGGTCGCCGCGTCGATCGTCCAGGCGGGCCCCTCCGGCGGATCGACCCGCGGGTCGTCGGACCGGGGATGCACGATTGCATCGAGGGTCTTGCGGACCCGGGCCCGCATCTCCCGAGTCGCCTTCTCCGTGAAGGTCACCACGAGCACCTCGTCGAGCGTCGCTCCACCGATGAGGAGATCGACGAAGAGGTGCTCGAGGGTCCAGGTCTTCCCGGTCCCCGCCGAGGCCTCGATGACCGCCGGGCCCTTCGGGATCGCGTCGAGGATGGCCGGCCGCGCGAACCTCATCGCGACAGCCCCACGAGCTGGAAGTAGAGCCCGAAGCGGCGCCTCACCATCGCAAGGGCCTCGTCAGGGTCCGGCAGGGCGTAACGTTCCCCACCGGACACGGGCCCGTAGCGCGATCGGCCGCCCTTCTCCTGAAGACGCACGGCCGTGGCCTGCGCCAGGAGCTTGCGCCCGGTGAGCTCGCGCCACCCCTTGGCGTCCCGCATCACCGCCTCGCAGGGGAGAAAGTAGTCGTGTGCCCTGCCGAAAAGCTCGCCGGCGATCTGCCGCAGGTACGACATCGCCGTCTGTGGGGTCAGCTCGGCGAAGTGCAGCGAGGCGTCCTGCGCCGCAGCGCCCCCGTAGAGGATGAGCGCTCGGTGTGCTGAGCGTTCGTCGCCGGACGCGACGAGCGCCACATAGTCGAGGAAAGCGCGCAGGCCGTAGACGAGGCGCTCCCGCTGCAGCTGGGCGCCGACGGGCCCACGGCGGGGCACGAGGATCAACGACGCCTGACCGTCCTCGACAAGCACCTGCGTGCGCCCCGTGATCCGCACGCCGATGGAGCGCCCTTGCACGTTCACACCCACGCGGATCGCCTCGCGCAGCTCGTCGGTCGGGTCGGCGCGGCTGCCGCTACCGAAGCGCACTCGCCGCGGTCGCGCCCCGTCCGGAGCGACGGCGACACGGAACACGCGCTGCCAGCTCCGAAGGACCTCCTCGTCGAATCGGCGGCGCTGCGACGCGAGGGTCCCGACGGGCCATCGGCCGTGCGCCTGAAGGCGCTCGACCTGCTCGGCGTAGCGTGCGACCGGAGGGCAACATTGCCGGAGCCCTTCGACGAAGGCCTCGCGCAAAGTCTGGGCGAGCTCCAGGGGCGCCGGCGCGAAGGGTTCGTCCTCGCGCGCACCCGCGTCCCCCTCGAGCTCGTCGGCCAGCCCCAAGACCGCCGCCGCCCAACCTTGCAGGGGCGCTTCGAGAAAGCGCCGCAGCGCGTCGAGGGAGACCTCCACCTCCGTGGGCAGCGTGCGGCCCGCCGGGATGTGGGGCAGCGCGAGCATCCTCGTCACGGCCCGAGCGTGCGGGCGATCCGTGCCGGCGAGAGTGCGCAGATCGCGCTCGTCGAGATCACGCCCCAACTCCGTCCGAAGCTTCGCCCCCAGCTCTGCGGCCTGCCGCTCCCAGCCCGCCTCGACGATGGCCCGGCGACCCCTCCCCTCGTCGTGACGGCGCAAAGGGAACTCGCGCACCAGGGCCTCGGCGTCCACCACGTAGCTACGACCGAGAAGGTCGAGGAGCTGCCGGACCACCGGCGAAGGCTCGATCGGGTCGCCGGTCAGGGAATCGCGCGCCACCCACGAACAGACCACGGCGTCCCGGGCACAGAGCAGAGTCTCCAGGAACACGTACTTGTCGCGTTCGACGGGGGTCACGTCGCCGACGCGCCGGCGCCTCGTGCGTAGGTCGAGCGGATCGCGACGTTCGGTGGTGGGGAACACGCCCTCCCCCATCCCAAGCATGAACACCACCCGAAACGGGATGGCCCGCATCGGCGTCAACGCCGAGACGACCACGCCTTCGGCCAGGTACTCTCCCCGGGCGCCCCCGAGTCCAGCGAGGGCCTCCGCGACGAGCTCGGCAGCCACCCCGAAGCCCACCTCCGCGCCGTCCGCGTCCCGGTCCGCGAGGCTCTCGGCCGCCGCCAGGCAGCGTCGCAGCTCCGCCTCTTCCCGCGCCGTGCGCGCGTCCAGGTACCCGCGAAAGAGCCCCGCGACGAAGCGCGACCAGCCCGTGAGCGAGAGCCGCGCCTGGCGCGCATAGCGGGCGTCCCCCAGGAGGCTCCGCAGCAGCGCGGCGAGCACGACGCCCCCCTCGTCGGCGCTGGTCTCCTCGGGCAGATAGCGCTCCCCATCCATCTCGATGGTGCGCGGGTCGCCGGACGCCTCACCGGTGAGGAACGTGCCAAGGGCCAGGCGCCGCACGGCCTGGTCCCAGTTGACGAGGTCCCGATCGATGTAGGTCTCGGCGTGTTCCCCCCGGTCGAGGCCATGGAACGCCCCGAGGCGGTCGACCAAACGCGCCCATCGGCCGCGGTCGACGACGGCGCGCGTCGGCAAGCGAAGCGAGGGATGCAAGAGCAGCGCAAGCACGTCCGGGCGGCGGAAGCGCGACACGAGCAGGTCGAGGAGCCTCGCGGCGGCGTCCACCAGGGTGCTCTCGGCCGCGAGCGGCAGGTCGACGACGTGGTGTGGCAGATCGCCGGCCTCGGCGAACACGCTCGCGACGTGAGGGAGGTAGAGGTCGCGAACGTCGGAGTGCACGAATACGGCGATGTCGTTGAAGCGGAGCGTCGAGCCCTCCGCGTCGATACGGCGCCAGATCTCCTCCGCCACGATTTCGACCTCGCGACGGATCCCCGGGCAGGCCAGCGCACACACGCTGTCGTCGGCGCGCAGCGAAGGGCGCCGCGGCGCAGGCTCGCGCAGCAAGATGTCGCGCTGGAGCACCCGGAGCACGCTGCGTTCGTCGGCGGTGGGGTCCACGAAACGTGGCTCGAAGTCGGCGCCCGTCAGCTCGTTGAGCAGGTGCACGTGCTCCCGCCCCGGCCGCCCCCACCAGGTGAGCGCCGGCGGATCGTCGGCGTCGGATGCGACGAGGGGATGCAGCTCCCCGTCGACGGAAGGGACCCGCTCACTCCGTCGCGGCAGACGCCGACGCGCCTCGTGCTCCGTCGGCACATCCTCCCAAAACTCCATGCACGGATTGAGCACGTAGAGGTAAAGGTCCGTCCGCTCGCCGAGCGCCGCGAAAGCCCACTGGAACACGCGCGCGACGTAGCTCAGCCCGAAGACGTGGAGCTCCTGCGGCAAAGCGTCCGGGCGGGCCGAACCGAGCTTACGCAGGGCCGCATGCAAGGGCAGCTCCCCCCGCTCCATCGCCCGGCGCGCCAAGCGGGCCTGCCAGGCCTCGGTCGGCTCGCTCGGGACAGGCCCCTCGGACCATCGGTCCAAGAGCTCTGGCCGCGAATAACCGTAGGCCTCGAAGAGCCGCGCCAGCCGCAGCGCAAGCTGCACCCGCCGCACCTCCGAGGTCTCGCGGTCCTCGGCGTCCACGTAACCGGCCAGCGCGCCACCAGGCTCGGCGGCGAGCCAGTCGTCGTCGAGGAGCGCACCGAGGATGTGGCGCTCGAGGGCGCGCCGGTCCAGCACCGGTCCCACCCCTTCCTGGGCGAGCCAGCGCGCCACGAAGCGCTCCAGACGGTGAAATCGCAAGTTCGCCGCGATCCCGAGCGCCTGCGCGATCGAGAGCTCCAGGTAGCGCTCGAGGTTGCGGTTGGGCACCACGAGGTGCGCTGGCGTCAGTGGCGACACGCCCCGGACCCGACGCTCCCTCAAGCGCTCGGTCAGGGCCTGGACGAGGGCCTCCGTCGCGTTCGAGTAGGTCAGGTGGATCGCCACGACCGGACTCTCGCACGAACCCCTGACATCAGGCGCCGTCGCGGATCATGATCGCCCACACGATCAGCCCCGCGACCACCACCAGCAAGAGCAAGGCGGCGCGGGCCGTGCTCCGGCGCCGAGAGATGGGCCGGCGGCGACGGCGGGTCGCCGGTCCGAGGAACGCCCCGAGCCCCACCGTCGCGAGGGCCGCAGCCACGACCGCCGTGAGGACCTGGGCTGCCTCGGCCGCCTCACCCCAGTCACGGCGCGGCGCGCCCCCCAGCCTCGGTGCCAGGACCGCCAGGAGAAGCGCACCGGCGCCCCCGAAGACCAGTAGCCGGCGCTGCCCTCGGCGACGCCGCAGGGCCTCCGCGTCCCTCGGCCCGGGCGTCAGCGGCTCGGACACGGAGGGCTCACACTCCACCCGCGTCACGATCCGCGCGCAGACCGCGCCATAGAGCCAGAGACTGGCGGCAGCCAGGAGCGTAGGGAGAGGCGGATAGGGCGAGCCGAAGGTGTGCGCCGGCAATGCGCCGATCGCCGCGGTCACAGACGTCGGAAAGAGCACGAGTGCCGACAGGGCGTCCCGGCGGCGCGCGGCGAGCGCGAGGAGCGGGAGCGGAAACGCGACCAGCACGGCAGCCCAGAGATCCCGCGGACCGGCGACGAGCGCAGGCACGACAACCGCGACAGCCCAAAAATTCAAACCGACGGCACTCACGGCCCAAGCTTCGGTGCGCGGTAGAGCATTCGAGGGCTCCGAACCCGGTTTTCCCTTTCCGCCGGGGGCCGCCGCTGCGTTAACATCCACCGCGGTGCGAGTTTGTCACCAGTGCGGCGCGGCGGCTAGCGCGGACGATCGGTTCTGTGCGAGCTGTGGATCACCGCTGGCGTCGGAGGGGTCGTCCGCGGGCACCGACCCTTTGGTTGGTCGCACCATCGGCTCGTACATGATCCAGGAGATCGTCGGCGTGGGGGGCATGGGGCGCGTCTACCGCGCCGAGCAGACGACCCTCGGCCGCACGGTGGCCATCAAGGTGATCCACCCTCACCTGCTCGGCGACGAGCAGACGGTCGCGCGCTTCTACACCGAGGCGCGCGCCGCCAGCCGCCTCAACCATCCCAACAGCGTCGGCATCATCGACTTCGGACGGACGGACGACGGGATCCTCTATCTGGCGATGGAGTTCCTCCAGGGCAGGGACCTCGCCATGGTGATGCAGGAAGAAGGACCGCTGCCCTTCCCGCGCATCTGCGACGTGCTCGTCGGCACCCTCGACGCCCTCGGCGAAGCGCACGCGCTCAACATCGTCCACCGGGACCTCAAACCCGAGAACATCATCCTCCGGAAGATGCGCACCGGCGGTGACCTCGTGAAGGTCGTCGACTTCGGGCTCGCGACGATCGTGGGCCCGGGCAATACCTCGATCACGAGGCCGGGGCTCGTCTGCGGCACGCCGGACTACATGTCTCCCGAACAGGGCCGCGGCGAGGAGGTCGATGGCCGCGGCGACCTCTACGCTTGCGGGGTCGTCCTTTTCGAGCTGCTGACCGATCAGCTCCCCTACGACGACGAGACCCCGACCCGCGTCGTGCTGCGCCACATCAACGATCCGATCCCGGATCCTCGGGAGGTCGCACCTCACCGCGCCATCCCGGATGCCCTGGCTGAAATCGCGATCAAGGCCCTCGCCAAGCGCCCCGAGGACCGCTACCAGACCGCGGCGGACATGGCGGAAGCCATCCGTCGAGCCCGAGCCCAGCTCACCGCCGAAAAAGCCCGACAGGTCGTCTGCCCCGGCTGCGGCACGGTGAACCCGAGCCACATGCGCTTCTGCGGTGCCTGTGGAAACCGCCTGGACAGCGAAATGGCCCAGGCCCCCAGGACGGCGCCGACCGCAAAGAACCGTGCCTCCTTCTACCCCATCTTCGAATCGGAGCGCCGCCTCATCGGCCGGGAGGAGGAGCTCGCAACGATCGAAGCCCTGCGCCGGGAGGCCGGCCACGGCCTCGTCCACGTGGCGGTGACGGGCGACGCGGGCGTCGGCAAGACGCGGCTGCTCAAGGAGGCCGCCGAGCGCTTCGCGGAGCTCGGCGACGCGGTGGTCGGGGCCGGCGGCCAGCCCTTTGGCATCCCTCTCCCCTACGGTCCGATCCGGACCATCGTCGCGGCGCTTCTGGAGGTCGAGCCGAACGATCTCGGGCGCCTCGCTCGGGACGCTGGGACCTTCGCCGACCCTCTGACCCGCGCGGGCCTCGAAGAGCTCGCCGAACCGCGCGGCGTCGTCGGCCTGGACCAAAGTCGGGCGGGAGCGGTGGCTCAGGCCGTGGCCACGGCGATCCACGTCGCGCTGGCGCGCACGGACGCCGAACGCGCCGTCCTCCTCATCGATGATCTCTCGCGATGCGACGGACTCACGCACCAGGTGCTGTCGGAGCTCCACGGGATGCTCCGCTCCGACCCCGTGCTGCTCCTGACCGCCGACCTCGGCCCTGACACGGCCTTCGATGCCACCGTCCTCAACCTCGACGGGCTCGACGCCGCGGAAGCCCAGGCGTTCCTCGATCCCCAAAGCTCGGAGAGCGGAGCCAAGGCGACGCTCCCGGCGCCGGGCGGGCGGCGGCTGCTCCCTCTCTACCTCGAGCAGATCCACGCCCTCGGCGCTGCGGCAGGCGACTCGACGCTCCCACCGCGCCTCGCGGACGCCGTGGCCCAGCGCATCGAGAGGCTGGAGGTTCGCTCTCGACGCGTCCTTCAGACCCTCGCCGCCTTCGGCGGCCAAGTGGATCTGCGGGAGCTCAAGGAGATCATCGGCGCCGACGACCTCGCCGGCCTCGACGAGCTACGCGACAAGGCATTGGTCCAGCTCCGAGGCACCGCCGTCGAGATCGCACACCCCTTCATCGCGGAGCTTGTCGAGGCCTTCATCCCGGCGTCGGCGCGCAAAGAGCTGCACGCCCGCATCTTGAAGCTGAAGACCGACGCCAGCGCACCCCTCGAAGTCCGGGCGGAGCACGCCTACCGCGGGGGCGACACCCTCCCGACCCTGATGACCCTGGAACGCATGGGGGACGCGGCGATCCGCCGGGGCGATCCGCGGGCGGCGATCCTCGCGTACCGGCGCGCCCTCGATCTGGCGCGCCGCGAGATGCTCGAAGCGGGAGAAACAGTGCTGGACACCGCCATCGTCACCTTCAGCCGCAAGCTCGGCTGGGCCCTCGCGCTCCAAGGGGAGCTGGCGGGCGCCGATGGCGTGGTGCGCGAGGCGCTGGACCTGACCCACCGACACGACCCCGCCCGCGCTCGGATGCTCCTCGTGCTCGGACGCGTCAGCCTGCTGCGCGCGCGCCCCCGGGACGCGATGCGCCACTTTGGCCAGGCCCTCGAGATCGTGGCCGGCGTCGAGCCCTCGGTGGAGTCGGAGGTCCAGCTCGCGCTGGGCCGGATGCGCCGCGATGCCGGGGACCCCCTCGCCGCCGCCAACGCCTACCGGCGGGCCCTCGAGCTCTACGACCAGCTCGAGGCCCCCCCGCTCCAGCGCGCCCTGCCCGCCGTCGAGCTCGCAGAGGTCCTGTTCGCGGCGGGCGAGCGGGGGCGCTGCCTCGACCGGGCCCAACAAGCCCAGCGCCTCGCCCGCCTCGCCCACGCGCCGGCCATCGAAGCACGCGCCCTGGGTCTCCTCGCCAAGGTCGACGAGCTCGATGGCAGCCTCGAGGCGGCGCGCAGGCACTACGCGAGCGCCGCCGAGCTGGCCGCCACCGGGGGCGACGCCTCGCAGTTTCGGCGTTGGACCGACGCCCAGAGGCTGCTGGCGGGCTGAACCCTCAGGGGCCGATGCGCGGCGCTCTGTTCAGCCTTTGCACAGTCGTCTCGCATGCTAGGCTGCGCGCACTTTTTCCTTCGTAGCTCCGCCGGCTCGCTCGGCCGGCGGGCCGACCCAGGAGGTCGGATGCGTTCCTTCCATCGCCCGTTACCGCTCGCCTCGCTCCTCCTCGCCCTGAGCTGCGCCCAAGCGCCGCCGCCGGACGTGGGCACCCAGGCCGACGCCATCGTCGATGGAGAACGCACGAGCAACGACGAGCCTGCGGTCGTCGCCGTCCTCAACCGCTTTGGCGGGCTGTGCACCGGAACCTTGATCGCGCCGCGGGTGGTCCTCACCGCCAAGCACTGCGTCCAGAACCCGGGCGCCTCCGGACCGAACGCGCCGAGCGCGTTCGTCATCGGCATCGGCGACACCATCAACCGCCTGACGCAGACCTTTGGCGCCACGGATGTCGTGACCACGCCCGGCACCTACACCGATCGAAACGGCCTCGGCGGCGCGTTGGTCGGCGTTGACGTCGCGCTCATCACCCTCGCCTCGCCAGCGGCGATCGCGCCCATCCCTGTGCACCGGGGCCGCGCCCAGGACATCGTCGGCGACCGGATGCGCGCCGTGGGCTTCGGCCAGATCCCGAGCGGCAGCGTGGGCACCAAGTACCGCACGATGACCCGAGTCTCCGGCGTGATGGGGGGCGTCCTCTACACGCCGCCGACGATCTGCCAGGGCGACTCCGGCGGGCCGCTCCTCACGCTCTCCAACGAAGTCGCCGGCGTAGCCTCCTTCGGAAGCGGTGGCTGCGGCAGCGGCATCAACGGCTACAACCGCGTCGACACTTACCTCGACATGATCGATGAAGCGATCCGCGCCAGCGGCGCCTGCGTCGGCGACGGGACCGAGGTCTGCGACGGCGAAGACAACGACTGCGACGACCTCTTCGACGAGGACTGCACGCCCATTGGCGATCCCTGCGGCGCCGACGACGAGTGCGTCGGGACCACCTGCCGCGACGTCCTGGGCGAAGGTCGCTTCTGCACGCAGGCCTGCGACCCGCTGCGCCCCATGACCGGTTGCCCGCCGGGGATGTTCTGCGCGAGCGCCGGCGACTGCGAGGGCTACTGCGCGCCCGGGAGTGCCGGCGACGGCCCGAGCGGCAGCGACTGCGAGACCGACACGGACTGCGCCACGCTCTTCTGCGCCGACCCCGGCGACGGGCGTCGCCGCTGCCTGAGCCCTTGCCGCGGCGACAGCGGGATGTGCCTGGCGGGCGAAGCCTGCGCGGCCCCAGCGGGCGCCTGCGGAGGCTGTGTCCCCGCCGAGATCGTCGTGGGCGCGCGAGGCCTGAGCGAGCCGTGCAACGAGGACTCCGACTGCGGCAGCGGCATGTGCCTCGACGACAGCGGAGCCCACTACTGCACGCGGACCTGCAGCCGGGACCTCGACTGCGGAGAAGGGTTCCACTGCCGCCTCGCCGAGGGCGACTCGGGCCTCTGCGCCCGGGGCAGCCGCGGCGGCATCGGCAGCGCATGCCTGCACAGTGAGGACTGCGACGACACTCTGTTCTGCGCGACGCGGGGCGAAGAAACCTGGTGCACCGCCTTCTGCGATGGCGCCGACGACTGTCCGCCCGACTTCGACTGCGTCGACGCCGGCGGCGCCCAAGTCTGCGCTCCCAGCCGGGGTGTGACCGGCGCGGCCTGCACCACGGCGGAAGACTGCATCTCGGGCACCTGCCAGCCTGTAGGTCGCGACGGGGAGCTGCGCTGCACGCGCCTGTGCGGACCCGACAACCTCTGCGAGCCGGGCTTCGAGTGCGTGCTCAGCGCCGACGGGGTCAACGCCGTGTGCGTGCCGGTCACCCCCCCCACGGAGGGAGGCGGCGGCTGCGCCGCGGCGGGCGAAGGTCGAGGCTCGCTCCTCGCCCTGCTCCTGCTGATGCTGCTACGGAGAAGACGATGAACCGACTGTTGCTTCTGGCCCTGGCGCTGGGGTGCGTCGCGGGTGACCCCCCTGGTTCACTCCAATCCGGCATCGTCGACGGACGTCGGGAGACAGGCCGCCCGGAGGTCGTCTACCTGCTGAACTACAGCGGCGGCGCCTGCACCGCCACCCTCGTCGCGCCTCGGGTGGTGTTGACGGCCAAGCACTGTGTCCAGAGCGGACGCAGCCCGAGAGCCGCGGACCCGAGCGCGTTCCGCGTGCTCGTCGGCCCCGACCAGCGCAGCTTCACCGCGCAGTACTTCGTCCAGGAGGTGCGCCCCGCCCCTGGACGCTGGGACCTTCGAGACGGCAGCGATGTCGCGGTGCTCATCCTCTCGAGCGCGGCGCGGGCGACGCCCATGGAGATCTCCTGGGAGAGCCCCACCGACCTCGCCGGTGAAACCTTCACCGCGGTCGGCTACGGGCAGACCCCCTCGGGCTCCGCGGGCACGAAGTACGCCACGAGCAAGCGCGTCAACGGGTTCATGGGGGGCTTCATCTTCGTGGAGCCTGCGGTGTGCTCCGGAGACTCCGGTGGCCCTCTCATCGGACCGGACGGAAAGATCTGGGGCGTGGCCTCCTTCATCTTCAGCCAAAACGGCGGCGAGCCCCGCTGCGGCTCCGCACCCGGCGCCTACAACTCGGTGCGCGCCTACCGCGACTTCATCGAGCAGGCCATCGAGGACTCGGGCGCCTGCGTGCCCCGCGAGGAGACGTGCAACAACGTCGACGACAACTGCGATGGAACCGTCGACGAGGGCTGCACGCCCGTGGGCGCGCCCTGCTCCACCGATGAGGAGTGCGTGGGCAACACCTGTCGGGTCGTCGTCGAAGGCTCCGGCCGCATTTGCACTGTCCCCTGCGACCCGCTTCGGCCGCTTCTCGGCTGCCCCATCGGCATGTACTGCGCGAACGCCGAGACGAGCTGCGAAGGTCTCTGCGCGCCCGGGGACGCTGGCGAGACGCCCCTCGACGGGGACTGCACCGACGACACCGACTGCGTGTCCGCGCGCTGCGCGGACCCAGGGGACGGCCGACGACGATGCCTGGCGCCCTGCCAAGGCGACGGCGGCGACTGCCTCGCTGGCGAGGTCTGCGCAGCCCCGGCCGGCGCTTGCGGAAGCTGCGTTGGCGAGGATCTCGTGGCCGGCGCCCGAGGCATCGGCGAATCGTGCGCGGCCGACGAGGAGTGCCACAGCGGCGTCTGCTTCGAGGACGAGGGGGCGGCCTACTGCTCTCGCGCCTGCGAGGACGACGAGGCCTGCGGCGAAGGCTTCCACTGCCGGGGCGACCGCTGCGTGCGGGGGCCGCGGGCCGACGTCGGCGACACCTGCGTGACCAACGAAGACTGCGGCTCGGGGATCTGCGCGACCTCGGGAGAACGACGCTGGTGCACTGCCTTCTGCGACACCGACGACGACTGCCCCTCCGGGCTCAGTTGCACCGACACAGGCGGCGGCCAGGTCTGTGCGCCGGAGTCGAACCTCGTGGGAGAGCCCTGCGAGGTCAACGAAGACTGCGCGACGGGCCTGTGCGCCACGGGCACCGCGGCCGGGAGCGTGTGCACCCGCTTCTGCGGCCCGGACCACGCCTGCGCGCCAGGCCTGGAGTGCGTGCGCATCGGCGACGGCGCCGAGGCGCTCTGCGTGCCCGTTGCGCGCCCGAGCGCCGGCGGGGGTTGTTCGGCCACCGGCACCGGGGCCTCGGGCGGCATCCTCGCGCTGCTCGCGCCGCTGCTGCTGGCTGGACGCCGCCGCCGGCGCTGAGCCCTGCTATCCGCCGCCATACCTCCATGGGCCTCAGACCCGCCAGCGCCCCCCTGCGCAGCGCGTCGCGCCTCGAGAATCTCCAGGAGGTCCTCGCCCGAGTGCACCGGGCACCCTCGCGACGGCGATCCATCACGGCCGATGCTGGGGCGGGCTGCTATGTTCGGTCGGTGCCCTCGTTCCGGCCATCGCTGTGGGTGTCGCTCGCGCTCGCGGTCCTCGGCGCCTGCGACGACCTGGGGGAGTTCCGAGCCGTCGGCGACCAGGTCTTCCGAGGCCGCGTCGTCGGACAGGACGAAACCGACTGCGTCGCCGGCGAGCCTTGCTCCTTCATCCGGCGGGGGTTCGTCGAGGGAACCACCGCGGAGCTGGAGTTCGACCCGGCACGGGCCGACTCGGCGCCGGGGAGCCTCACCACCCTTGACGAAACCTGCGGCCCCACCTTCGCGGCGACGCCGCTCCAGCCCATCCCGGCGCTCTTCCACGATCAGCTCAGCCTCTACGACTTCCCCGGGGAGGCGCGCCTTCAGAACTACATCTTCGCGCTGCGCCCGGTAACCGGCCCCCTCGCCGGACGCGACGCCCTCGCCTTCGTGTCGCTCCTGCGCAACGGCGACGTCGAGCTCCGCGTGCTGAGCGGCGCCGGCCGTCAGGACTGCAGCCGCGACGCCGACTGCAGCCGCTACCTCGCGGGCGAGTGCGACTACTTCGGGGTGTTCCGACTGAAACGGACGGCCCGCTGATGCGCATCCTGGGCATCGAGTCGTCCTGCGACGAGACCGCCGCCGCCGTCGTCACCACCGAGGGCGCCGTGCTCAGCGACGTCGTCGCCAGCCAGATCGACGAGCACGCGCCCTACGGCGGCGTGGTCCCCGAGTTGGCGGCGCGCGCCCATCTTCGCGCCGTCCTCCCCGTCGTCGCCCAGGCCCTGGCGCCCCTGCCCCGCGGCCTGAACGACATCGACGGGATCGCCGTCACCAACGGCCCCGGCCTGGTCGGCGCGCTCATCGTCGGTGTCCAGTTCGCCCGCACCCTCGCCTTCTGCACCGGACTCCCACTGGTCGGGGTCAACCACCTCGACGGACATCTCCTTGCGGCTCACCTCCGATACGAAGGCGCCCGCGCCCCGAGCTACCCCTACGTCGCCCTCCTCGTCAGCGGAGGACACACGGCGCTCTACCGTGTCGACGCCTACGACGAGATCACGATCCTCGGTCAGACCCGCGACGACGCCGCCGGCGAAGCCTTCGACAAAGCCGCGAAGGTGCTCGGGCTCGGGTACCCTGGGGGGCCCGTCATCGACCGCCTGGCCTCTCACGGCGATCCCGCCGCCGTGCCCTTCCCCGTTCCGATGGCCTCCAAGGCGACCCTCGACTTCAGCTTCTCGGGCCTCAAAACAGCGGTCGCGCGCTACGTCCAGGCGCACGGCCGACCCGACGACGACAAGACGCTGGCCGACGTCTGCGCGTCCTTCCAGGCCTCCGTGGTCCAGGTCCTCGCGCGCAAGAGCGTCATCGCGTGTCAGCGCCAGGGGATCGATCGCCTCGTCCTCTGCGGTGGCGTCGCCGCCAACCGCGGGTTGCGCGCACGGACGGCCGAGCTCGCGGCCAGGGCGGGCGTCGAGCTCGTCGTGCCCCCCGTCCGCGCATGCACCGACAACGCCGCCATGATCGCCTACGCCGGGGCGCTGCGGCTCGCACACGGAGCGCGCGACGAGGACCTTTCGGTCTACTCGCGCGATCCGATGGCGCGGCGTCGAGGCAAGTTTCGCCGCGACGGGACGCTCGTAAAGCGGCGATGAGCGTCTTCTCGCGCCGCTGCGACTTCGCCTCGACGCCCGGGCCCTTCGAGGCGGCTCGCCGACGGAACCCACCGCGCCTCGATCTCACACGCTCGAACCCCTCGCGCGTCGGTCTCGCGCTCCCTTCGCCGCCGCCGCTGCCCTGCCGCGACTACGACCCACACCCCCTCGGCGCACCCGCGGCGCGCGAGGCGATCGCTACGGCCATCGGGGGCGCCCCCGAGAGACTAGCGCTCACCGCGAGCACGAGCGAAGCCTACGGCCATCTCTTCAAGCTCCTTTGCGATCCTGGCGACGCGGTGCTCGTCCCGCGCCCAAGCTACCCGCTCTTCGAAGTCCTCGGTCGCCTCGAAGGGATCCGCGTCGAGACCTACCCGCTTCGCTTCGCCGGCGAGTGGATGCTCGACCACGACGCCTTCGCCGAGGCGATGCACGACGGAGTCCGTGCCGTCGTGATCGTGCAACCGAACAACCCGACCGGATCGTTCCTGCGGGCCGCGGACCTCGCACACATCGCCAGCTTCGGCCGCCCGGTGATCAGCGACGAGGTCTTCGCATCCTACCCGCTGCGCGCGACGGAGCGTCCTCCGCTGCCAGGGCTCTGCTTCCGCCTCGATGGGCTGAGCAAATCGGCCGGGCTCCCCCAAGCCAAGCTCGCGTGGATCCGGGTCGACGGGCCGGGCTCCGACGAAGCGCTCGGGCGGCTGGAGCACGTCCTCGACGCCTACCTCTCGCCGGGCGGTCCGGTGATGGATGCGATCGACGCGGTGCTCGAGGTGGGCCAAGAGCGCCGCCGGGTGATCCAGCGGCGGATCGAAGAGACCCTCGGCGTATTGCGCGCCCAGCGCGGCGCGGCGTTCGACGTCCTGCCGGTGGAGGCGGGCTGGTACGCGCTCCTGCGCCTTCCTGCGACCCGCTCGGACGAGTCCTGGGCGCTGGCCCTCCTCGAACGTGGAATCGGCGTACAGCCGGGCTACTTCTACGACATCGAGGCGGAAGCCCACCTCGTCGTCAGCCTGCTGACGCCGCCGGAGGAAATGCGCGCGGCGCTACGAATCCTCTCGGAGCTCCTCGACGCTTCCTGACCAACGACGCGCACCTCTGGGCGTCGGCCGCCGGACGCATCGCAGCGGCCCGGTCATAACATCGACACCGGGTCTACACCGACCCGGTCACAACATCGACACCGGGTCCACGTCGACCGTCGCCCGCGCCGGCTGCACGCCCTCGTCGATGCGCGCGACCACCCGGCGGGCCACCTGCCGAACGAGCGCGCGAGGGCCACGAACCAAAAAGCGGAACCGGTAGCGCCCCCGCAGCCGCGCGAGCGGCGCTGGCGCGGGCCCCTGGACGAGGAGCACTCCCTCGCGCACCGCGGGGTGGGCCTTCGCCAGGGTCGCCAGCTCCTCGGCCACGGCGCGCCCGCGGGCCTCGTCCCCCGCGTCGATGCGCACGGCGACCATATGAGCGAAGGGTGGGTAGCACAGCTCCCGCCGCTCCTCTCGCTCCGCCGCGTAGAACGCCTCGTAGTCGTGTGCAGCCGCTGCGCGGATCGCCGGATGCTCGGGCTGAAAGGTCTGAAAGATCACCCGACCGGGCCGTTCGCCGCGACCGGCGCGGCCCGCGACCTGCGCGAGCAACTGGAAGGTCCTCTCGCCCGCGCGAAAGTCTGGGAAGGCGAGGGACTGATCGGCCAGGAGCACCCCGACGAGCGTGACCCCAGGAAGGTCGTGCCCCTTCGTCACCATCTGCGTGCCGACGAGCAGGTCCACCTCCCGGCGACGGAGCCGGTCGAGCACGGCCTCGGCGCTCTTGCCCGTCGCTGTGTCGCGGTCGAGGCGGGCCACCACCTTGGGGGCATAGAGCTCGGCGAGCGCCTGTTCGAGCTGCTCGGTGCCGATGCCCATCGCGTCGACGCGCGTCGAGCCACAGGACGGGCAACGCTCGGGGACGGCCTGCTGGAAGTCGCAGTAGTGGCACCGCAAGCGACCCTGGGCGCGGTGCTCCGTCAACGCCACCGAGCAGGCCGGACACTCCACGAGCTTCCCGCAGTCGCCACAGCGGACACTCGGTGCGTAGCCTCTACGGTTCAAGAAGAGGATGGCCTGCTCCCCCGCGTCGAGGCAGTCACGGATGGCTCGCCGCAGCGGCTCGGTGAGGAGAGGATGGGTCGCCCCAGAAGTGCGCTGGCGGCGTAAGTCGAGCGTCTCCACCGCCGGGAGCGCCTGAGCGGTCGGTCGCTCCGGCAGGCTCAGGAGCCGGAGCTTTCCGGCGGCCGCCCGGTGAAACGACTCCACCGAAGGGGTCGCGCTCCCCAAAATGCAGATCGCGCCGGCTCGGTACGCCCGCAGGAGCGCCAAGTCTCGGGCGTGGTAGCGAAACCCCTCCTCCTGCTTGAAGGACGGGTCGTGCTCCTCGTCGACGACCAAGACGCCCAGGTCCGGCACGGGTGCGAAGAGCGCGCTCCGCGCCCCGACGGCGAGGCGGAGGTCGCCGCGGCGCAGCGCCCGCCAATGATCGTCCCGCTCGCGCTCGCTGAGCCCGCTGTGGAGCACGGCGATGGCGTCGCCGAAGCGGGCCCGGAAACGCGACACGAGCTGAGGCGTCAGGGCGATTTCCGGGACGAGAAGGAGGGCGCCCTGGCCTCGATCGCGGGCTGCGGCGATGACGTGCAGGTAGACCTCGGTCTTGCCCGAGCCGGTGACCCCGTGAAGCAGGAAGGCGTCGCCGCCTCCGCCCACGATCGCGGAGACCGCGTGCCGCTGGGCGGGCGTGAGCTCCGGCGGCGTGTCTGGCGCGACGGGCGTACGGAAGAAGGGGTCGATGTGAACCTCCCGCTCGTCCGTCGTCACCAACCCTCGCGCTTCGAGGCGCCGCACGATGCCGCGGGCGCCGGCACCCACCCGCTCCCGGAGCTCCGCCAGGGGGACCTCGTCGCGGCTCGCGACCAGCGCAAGGATCTCGCGCTGCCTGGGCCCGAGCCGCTCCGCCTCGAAGGAACCCGAAACGCGAACGAAGAGCTCGCAGCGAGTACCCACGCGCCGGCCCGGGAGCGCCTCGCCGGGGGCCAAAAAGCCGCGCTCCCGAAGCCGACGAAAGGCTCCTGCGGGCAGGGCCGGCGCCGCGGCGCGCAGCACCTCGCCGATCGGGTGCAGATAGTAGCGAGCCGCCTCCAGAAGAAAGCGAAGCAGCTCTTGAGGGAACACAGGCTCGGGCTCCAGGAGCCCCGCGACGGTGGCGATCCGCGTCACCCCCTCGGGCGGCTCGTCGCGGTGCGCCACGACGAAGCCCGCGAGCTTGCGGCCATGGAAAGGCACCGCGACCCGCGAACCGAGCGCCGGGACCGGCTCATCCGGAGGCGCGCGATAAGTGAACGTCCGACGCAGCGGCACCGGCAAAGCGACGTCGACGAGCTCGCTCATGGCGCGGTGGCGCGAAGGCGGTCCCGCAGAGCGCGGGCCGTCGCGCTCCCCAAGCCCTGAAGGCAAGCGTGGGCGGTCGCCCGATCGCCCCGGGCGAGCGCGAGGCGCGCCTCCAGCAGCCGCGCCGCCGGATCCGCCGGGTGCCGCTGCCGGGCAAAGCGTACCACCTCCTCGGCAAAGCGAAGGTCGCCCCGGGCGATGGCGACCCGAGCAAGCGCGAGCGTCGCCCACCGATCGTCGGGCGCAGCGGTCACACACCCGAGCAAGAGGTCGTGGGCGAGCTCCCAGCGGCGACCCCGGAGCGCCCCGTCGGCGAGCCAACGGACCGCCGCCAGGGCGTCCTCCGGCACCACGCTCAAGCCGGGCCTCCCGCGCGGCGACGATCGATCTCACCGTGGAGCGCCATCAGCTCTTGGGCACGCCGGAGCATGGTGGCCACCCTCGGGTCGAACCCGCCCTGCGCCGCTCGCGCAGCGGCCGCCTGCAGAGACGCAAAGGCGTTCGGCGAGGGTCGCGGCAGGGACGCCTGTCGGGGCAAGGCGCTCGCCACGTCGGGGGCGAGCCCCCCCAGCCGCAGCTCCCCCGGCGGCCGCTCCAGCGGCGCCTCGCCGGCGGCCACCTCGCCAGCCCGCGGAAGGCTCTTGAGGGAAGCCTCGTGGATTCGAACGCGTACCTTCATTCTTTCGACTCCTCGGCCTCGGCCCAAGCGGCCTGGAGCACCGCCGCAACCGCCTCATAGAGGTCCTCGGGGATAACCTCGCCGACCTCGAGCCCGAAGAGAGCGCGCGCCAGGGGCACGTCGCGCATGACCGGCACGCCCGACTCCTCGGCCGCCTCGATCATCCGGCGCGCCAGGTGCTCTGCGCCGCGGGCGACCACCTCCGGCGCATCCGTCACGCCTTCTTCGTAGCGAAGCGCCACCGCAAGATGGGTCGGGTTCACGACCAACACGTCCGCGGTGCGCACCTGCTCGACCATGTCGTGCTCGATGATCTCGCGGTGGAGACGTTCACGCTGCTGCTTCGCATGGGGATCCCCCTCGGCCTCCTTGTACTCACGTTTCACCTCGTCCTTGCTCATGCGCTGATCGCGCCGATGTCGCCACCGCTGGTAGAACACGTCGAGCACGCCGATCGCCAGGATCGCGCCGCCGACCCTCAGGACCAACCCGGCCACCAACTCCCCGGCCGCCTCCAGGGTGAACAAGGCGTCATGACCTGCGAGGGCGACCACCCCACGCAGCGCCCCCCGCAGCACGCGCCAGGCCACCAGCCCGACGACGAGCATCTTGAACAGCGTCTTGAGGAGCTCGACGAGCTGCCGCTGGCTGAAAAGGTTCTTGACGCCCTTGATCGGATCAAGCCTCTCGAGCTTGGGGGCGATCGGCGCGAACGTCACCAAGGGCCCCACCTGGAGAAAGGTCGCGAGCGCCCCCGCCAGGAGCGCGGCGAGGACCAGCGGAAACGCCGCGTCGACGCCGAGCGAGAAGCCCGCCTCCAGCAGCCCCTGGCCCGCCGGCAGCTCCCCTTCGACAGCGCGCAGCGAGAGGCGGAAGACCTCGCTCAGGCTCAGCAGAGCCCGGGGGCCGCTCGCAAACCCCGCCCCCACGACCGCGAGGAGCACCGCGGCGGTGGCGAGGTCCCGACTCTTGGGGACCTGCCCTTTCTTGCGGGCCTCACGCAGCCGCTTGGGAGTGGCCTCCTCGGTCTTCTCGCCGGACATCGCGGACACCTTATCAGGCCGTCACGAGGGCGGGTTGCGAGCGTGTTTTCGTTTCGCGAGCGTGTTTTCGTTCCGCACGGGCACGGTTATCCTGCGGCCCGTGAGCCGCCCTCGCGTCGACGTCGTGGTCCCAGGAGCCGAGGGGAGCTGGATCGCCCGGGCCCTGCGTCAGGCGGGCTACGACGTGCGCGAGGCGGACGACGCCAAGGGCAGCGCCGACGCCGACGCCGTGATCCTCGACCGCTCCGTACCCGGGTTCGAGGCCATCCTCACCGAGCTGGGGGCCCCAGCGCGGATCGTGGTGGGGTGGGAGCCGGCCGAACCCGAGGACCGGCAGGCGTGGGGGGCGCGCGCGGTGTTCACGCGCCCCGTTTCATCCCACCGCCTCCTGGAGACGCTCGCCGAGGCGATCGGACGGCCGCCACCGCCGTCGTCGGCGCGCACCACCTTGCCGGCACCGAGCTCACGTCCGCCGGAGGCGCCGCCCCCGCTGCGAGAGCCAACGATCAGCCTCGGCGAAGGGACGCCGGCGCGGGAGCCGACCCTCAACCTGGAGGTCTCGGAGGTCCCCACATCGCCCAACACCCAAGCCGCCGACCAAGGCAGCCCGGAGCCGCCGCCGTCCTCATCCTCACAGGACCTCTCTTCGGCGGGCATCCACGTCGAGTTCGGACCGCGCATCGACGCGCTCTTGCGCGAGGCGGACAGGCGGGTCTTTCCCAACGAACGGCCCCTCGACCTGCGCTTTCCGGGGGGCGACGAGCCCGCCCAGGAGCTCGTCCCCGATGACCTCTTGGCGGAAGTCTCCATGCCTCTCGACGTGCCCGACGCAGATCCCCTGGATGCCTTCACCTTCGTGGGGACGCCGGACCTCGTCACCGGTGGGGAACGCGCCGAGGCCCCCCCCTCCGATGCCGGGAGCACGAGCGGCCGCACGCCGCGCACCGTCGACGATCGCCCGGGCCGATCCTCCGACCCGGGCAGCGCCTCGACCGCGGTGCGCTCCGGGGTCGCCCGAGAGGGGATGCTCCCAGCGGCCGGGGCCATCCGGGTACTGTGGCAGGCCCACGACGAGCCACGACCGGTTCAACTGAGCTTTCAGATCGCCGGGGGACCGGCGCTGATCCTGGCGAGCCACGGGGGTCGGCTGCTCTCCCTGGAAGGCCCTGTCCACCTCCGCGCGGCCGCCCGGCTCCGAGCAGACCAACGCCTGCGGGCGGTCCCGAACGACGAGGAAAGCGCCCGCGCGCTACTCCAGGACGAGGTCCGCTTTGGGCGACTCGACGCCTTCGAGCTGTCCCAGCTCCTGCGGCGAGCGCGCGAGACGCTCATCCACGAGTTGGTGGTCGCGCCGGAGGCTCGGTTCCGGATGGAACCCTTCACCGGCAGCGCCGGAGAACGCCCGTTGGTGCATGGTCGGCTGGTCGCCGTCGCCTGCGAGGGAGCCCGCCAGCGTGTGAGGGCGCGGGAGGCGCTGCGCTGGCTCGGGTTGGCTCCCCAAGAAAAGCTCGTGCTCTCCAGTACCTTCGGACCACGCGCCCTCGACGCGGGGCTGGAGCCCGAGCTCATCGAGGCGTTCGAAGCCGCCGCCGATCGCGCCGTGGGCGAGCTCCTGGGCTCCACGCCTACCGTCGCGGGCGTCGCCGGGGCCCTGCTGACCCTGGCCTCGGCGGACGCCGTGCGCACGGAGGGCACCGCGGACTCGATGGAGGTCCGGGCCGGCGTGGCCCGCGAGCGCATCCTCCGAGCGGCACGCCTCGCGCGCGAAGGGAACTACTTCGTCATCCTCGGCGTCGACCCCCAGGCCTCCGGTCGTGCGATCGAGCGCGCCCGCCGCCGAGCAACCCGGGAGCTCCTCCAGATCGACCTCGCCTTCCTCGACCTCGAGAACCTGGAGGATGTGCGGCGCGAAGCCCTGGTTGCGATCGAAGAGGCCGCTGCCGTTCTCGCCGACCGCCGACTGCGGGAGGCCTACGCGCGAGCCCTCGAGCGCCCACCCTTGCGGTAGGTTCTGAGCAGCACTACAGCGATACGGTCAACATGGCGATCCGACCCATCCTCCACTACCCCGACAAACGCCTGCGGATCCCGGGCAAACCGGTGACCGACTTCGGCCCCGAATTCCAGCAGCTCGTCGAGGACATGGCCGAGACGATGTACGCAGCGCCCGGCGTCGGCCTCGCTGCTCCACAGATTGGGGTGTCTCTCCGCCTCTTCGTCATCGACGTGGCTACCGGCGACGACGAGCCGAGCGACCTTCGCGTGTTCACCAACCCGGAGCTGCTCGAGCTCGAGGGCTCCGTGCTCTTCGACGAGGGCTGCCTCTCCTTCCCGGGCGCTCGCGAGGAGATCGAACGGGCCGAGCGGGTCCGCGTTCGGGCCCTGGATCGCCACGGCGAAGCTTTCGAGCTCGAGGCGGACGGACTCCTCGCCATCGCTATCCAACACGAAAACGACCACCTCGACGGCAAGCTGATGATCGACAAGCTCGGGGTGCTGCGCCGTCGGCTCTTGCATCGCTCGATGGTCAAGCGCGCGACCGCCGCGGCCATGGCCTGAGCGGCACGAGCGGGGACGATGCGCGCGCTCTTCTTCGGTAGCCCAGCATTCGCCGTGCCGTGTCTCGACGCGCTCCACGAGATCGCCGAGGTCGTCGCGGTCTTCTCTCAGCCCGATCGGCCCGCCGGCCGTGGCCTGGCGCTCCGAGCGCCGGCGGTGAAGGTGCGCGCCCTGGAGCTCGGGCTGCCCGTCTCCCAGCCCACCAAGGTGCGGACGGCTGCCTTCGCCGAAGAGCTCCGGGCCCACGAGGCGGACATCGCCGTGGTCGTCGCCTATGGTCGGATCCTGCCGAAGGCCGTGCTCGACGCACCGCGGCGGGGCTGCGTCAACGTCCACGCCTCGCTGCTCCCACGCTGGCGCGGAGCCGCGCCGATTCAGTGGGCCCTCGCGACCGGTGACCAAGAGACCGGCGTGACCTTGATGCAAATGGACGAGGGGATGGACACGGGCCCGATCCTGGCGACCCGGCGTACGCCTATCGCTCCCGACGAGACGACCCCCGAGCTCGCCGAGCGCCTTTCGGACCTGGGAGCCCAACTCCTTCGGGAGGAGCTTCCGCGTTGGGTCGCCGGAGCGCTCGCTCCGATGCCTCAGCCTCCCGATGGGGTGACGATGGCCCCGCTGCTGACCAAGGAGGACGGGCGGCTGCCTTGGTCACGCAGCGCCCGCGCGGTCCACGACCGCGTCCGAGCCATGAAGCCGTGGCCTGGAGCGTTCACCGACGTGGACGGCGAAGACCGCCGCATCAAGGTCCACGCCACCCATGTCGTGCACGAGACCGGCCACCATGGCGACCCCGGGGAAGTGATCGGCGCCGACGAAAGGGGCGTACGGGTGGCATGCGGCGAAGGCGTCATCGCGCTCGATGTGCTCCAGGACCCCAGCCGCCGACGCCTGGAGGCCGCGGCCTATCTTCGCGGGCCCGGACTCTCGCCCGGCACGCGGCTGCGCTGAGAAGGGAAACCCCGATGAAGATCTACACGAAGACGGGAGACCGCGGTCAGACGGGCTTGTTCGGAGGCGCGCGGGTGTCGAAGGCGACCGCCCGAGTCCGCGCCTACGGTGACGTCGACGAGCTCAACAGCGTGCTCGGGGTCGCCCGCGCGGGGGGTGTCCCCACCCCCGTGGACGCCGTGCTGAGCATCGTCCAGAGCGAGCTGTTCGATGTGGGCGCCGAGCTCGCAACAGCCCCCGGGCGCAGCGCCCAAGGCTTCGCCCCAATCGACGAGCGAGCCATCGAGCGCCTCGAACGTGCCATCGATGAGGCCGTCGCGGCGCTGCCGCCGCTCAAGAGTTTCATCCTGCCCGGTGGTTGCCTTGGGGCGGCGCAGCTCCATGTGGCGCGAACGGTCTGCCGGCGGGCGGAACGCTCCGTCGTGGCCCTCGCCGACGACGAGGTCGTGCGCGACACGCTCGTCGTCTACCTCAACCGCTTGAGCGACCTGCTCTTCGTCCTGGCCCGCCTCACCAACCAGGAGGCCGGATGCCCGGACGTCGAATGGAGAGGCCGCGCGCACCAATAGTGAAGAGCCGGCGCGTTGACGCCGGCTCTTGGTCCTTACCGTGAGAGAGGAGGAGTGGTTTGAACCGAACCCCTACCATTCTGGTAGGTGGGTGCCGTGTCGCGCCGCTTCAGGCTTCCCAGTGATGCTTGCTGGGTCTGCACACCACGGGCGACTGAGCCCCCGGTTCGATGGAGTCAGGGATTCGTTTCGCTACCTCGCAAGCCACAGAGGGACATAAAGACACCCTACGCACGCGGGCTGCCCCGGTCAACGGGCACGCGGGCACACAGGCGCACCGGTACCGCTCAGGGTCTCAGTCCTTCACCGGTGTGGCCTTCAGAGCGGCCTTGCCGTTTTTCTTGTAAACGGTGAAGCGGACGCCCTTGGCACCGTGCTTGGCAACGATGGCGTCGCGGTTCTTGCGCAGCGTCTGGCTGAAGCGCTCGAAGGTGAGCCCCGCCGTCGGCTCGCCGCACGCGCGCTTCATGGCCACGAAGTCGTCGTAGACCTGACGGAAGTGGGCCTCCTCGTCGTCGGCCTCCGAAGCGGCGGCGAGAAGCTCCTCGGGGATTTGGGCGACCATCGTCTGCCCCTCGTCCTCGTCGAAGTCGTGCGCGAGCGGCGCCGCGGGCGCGGGGGGCTCCATGGCCGGCGGAGGCGGCGCAGGCGGAGGCGGAGGCGCAGGCGCGGGCGCAGCCGGTGGCGCTGCGGGCGCAGGCGCAGCGGGCGCAGGCGCAGGGGGCGCGGGCGCTGCGGCAGGCTCGGGCGCGGGCGGAATCTCAGCCGCCCCCCCCTCGTCCTGAGCGAAACCGAAGAACGGGGTCGAGCCGCCCCGCTCCGGCGCCGCACCGAGGATCTCGTCCAGATCCTTCGCGGGCTTCGCCGCCCCCGCGCCGGTCCCTGCGACGCGTTCGAGCCCCTGGTTGACGTCCTTGGCGATCTGCCGGTATCGGCGCGTCAGCTTCGTCTCGTCGAGACGCTGAAGCTGACCGCTGGCGAGCGCCTGTGCGACGTCGCGGAAGCGGCGATAGGGACGTACGTGCTCCAACCACATGAAGAGCAGTCCCAGCAGACCCAGGACAAGAGCGACCGCGCCCACCGCGATCCACGGCACGCTGTCGAGGGACTCCTCGTAGCGGAAGAGATCGAGCGGGGACGCGAGAGCGCTCGCCGGCCGTGTGATGACGTAGCCAACCTGAGCGTGGGAAGCGCTACCGGTCACCAGGGCGAAGATCCCGCGACCGCTCTCACCCACAGGCATCGGGTCCGTCCGCCCTTCGCTCGCGAGCGCCGGGTCTTCGAGAGCGCTCGCCAGGGCTGCCTCGATCTGGGGCGCCTGAGGCACCCCCTGGCCGGGCTCGATGTGCGACGCGAGCAGCCGCTCCCGGGCGAAGAAGCCCAGGCTGGCGCCGGGGATGCGCGACGCGAGACGCGCCGTGAGCTGTGGGCTCACCTCCATGCAGTGGATGATGGCGCCGACGTAGCGGCCGCCGTCGATGACCGGGCGCGCCGCCACCCGGTAGATGACCCCGTTGTAAAGGAGGACGTCGTCGGTGAGATAACCGCTGAGGGCGCGCTGCACGACGGGGAAGGCCCCAAGCCCCGCGCCCGCCGGAGGAGCGCTGCCCCCAAGCTGGGCGATGATCTCGCCTTGGGCATCGACGGCGAAGAGCAACTGCGCTGCTCCCTCCTGGAGCTGGGTGTTGAGCTCGGCGAGCTTGCGACCGAGACCGTCGCGAAGGGAGCCCTCCAGCTCGCTGCGGTCGCGTCGGCTGCTCGCGCGCTGCAGCGCCGAACGCACGTCGCTGTTCGCCGCCATCGGGGCGATGTCGTCGAGGCGAGCCCTGGCGTCGTACCGGAGCCACAGCTCGAGCTCCACACGGTCACGGCGGAGCTGCTCCTCCAAGCGCGTGTCGTAGTTGCGGTTGATCTGGTCTTGCGCGATGAACGCGGCGGCGACTCCGGCCCCGGCCGCCACGGCGAGGAGGAAGTAGTAGAAGCGAGACAGCATCGTTCAGCTCCCCCCGCCGAGGGTGATCGGCTCGACCTGCAGGGGCACTCCCTCGGTTACCTGCACCGGAGCCGAATGCACCTCTTCGGCGCCGCGGAACACCTTGAGCGTGTAACTCCCCGCGGCGATCCCTTCGAAAGAGTAGCTTCCGTCGGGCGCCATCCGGGCGCACGCGACGAGGTCGCCCAGGGCATGCACGGTCCCACCCACGTGGGCGTAGAGGCGATCGGTGATCGTGTACGGACCGCCCGCGGGAACGTTGATGGCGCGGGCGTTGCCCGGGGCCGTCGCCAGGGGCGCGAAGTCGGGGATCTCGCTCGACTGGAGCTCGTGGGCGCAGCCATCACGGTTCTCGATGCGCAGCGCCGCGCCGGCCTTCGTGACGATCGTCTTGGGCATCAGATCGCCGCCCTGGATGCGGTACGTGCACCCGGTCGGGGCCTCGACCTCGGCCCCGGTCAGGACGACGGCGAGCTCGCGGTCGGGCCGAGGTCGCGGCGGACGCGGATCGAGGAAGCCATTCCAAACCTTCCAGTAGTAGGTGGCCGGTCCTTCCTCCGCCGCGGGTCTGGAGGCGTCGGACGCCATCCGAACCGTTCCGCGGATCGGCGCCGCCAGAGCGGTGGCCCCGGCCACCCCCGCGACGGCGATCACCCACTTGAGCACTGCCTTCGTCCGCATGAAACCCCTTTTGAGTTCGGTGGGTTACGCGCGTCGATGGTACGGGGGCAGGGCCGGCGCGGTCAACGGAAAGCTCAGCCTCGACTGAGCGGCGGAGGCGCATAGTAGTCCACCACGCGGATCTTACGAGAGAGGCGGACCTCGAAGGTTTGGCGCTCCCCTTGGGCGTCGCCGCCGATCTCGAAAGGCAGCGGGCGGTCCAGCTCGACGCGCACATGCTCGACCAAGAAATCATGAACGCGAGGATCCCGGTAGGTCCCTTTCCAGATCTCGCGGATGTGCCGCGCGACATCCAGGCTTCCGATGTCCACGACGCGGAGGTTGAAGCGGTCGTCGCGGTCCTCGGCGAAGGGGAAGATGCGCGCCCCAAAGCCCCAGTACGGAACCGTCGAGGCCCAGACACCACGCATCGGGCCTTCGTAGAGCAGCTCCCCAGGATCCATGGGAGCACCAACGGGCTGTCCGTCGACCCCAAGGCGCAGCGCCGGCTCGCCGAGGTTGGTGATCCGGACCGGGTGGTGGGGCCAGCGTAGGATCCGCGGCATCGACAGCAGCGGAATCGCGAGCGCGTAGGAGAGTGCCCCGGTCCCGTAGCGACGGAGGATCGGGAGGCGCCGCATCACGTCGCGGACCCGATGGAAGTCCTCGAGGGCGACCGCCTCGACCCCCACGCCGCAGAAGGGCGCCATCATCCCTTCGCACTCGACGAGGCGAAGTTCGCGGCTCCCGCCTTCTTTGCGGAGTCGGCCCAGGTCCGCGACGACGCCCGCTTGGGCACCCAACACCCACGCCAAGGCGTTGCCGGTGCCGAGCTTGAGCATACCGAAGCGTGGCGGCTCACGGCCCTGAGCGTCGGCCTCCTTGCAGATCCAGGTCACCATCTGCGTAAAGGTTCCGTCGCCACCGCCCGTGAGCACCGTCGGGTAGCCACGCTCGACGATCCGCCGCGCGATCTCGCGACCTTCCTCCAGGCTGCGTGAAACGAAGAGGTCGCCGCTCTGGACGATCTGGTCGAGCATGCCGACGAGGTCCTCCGTGACCCCCTTCGCGTTCCCGTTGACGACGACCGCGACGCGGTCCTCTGCGGCACTCACCGGCGGGGCTCCCCGAGCACGTCGTCGATGCACGCGGCCAGGTGGATGTCGAGGGAAGTGACACCGCCGGCGTCGTGGGTCCAGAGGCGCACCGAGAGGCGGTCGTAGACCCAGTGGAGGTCCGGGTGATGGTTGGCCCCTTCGGCCAGGTCGCCGATGCGCTGGATCAAGCCAAGGGCCTCTCGAGCGGAACCGGCGCGGTGCTCACGAACGAGGGAGGCGCCGTCCCGTCGCCACGCAGGGTGACGCGCGAGGAAGGCATCGATGGCGGCGTCGTCGAGCAGGGGGCGAGGCATGAATGAGCTCCGGGTCGAATCCGAAGGGGCGGCGCGTACCTTCGTCTGCCGCGCTTCGCAGCGCAGGATGGTTCGAGGGCTGCCTGGCGTGCTCTAGCGGAACCGACCGGAGCGCTCAAGGGGACGCCCCCACCCGTCCGCCTGCGGCGCAGGGCTCAGTAATACCAGGGGAACTTCGAGAAGTCCTTCTCCCGTTTCTCCAGGAAGGCGTCGCGCCCCTCCCGAGCCTCGTCGGTCATGTAGCCCAGCCGCGTCGCCTCGCCGGCGAAGATCTGCTGACCAACCAAGCCGTCGTCGATCATGTTCATGGCGAACTTGAGCATCCGGATGGCCGTCGGGCTCTTGTGGACGATCTCCTTCGCCCAGTCGAGGGCGACGCTCTCCAGTTGCTCGTGGGGGACCACGGCGTTGACCATCCCCATCGCCGCCGCCTCCTGAGCGGTGTAGGTCGCGCCGAGGAAAAAGATCTCCCGGGCCTTCTTCTGGCCCACCATCCGCGCGAGATAGGCCGAACCGTACCCCGCATCGTAGCTCGCCACGTCCGCGTCCGTTTGCTTGAACCGCGCCCTTTCGCTCGCGAGGGTCAGATCGCAGACCACGTGGAGGCTGTGCCCCCCGCCCACGGCCCAGCCCGGCACGACGCAGATGACGACCTTGGGCATGAAGCGGATCAGCCGCTGGACCTCGAGGATGTGCAGCCGACCCAGACGGGCCGGGTCGGCCCCGTCGTCGCCCTCGTATTGGTAACCGTCCTTGCCACGGATACGCTGGTCGCCGCCGGAACAGAACGCCCACCCGCCGTCCTTCGGCGAGGGACCGTTGCCCGTCAGCAGCACGCAGCCGACGTCGCTGGTCCTGCGGGCGTGGTCGAGGGCCCGAAAGAGCTCATCCACCGTCCGAGGACGAAAGGCGTTGCGCACCTCGGGCCGGTTGAAGGCGACGCGCACCGTCCCGTGCTCCTTCGCGCGGTGGTAGGTGAGGTCCGTCAGGTTCTCGAAGCCGGGAACCGGCTCCCATCGTGAGGGATCGAAGATCTCGGAGACCATGGGGGCGGTCATAGATCGGCCGCGTCCCCGCGCCAACCACGCTATCTTCGGAAGGTGAGCCAGCCTCCCGACCGCCCCGACGCTCCGGCGCCGGGGACCCTGCTCGCGCCAGGCCTGCGCGTCGTCGCTCCGCTGGGCGGTGGGGGCATGGGGGTCGTTCTGCGGGTTCACGACGAGGCGCTCCAGCGAGACGTCGCGGCCAAACTGGTGCATCCGCACCTGCTCCGGAGCCAGGAGGCGCGCGCGGCCTTCTTGGCGCAGGCCCGAGCCATGGCTCAGGTCTGCCACCCGAACGTCGTCGAGATCTTCGCCTTCGGCGAGCACGACGAGCGCCCGTACTTCACGATGGAGCACATCGACGGCCCGACGCTGACGGAGTATCACGCCCGCCGGGACCACCAGCCCATCTCCGTCGACGAGGCGCTGCGGCTTCTGCAGGGCGTCGCAGCGGGCGTGGCGGCGATCCACGAGAACGGCACAGTGCACGGCGATCTCAAGCCGGGGAATGTCCTGCTCGACGTCGAAGGCCGCACGCGGGTGACGGACTTCGGGATCACCCACGGGAGCGACGAGCTGCTCGGCACACCGGCGTACGTCGCGCCCGAGCGCATCGCCCGGCAGACACGCCCCGAGTTCTTGCCACGCGTCGATGTCTACGCCTTCGGAGCGTTGGCCCATGAGCTCCTGACGGGCGAGCCCCCGTTTCGGGCGCCGGACGTCGGGCGCCTCTACGCCCAACACCTGTACAAGCCGCCTCCCAGAGCGACCGATCGGAGGCCCGACCTGCCCAAAGAAATCGACACCGTTCTGGCGGCGGCGCTCGCCAAGGATCCCGCCGAGCGTCCCGCCTCGGTCCTCGACGTCCTCGACGGGCTCGCCGCGGCGCGCCGGGCCATGCGCCCCACCCGGCGAGTGCTCATCGCCGACGACGATCTGGACATGCGACGACTGATCCGCGCCTGTCTCGAGACCGATCTGGACGTCGACGTCATCGAAGAAGTCGACAACGGCGGCGACGCGCTGCGCCTGCTCGGGGCACGACACTTCGACCTGGCGGTCGTCGACTTGCACATGCCACGCTTGAACGGATTGGAGCTCACCGCCAGCATCCGGGAACGGGTGCCTCCTGTGGACCTCCGCATCGTGGTCGTCTCGGGCCACGGCAGCGCGTCCGACTGGCGAGTGCTCTCGCGACTGGGCGCCGACGCCTTCGTGGTCAAGCCGATCGAGCCCGAGGTATTCGTCGCGACCCTGGAGCCGCTCCTCTACGGCTGAGCGGCGCGCTGCCTTGGCGAGAGCGGGTCCCCCACCCGCAACACGCCCTCCGCATCGGGGCAGAGGTTCACCCCGAACCACACCTTGCCGTTCCAACGACGATAGCTCGCCAAAGTCCGCAGCGGCTCCCGGCCCTTGCTCGCCGTCTCGGGATCGATGGTCGTCACGACGCAGCGCTCGCAAGGCTTGACGCACCGGAACCCGATGCCGCCGATCCGCAGACCTCCCCAGCGGTCTTCCTGGTACGGCCTGCCGCCCTCGACGACCAGGTTGGGGCGAAAGCGGTCCATGGACAGCGGCGGGCCTTCGAGGCGCCCGTTGAGGTCCGCGAGAGACGCCTCGCTCGCAAGAAGGTAGGGGTAGCCGTCGGCGAAAGCGACCTCTCCGTTGCCCTGGTCCGTCCGCCGCGTCGCGCCCTCCCAAAACCGCACGAGACGCACCGGCCGTCCCAGCCAAGAGGACAGGAGCCGCGTCCCCTCATCATGCACGCAAGCCTCGACCGCCCCACCCCAAATGCGGACCGGCACCCGGGGGCCTTCGTACCGCTCCGGGATCCACACGCACCCCGCCTCGGTTCGGAGTGTGTAGCCGCCGCCTTCCAGGGCCACATCCACCAGGCACAAGCGAGGCTCCTCGCGCTGGGAGACGAAGCGGCCTGTGGCATCGACGAGCATCCATCGCCGATCGTGACGGAAACCTCGACGCCGAACCTCACCCTCGTCCAGGCGCACGCCACGCAGGGCCTTGACGGGATAGACCGTGATCGCGCTGAGCCTCACGGGGAAGACATGGCACTGGGAGGCCCACCCCGCTACGCGGCCGGCGATGGCACTCGGCCCTCGGGGCGGACGCAGGCTGCCCGCGGCGCGACGCTGGGAGCCGCGCGCGGCGGTTGAGTTACCCTTGCCTGCGGCTCCTTCGGGCGGAGCTGGCCGAAAGGAAAAAGGACGCATGAGACGACGACCCCAGGGCTGGAGCGAACGCTTCGCGCGCTCCCTCGAGGCGGACCCCAACCCGGCGCTCGAGGAGTGGCGATGGGCTCAGGAAGGCGAAGAGCCCTGCGACCCGCGCGCGATCGACGCGGCCTGGGACCTGGTGACGCTGCACGCCGCGGCCGAGGCCCACAAGCTCAACCACGCCATGCGCACCTTGGCC
>Ga0256832_1000214_pt1 | contig 36363 bp, 48 predicted proteins | sample 134614metaG_FD_190534 | JGI IMG/M metagenome (GOLD analysis project Ga0256832, IMG submission 190534) | Hydrothermal vent microbial communities from Lau Basin, Pacific Ocean - 134-614 | ecosystem: Environmental > Aquatic > Marine > Hydrothermal vents | place: Pacific Ocean: Lau Basin | collected...
AAAGAGCACCGGGATCTTACCAACCGGCCCGAACCGCTGTTTTCTCACGTAGATCACCTGCGTCCGGCCGTAGGAGCCCTCGGCCGGCGGCCCGATCATCACCACCTCCGACGCATCCTGCTCGATCTGCCCGGAGTCGCGAAGGTCGTGTAGGTCCGGCGCCCGCTTCTCACGCTGTGAGTTGCGGGACAGTTGCGACACCAGCAGCAGCCGGAAGCCGTGTCTGTTTGCAAGCTGTGTCAGTGTCCGCGACACCTCAGCCACCTCCTGTTCCCGGGAGCGCCCCCGGGCCGGGTTCGCCACCAGTTGCACGTAGTCCACCACCACCAGCTTCACCCCCCCGGCGAGCGCCCGCCGTTGGATCACGGCGCACAGCGCCCCCAGGCTCAGGCCGGCGGCGTCCGCCAGCTCGATGTTGAGCATCGCCAGCTCCTCCCGGGCCTCGTGCAGCTTGCCCACCAGGGCCGGCGGCACCTGCCGCGTCAGAATCGACGTTACCGACACCCCCGACAGCGCCGCCATGAGCCGCGCGGTCCGCTCCCAGGCCGTCACCTCCAGCCCGAGGATGAGCACGGGCCAGCCGGCCCGGGCCACCTCGATCGCGATCTGGTCTGCCAGCGCCGATTTACCGGAGCCCGGTACGCCGGCGAGAACCGTGTTCCCGGCCGGTCGGATCGGGAGCAACGGCGGCGACAGCAACGGGAACTCCACCAGCTCGCCGTCGTCGGCCCCGGGGTCCATTGTCCGCGCCAGCACGTCGTCTGCCAGCTCGGTCACCTTGTGCAGCCGCTCCCCGTCGCCGCCGGTCCCGGACGCCACGCCCATCACGCGCGCCACCACCTCGTCTGGGTCCGCGTCGGGCCGTCCCAGCTCCACCGCGCCCCGCTTCAGCTCCGCGGCCACCCGCTCCCGTCGCCACGCTTCCACCAGCCGTTCCGCGTACCACCACGCGTTCGCCGAGTCCGGAAGCGCGTCCACCAGGCCGGCCACCCAGGCCGCCCCGCCAACGCGCTCCAGCGTCCCGCGCTCGCGCAGCGCCTCTACCACGGTGAGCACGTCCACAGGACGCCCACCCATCACCGCATCGCGCACGGCCTCGAACACCAGTGCCCGGGACTGCCCCGAGAACACCTCCGGCCCGGGAATCTTTCCCACAACCTCCACCGCAGCGTGTGGGTCAAACAGGGCGGCCCCGAGCACCGCCCGCTCCAGGTCCTCTCGCCACCCGTCAGACTGTGCGCCGTTCATGACTCGGTCCCCGCGGCCTCACCGCCCTCGAACGCGGCCCGGGCCAGCTCCATCGCCTCGGCCAGGTCCGGGTCCAGCCCTTCGCCGTCCGGTTCGCCGGCGGCCGGCTCATCCTCCCACCGCCCCTGATGCAGCCACGTGCGAGCGTGCGGCACGTAGCCGCGCCGCCACTGATCCGAGCGTTTCTGGTCCCGCACCGCTTGCAGCAGCACCTCGAGGTCCGGTAGCTCGCCGGCGGCCTTCAGCCGCTTCCACACCAGCCACGCCGCCCGTTTCCCGCCCTCGCGCCGCGGGTACTCACGCCAGAACACCTCAAACTCCTCCGGGTAGACGTGGCGCCGACGCGCCGCTTGCGCGGGGCCGGTGGCGTCCCCAGGCCGGGCCTCGTGGGCCGGCGGCACCGTGCCCTCCGCGGCCACCGGCTCCGGGTCGGCCCCGGCTCCGTTCAGCTCCCCGATCTGCACCAGCGCCTCTTCGACCACGGTGTAGACGTTCGACGCCTGCGCGCCGCTTGGCCACGCCCTCGTGGCCACCGACACCAGGCCACGCTCCTCGAGCGCCCGCACGGCGCGGCGCACCGTCCGCGCGTTCAGCCCCGTATCGGTGGCGATCCGTCGCACCGACGGGTACGCCTCGCCGGCCGCCAGGTCGGCGTTGGTCCGCCACCGCGCCCGGTGGGCCAGGTACAGCAGCACCAGCGTCTCTGCGTTACTCAGGCCAGCGCCGGCCCGCTGCGCCCGCCACACCACCTCCACCAGATTGTGCGTCCCTGTGCTCATGCGTCCCTCCTTTCCTATCAGATCATAGATGCCGCGGCCGCCGTAGTCAAGCCCCGTGTTGCGGCGTCGCCAGTCGCCTAGTATACTTGGCGCGGGTCTGGTGGACTCGCCACCACCTTTCCCTCCTTTCGCAAGCCAGGAGCCCCACTCGGGGCTCCTGGTCTATCTGTCGGGTTCTCGGTCTACGCCAGGCCGAGCGGTTGCTGGCCGGCCTCCGGCTCATCCTCGGCTCCGCCGCTGCCAGCCCCCTCCACCAGATCACCCACCCAGCCGCACGGCCCGACGGTAGGACGCCAGCGACACACCACGATCACCGCGCCGGCCTCCGGGTCCACCCACACGTCCTCCTCGCCGGCCACGCCGGCCGGGAGCCCCAGCCATCGCCCGGTCTGAGTCGCCAGGCTACCGCCGGCGCCGCTCCCCGTCTCCCGCAGCACGTAGCCGCGCTCGGAGCGCGCCACCACCAGCACGGGGCCGACAACAGCCAGCGTTACGCGGTCGCCGTCCTTCAGGCCGGCCAGCTCCGCCACGTTGTGCCGGAGCCTCACCCTGGTGTACGCTTTCCCGCTCCCGCCGTCCGCCGCCGACACCACGGCCGCCGTTCTTCCGTTCGTGGCGTGCCCGCCCCTTGTCGGTGTCACCACCACGCCCACACTGCCCAACGTCTCCAGCATCTCACTCATCATTCCCTCCTTTCGTCTCACTCGTTCACAAGCTCCACGTCCTCCGGTAGCACCGGAACAGGGTTCTCCCTGTCGCTCGGTACCACCAGCCACACCTCAAAGTGCCGTTGCGGAACGTATCCCCACGAGTCGCCTGTCCACTCGGCCCGGCCGTTCGAGAAGGTTCTGTACCCGATGTACATGCCCTCCACTGGGGCCGGCGCCGGCTCCCACCCGGGAATGGGCGGTCGCCCGCGCCTCCGCTCCCCGGCCCGCCGCCAGTAACGCTCATCGCGGGCTTCTCGTTCGACATATCGCCAGTCGCGTACCAGCCGGTCCCGTGCCCTCACACGCTGGCCGAGCGCCGGCCGCGTTCCGCGTTGGCCCTTCGGTTGCATGTCAGCACCTCCCTCCACCGCTCTCAAGCGTCTCGAGCGCGTCAGCCGTCACCTCCGGCCCGAGCACCGCCGCAGCGGCCACCACCACCCACCGCGCGTCTGCCTCATCATGAGCGTGGCGCACGTTCTCCGGCGTCCAGTCCGGCCACCGCCGCCTGGCCGCCTCCACCACGGCCACCTTGTCGGCGTTCCCGCGCCCGGTTGCCGCCCGCTTCACGTCAGACACCGCCACCGGCACGTGTTCCCGTCCGTGCTCCGCGCATGCGGCCAGCAGCGTCCCGAGGAGCCCGCCGTACACCTCGCCGGCGGCCCCCCCGCGGTGGAATCGCACGTGCTCATACGCCACCACCAGGCCGTCCTCGCCACCCACCGACACCAGCTCACCGCTCAGCACCGGCTCCAGGAACCGGCGAAACCGGAGGAACCGCACGCCGGCGGATTCGCCGCGGCGCACGCTCAGGTCCACCACGCCGCTCGCGCGGAACACCGGCTCGGCGGGGCCGGGCGGCAGCCACGCCACCGCCCAGCCCGTCACCGTTCCCAGGTCCAGCCCGAGCACGTTCACCGCACACCCCCGAGGAGCCGATACTTGGCGACTCGCCGGCCACGCGGACTCACGTTATCGGAATCCACCTTCTCGGCCAGCCCGGCGCCCACCAGGTACGTCACCACGTTGCGCACAGAGCCCTCCGAGAATCCCGTTTCCTGTGCGAGCTGGAACACGTCCACCCCGCCCGGGTTCCGCTTCAGAACGTCCATCACACCCTCCGCTGCGTTCATGTACTTCATCACGGCCTCCTATCCGTCACTTCCGGCGCGCGGTCTCGGTCACCACCAGCCGCACGCCCGGGATATTCAGCGCCTCGCGCATCGCTCCGGCCAGCTTGCGCAGTGCGCTCCGGTTGATCTGTACCAGCCCAAGCCCCACGCCTGTCTCGTCCTCCACGGCCCACCGCAGCAGCGCCCGGAGGTCCACCACCTCGGCGTCGTACCGCTTCACCACCACCAGCCCCGCCACCTCGGGGGCCTCCGGCTCCGGCACAGCAGCCTCGGCCTCGGCGGCCACGGCCAGGTCGTCCAGCGCCTCCTCCGGAATGCCGATGGACTCAGCCTCCGCCGCCAGCCGCGCCCGCTCCGCCTCAACGGCGGCGCGCCGCTCGGCCTCGACGCGCTCGCGCTCGGCCCTCTGCCACGCCATCACGCGCCGCTTCAGCTCCCGCTCGGCGGCCTCCACCGGGTCCAGATACCGCTTCCGCGCCGCCACGGCCGCCTTGTGTGCCTTGTGGGCCGCCTGCACCACCGGGTCAAAAGCCTCGTGAATCTCAGCTTTTACGGCCGCGAGCGCCTGCACCAGCACGCCGGCGGTGTCAGCGTCCTCCTTGCACGTCACCTCCAGCGCATCCGCCTGCGCCAGCAGGTCCGCGCGCTCCTCCGGCTCCGGAATCACGATCTGAAACTCACTCATCACTCCCTCCTTTCGTGTTGTGCCACTCGGTCACAGCGGCGAGTCCATGCGCCGCCGCCACGTGCAGGTCGCGGCCGGCCACAACAGTCTGGCGCGCGGCACCGTCCGCGGCCAGGTACACCACCCGGCATTCCACCACCGGACACCCCATCTCCCGGAGCGCCAGCGCGTACAGCGCCACCTGCCAGGAATGCCAGACCGCCGGCGAGCCCGTCTTGATATCCACCACCAGCGCCCGGGCCTGCCCCGGGAGCGCATACACGCGGTCCACGGTGCCCGCGTAGCGGTACACCACCGACGCAACCGGCTCCTCCACCAGGACGGGCCTGGGGTCCACACCAGCCACTCGCAGCCACCACAGCCACCCATCGAGGTAGCCGCGATATGCCGCGTCCGTCTCGGGCCGGCGCCCGGTCAGCTCCAGCTCGGCCGCGGCCTCGTGTATGCGCGTCCCGCGGGCCGCCGCGGCCTCCCACGTCGCCTCGTCCACCCACGCCGGCCGGCCAGAACCGATCACCTGCGTCACCGACGGGACGGGGCGCCCGTCCACGCGGTAGCTGTGCGTCTCCGGGTCGAACTCGATCCGGGGCCGGCGGAGCGGGGCGCCCAGCAGCGCCCCCTCCACCTCCGCCTGCTCCGCCTCAGAACGGTAAGTCATCATCGTCCCGCCCCTTCGGCGCCGGAGCCACGTTCCCGGCACCCTCTTCCACCACCTCGACGCTGGTGATGTTCGAGAATCGTCCGCGCCAGGTCACCGTCGCGATCACTTTGTCGCCCTTGGCGGCCGCTGTGCTCAGGACGTCCGCGGCCGCCGTGGAGAACGTGAACCGCTCTTCGCCGCCGGCGAACCGCACGCGGTACATGGTGTACTCGGAGCCGTCCTTGCGGGTCCCCCGCTTGTGCTCGGCCACCTGCTCCACCAGCACCGGCCCCAGCTCCTCGACACGCTCGCCGTCACCCCTGGTGCCGTTCCCGGCCTCGGCCTTCCGGCCTCCACGGCCCGACGGCGTACCGCCGCCAGCGGCCGGCGCCCGACGCTCACCGCCAGCGGCGGAGTCGTAGGCGTCGGTGTCCTCTTCCGCCGCGATTGCAACCAGTGCAGCCAGCGTGTAGCGGCGCATGTACGTCACCCACGCGCCCAGCTTGCGCGCGTCGTCTATGAGCGGGATACAGGCCGACGCCTCCACCACTTCTTCGGTCTCCGGGTCCATGATCCTGGACGTCACGACGTGCCCGCCGCCGTCCTCCACCGGCTCGATTGGCTGGACTAGCAGCAGGCCGTTGTCGTGCAGCGGCCCCACCACAGCTTCCAGCAGGGCCGCCAGGTCGGCGTAGCGATACCTGCGGTTTTGGATCTGGCCCGTCATGTTCATCTTGGGCGGCCGCATCGCCGCCCGGGCCGCCGCCAGCTTGGCGTACAAGCCCCCACTGGTGGCGCCCTTGTTTCCGTTGCTGCTTTTCGTTCCGGCCATCGTTCCCTCCTTTCGCTTCGGGGTTATCCCCCGTGTTCTGTCTCATCATATAGCCTCAGATCACACACGTCAACCCCCCGATATCCGCGGATTCGCTCAAGTGACACCCCCCCCTTTGTTCTTCGTCTTATGTTCTGTAGGAAGGGGGTGGTGTCACGCCAGGGGGGGGCGGGCCTCACGCCCCCGGGGGCGGGCCTCACGCCCCGGCGGGTTGGCCTCGTGCTACGTCCGCCGAGGCCTGTTGGCCGGCCCCGTGCTCAGACATGCCCGATAGCGTGGAAACACTCGGATAACAGCTGCCTACTCGGGCGGCCCTATGGGTTGCCCTCCCCGTGGCGTTGGCGCGCGCTCAGGGTCGGAAACGGCGGTCCCGGAATCGCACGACAGCAGTGCCTCGAGGAGCGCTCCGGCCACCGCCGTGTTCCGGGTTGCCACCAGCCACAGCGCCCGCACCCACCCGGCGGCCTCGGTGTACCAGGCCACCACCTGCTCGTCGGTGGCGTCCTCCGGCGGCGGGGGGGGCGGCGTCGGCACCTCGGCCAGCTTGATCCCGTCCGGCACCTTCGGGCACACGGTCACCGGCACCCGGACGGTTACGATCTCCGGCGGGGGCGGCTCCACGTGGCGACACCCCACCGCGCCGGCGAGCACCAGCACCGCGCACAGCCACGCCCGGCGCATCACTCATCCTCCTCGTCCACGGCCGTCGCCCAGTGCCACGCCCGGTCGCATGCGTCGCACCTGGACAGGTCCTCCAGCTCCGCCCGCAGCCGCTCGAGGTCGGCGTGTAGCCGCTCGGTCTCGTCCCGGTACGCTCGCTCCTCAGCCCCCGAGCGCTCGGCGGCCCGCTCCATGGCCGCGCGCAACAGCTCCCCCTGCCGTTGTAGCGCAGCCACCCGCGCGTTCTGGTCCGCAATCGCTTGGCCGGCCTCACGCAGTGCGGTCGCGTACCGCCGCACCCGGTCCTGGTATCGCAGCGCCTCCGCGCGCCACCTCGCCGCGCGCGTTGTCTGCACATAGGCCAGGACGGCCAGCGCGACAATCACGGCGAGCACGGCCACCCCGCCGGCGATAGACAGCGTCCGCATCACCCCACGTCCCTCCTCGGGCCGGCCCACTCCCCGGTGACCACGGCCCACTCCTGTGCGCCAGGTTCCACCATGTCCAGCATGTCGCGGCCCACCTTGCGCACAACGGCCTCACCACACTCGTCCCCTGGTGCGTCCTCGAACTCGCCGGCGTTCCCGGCCGCCGGCGAGCGCCGCCGGGCACAGTTGCGCAGCTCCCAGGCCGTTGCGTCCGGGAGGTACACCACCTCCAGGTCCGAGCCGGGGCGGGCCGACAACTTGACGCGCGGCCTCGACAGCCGCACACGCGGGCGCGGCCACACGTGCAGCGTCTCCCCGTCGAACTCACGGTCACCGTCGCGCAGTCGGAAGTCAAGCACCTCGATCACCTCGGGCGCCGCCGTCTCCGGGTCCGCCCCGTAACAGCCACACAGCGCGAGCCACACCCTCCCGTACACCCACGCCACCTGCTCCGCCAGCGCTTCAGCGTCTGCCCGATCATAGCCGGGAGCCACCCGCACCAGGATCGGCCCGGCCGGCGTGCTCATCACCCTCTCGAAAGAGGGGCCGCGGCGGCGGCGAGCCCACGCCCACCGCCGCCACAGCCAAACGCCAAGGAGGAGGAGTCCTGCGCCAACCGCGAGCCACGCCGTCACCAGCTCGCTCATGGCGATCTGTCCTTGTCCCTCACCATCTTGCGCGCCTCGTGCAGCAGGTCGAGCGCCTGTTCAAGCCGCTCACTTGCCATCCTGTGCAGCTCGGCAGCGCGCCGTGTGTTGTTCAGTGTTACCAGCCAGCCGGTCAGCACGCCGGCCAGGAACGCCACCAGATACCACACCATGCTACCCATTTCCTCGCCTCCCAACGGCCGCGCCTACAGATTCCACGGCCCGCGCTCCGAGATACGACGCCACGGTGACGGTTACCACCGATCCGTAGACGTCACCCGACACCTTGCCGCACCACAGCAGCAGCCCAGCCTCTACCACCACCAGGAGCGCAAACACCAGTCGGCGCGACGCCCACTTGGTCCACCGATACCCCGCGCTCGAGTCCGCCACGTCAGCCTCCAGGACGCACCAACAGCGGCACGGTGGTGCCGTCGTTCGTGGCGTTGTCCACTACCGAGCACGTTGCCATTGCCACACCACCGCTCACCAGCTCAACGCCGGCCCCCGGGGCCACCCCGAGCACCGCCAGGGCCTCGCCCGGCGTCAGAAACACCCACGTAGCCCCGACCACGAGCACCGAGTAACTACCACCGGGCGGGTTGTATAGAAGCAGGTTCGCCCGGAACCGTTCAACGTCGTACTGCGGCACCCTGTACTGTGCGGAATAACTCAGCCCCTCGGCCGGCTCCAGCAGTTGCCCGAAGCCCGGCGGTGACCACGTGCGAGCCCACCCGCTAGCGTCCCACGGCAGTGTCACTGTCAGCACCCCGGTACTGTCCTCCACGCCGGGTAGATGCTCGCACACCACGTTCGGCGCCCACACGGCCCAATCGGCGGCGCCCCCCTCGATACTCACCTCGGCGGTCACCGCGTCCACCGAGCCGAACGGCGTGTACCGCAACACCACCGTTTGCGGCCCCGGGTAGGCGCTCGCGTCGCCCTCCAGGTACAGGTCGGTCCTCCACTGCGCCGAGCACGCGGCGCCCACGAACGTCAGCTCTCCGGCCGGCGCCACCAGCGCCACGGCCAGCACCAGGAACAGCACACCCAACACCTGTTTCACTCGTCACCTCCCGCCAGCCCGAGCACACCGATTCCGGCCAGTCGGAACAGCAGCCCGGGGTCGATCCATGGGGTCTCACTCACCGGAAGCCCGTGGCGGCCCAGCAGCACCCTGCCGGAAACGCCAGCCTGCACGTGTACATGGTTCCGCATCACCGGGCCTCCTGGATGAGTATACCGCGCCGCGATATCCTGCGCTACCCCCAGGACGTCACCGGCTCCCACGCGCGCTCCCCCCTCCACCACCGGCCGCACGTAGAACAGCCGCCACCGGACGCCGGACTCTGAGAACACATCCACGATTCGGTACTCACGCGAGTCGCTGTACGGGTAGCCGAGCCGGACTGTTCCGCTCTCCGGCGCGAACACGTGGGCGCCGGGGTCGGCCAGTAGGTCCAGCCCAATGTGTCGGCGCCTACCCCTCGGGGCGCCAAACCGCCCGTCTCCCAGCGCGTCGGACCGCAGCTCCATCGTGGTCAGAACACGCCTCATCGCTCACCCCCTCCGGGGTCCGCGAACTGCGTAGCCGCCGGGCGGGAGTGTCCGGATCTCAGCTCCCGCTCCAACACGCGCACCAGGATCGGCGCGAAGAACTGCGCCAGAATCACCAGGACAGCAACCGGCACGGTCACTTTCACCCACAGCCGGTCCAACCGCGCCGCGACGTCCGCAACAGCGTGCCGCAGCTCCTCGCGCTCCGCAGCCTCCTCGTCCAGCCGGCGGTGGGCCGCTCGCAGCTTCTCCTCGGCGCGCGCCACGCGCTCGGCGAGCCCCTGAATCGCGTCGCGGTACAGGTTCAGCACGTCGGCCCGGAGCGCCTGTACCTCGGAACGCAACAGCTCCCACTCGCGCGCATCGCCGGTCATCATGCCTCCACAGCCAGCCAATGCACCGTGCCCGTATCGTCAGACAGCGAGCACGAGCCCGAGTCGTTTACCCTTAGCCTCACCAGTCGCCCATTCAGTGTGGACGCCGTGGCGTTCGTCAGCAACGCGAGCCGTATTGTCTTGAATCCGACGCCGGTTTGGTAGGCGGCCGCGGCCTCCAGTGACACGCGCGGCGCCGACGTGAAGTCGTAGGCGCTCAGGTCCACCGAGAACGCCCCGCTAGCCGCCACCGTCCCGCGCGCGATCACCGGCCCCTCGAGGTCCGCGGCGTGTTTCCCGTCCACGGTATCGGCGTCCAGGCCGGAACCGGCCCCCTGCCCCTGGTACTCGTGCGTCTTGCCGTCACTCCCGACGGCCAGCAACGCGCCGGCGGCCTGCCCGGTCGTGTCCACGTCCGCGGCAGCCGCCACCCGGATCAGCACGCCGGCCAGCTCGAATGCCTGCTCAGCACGTGTTAGCGCCGGCCACTCAACACGCCCACCGCGCCCGGCCGAGAACCAGCGCGGTGTTACGGCGTCCAGTGATGGGGGGTCCGGCACCTGCGGCCCCACGCCGGGGGCGGGGCCGATCCAGGCCACCTCCGCCTCCCCGGGCACGGTCCCTAGCGGTTCCAGCGCCCAGCCGTAGCGCACCTCGTGCCGCAGCACCGTCGCCGCAGCGTTGGCCGGGTTTGTCCAGGTCCACCGCTCAACGATTCCTGCGCCGCCAGCCGCGCCGTGCGGGATCACACGCACACGCTTCACGTAAAGGGTCTGGTGCCCGGTCATGTGAGTCGGGCACGTCGGATTCCCCGCGGCCGCCTGCGCCACGAACTCGAACCGGTGGACGCTTGCCGTCTTGTCCACCTTGATGACAGCCGACACACGCGCCCACGTGGTGTCCGCCCCGAACGCCACAGCCCCGCGCGCTTGTTCCACCCCGTCCGCAGTGTACCGCCAATAATACGCCACGGGTTGACAGTACAGGCTCGGGTCACTCGTCTCGAGCGGGCCGACGCGCGCGACAAACGCCACCTGCACCGCGTCCGCGTCGCCCGGGTCGAAGTCGTGGCCCCAATACCGCTCCTCCGGCGAGCCGTCCGTCCACACCATTCCGTCCGGGTTGGTCACCGTGGCCGCGTCCTCGCCGGCGTCGTATCCTCCAGTCATGCCGGAATCGCCGGACCACCCCTCCGACGTGGAACAGTCCGCCGGAGGAACCAAGGCCAGCCCGTCCAGGTCGCCCACCTCCACGAACGTCTGCACGATGCCCGTGGGGGCCTCCGGCGCCGGCGGGGGCCAGGTCCCGACGTCTACCGGCGTGTCCTCCGGCGCCACGACGTCGGTGTAGGCCGCCGGGTCATACTCGTCTGCCACCAGCCGGTAGCGCGCGCCGGCCACGGCCTCCACCACCCGCCGCACGCGCACCAGTTGCCTGTCCAGGCCACCCGGGGCCGATATGCGGATCACGTCGCCCGGCAGCAGGTCCGCCGCCGCCGGCCCGACAGTCCCGTCCCAGGACCATGTCTCCAGGTTCGCCCGGTTGAGCCGCAGCGTCGCCAGCCTCACGGCCTGCGACGTTGCCGTGCAGCCCGGATAGGTCACCAGCTCTTCCACCGCTTGGTCAGGGTCCACCCCGGGCCACTGCACCACCACCTCGCGCATCTGCCCGTCTGTCGTGTAGTAGCGGGCGCGCACAGCGGTAGGCCGGCGCGAGGCCGCGGACTCGGATGCCGCCGGCTCCACCACCCATTCGCCGGCCGCAATCTCCGCCCCGGTCTCGGTGGTCTGGCGGTCCTGCACCACGTAGAGCGTACCGTCGTACTCCACAAGCCTCGCCGCCGCATGCGCCAGCAGGGTCCGGGCGGCCCGTATCGGGTCCCGCTCGGTGATGAGCCCGTTGTACTCGTACCGCGTCGTCCCGTCGCTCATCACCTCGTCTGCGTGGTCCGCCGCTGCGGTCCAGCTCGCCAGGTCGATCTGTGACGGGTCCACCGTGCGCGCCCACGGGTCCCCGGAGGTCAGCACGTGGTAGGCGAGCACGACGGGGTTGGCGCTCGCCACGGTGGCGCCGGTCCTGAAGTCCTCCACCAGCCCGGACACCTCGCCGGTCACCTTCCACCCACCCATCGCCGTCGTCCCGTCCCCGTTCTCGGACAGTTTCAAGCCGATCAGCACGGCGCCGGGATACGTTGAGAACGGCTCCAGCTCCGTCACGGTCGGCCACAGCCGCGTCTGCGTAGCCTCCCCGGTCCGCACCTCGTAAGCCGCCACCTCGGCCACGTCGGCTATCGGCGTGCCGTCGATCTGAATATCAGACACCGCCGCCACCGGTCCCTCGCACAGCAGCACCGCAGCGTAGATCCAGCCCCCGGCCCGCTGCCAGAACGCCCACCGCCCCGTCACCCTGCGGGTCCCGCCCACAACCGGCGTCACGGCCCCCAGGGCGCTCTCCGATATCTGCACCTGCCGCGCGTCTCCCGCGTCCTCTTGCCCCCCCGGGGTCGCCGGTGGCGGGTCATACCCACCGATGACTGGCGGGCGGGACGGTAGCGGCGGGACCACCAGGCCGCTACCGGAGGTCGCGCCGGTCACCTGCGGCGGACCTGTCGGCGGCAACGACGGATTCGGGCGCTCAGGACTCACAGCCACCTCCTACTCGTACAACGTCGCCGGGACCACCTCCCGGTACTCCAGCGAGACAGTCACGATGCCGGCGGGGCTTGTCTCAACACGCGGCTCGGCGTCAGCACCGCGCACAGGCCGGAACGCGACTCCGGTAGCGGTCACCCGTACCAGCTCCCCGTCCGCCGGCGCCGTCGCCAGCTCGAGCACGCCGTGCGCCGTGCCCGGCGCCCACCACCACCCCGCGTCGCCCCGACTCACACCCAGGCCGCTCACCACCAGCGGCTCGAGGATCGTCCCGCCGGAGCGCCCACACGTCAGCCGCGCCTTGACGGCGCCTGTCGGCGCGGTCGCCGTCCCGGTCAGGTCGGACCACGCCCCGAGCACACCGGTCTCGCTCGCCACCACAGCGGAGCTCAGTACAGCGCCCATGCCGTCCAGCCACTCCACCAGCAGCTCAACCGTGCCCCCCTCCCCCGGGAGCACCGAGCCCGCGAACGTGTAGCCCACACCCTCGGATACCGACGCCTCGACAGACACACCGGCCCGGGCCGGCGTCCCGCTCGGCGTCACCAGGTACGCCCGCGGGCCAACCCTCGACGTGCCGAGCCCGTAGACCATGCTCCCGCCAACGGCGGTGGCGGTGGCCCCGGCCGTCGCGCCCACGCCGGCGTCCCCGGCGTCCAGCAGATTCGCCGGCTCATCGTGCAGCGTGTAGCCGGTCACCGGCGCCCCGCCCACGCTCACCTCGTGCAGCGTGTAGCCGTCGGCGAGCGGGAGCGGCCACGTTCTCCGGGTCCCGTCACCGACGCCCACCAGCCTGTCCACGTGCAGCCGCGCCCGCGGGTCCTGCGCCCACACGTGGCGCAGCTCGCCGCACAAGTACCACAGCAGCCACCGCAGCGCCACTGCGGCCTCGGCCTCGGTTTCGCGCACCACGAACTGCACCGTACCGCGCTCCACCGCGTCCTCGTAGGCGGTCCGCGTGTATTCCACGCCGGACACCGTGCGCGTCATGTCGGTCGGACGCCACGGCGCGCCCCCGCTCCAGGTCAGCCGCGGGAGCAACACCGGCGGCACGCTCACGTGAACGCTCACCTAATCACCTCCTCCCACCTATTCAGCTCGTCGAGCACCCGCCAGAACGGGATCGTGGTAGTCCCGCCCCACGCCCCCGGGTCCGGCAACGGCCGCGGGTAACCGCCACCGCCAGCGGCCTCGCCGGCGTCGTCTCCACTGTCGTCCAGCGTCACGGTTCCGCCAGCCCCCAGGTCGATCACAGCCCCGGCCTCCGGCGCGAACCGCAGCCCCCGGAACCGGTCCTCGTTCCCGCGGTCGACGCAGGACTGGTACGTGTGATCGCAGGGGTTCCCGGAGTGCCCGCACAGCGCGTCGCCGTACCGCAGCGGGCACGCGCGGCTCTCCACGTGCAGCCCCCACCGGGGCGGAGCACCACGTGGTCGATCCGGGCCGTTATGGTCCCGGCGGTCTGCCAGGAGCGCGTCTCCGGCCTCAGGAGCACAACGGCCTCGACAGTGCCCCCGCTCAGGCCGGCCACGTAGCACCACGGCGTCACGGTCCGGTCAACGTCGCCGATCTCCACCCGCCACTCGGTCCCGCGCTCGCCTATCACCAGGTCGCCGGGCCGGATCGGGCGCGGCGTGAACGTGGAGCCACCGTACCGGTACGGGGTCTGCCCAGTACACCAGCGCCTCTGCTCGCCGTTGGCCGCGGTCACGGTCAGCAACAGTTTCACCACGGCCGCGCCGGCGGTCCGCGCCCCGATCTGCTCCTGAGTGAGTCCACGCGGCATTGTCGCCTCCACCCCTAGCCTAACGCGGGGTTGAGTGATTCCGCAACCGTCCCCACCATCACGTCCAGCAGCGGCGCCACGCTCCCGCGCACGTTCACGGTGGTGGCAACGGTCGGCGTGGCCCCGGAGCCGCCGGACTGCTCCGCGGCCTCCACCACCGCCTCGCTCCCGGCACCGCCGCCTGCGGCGGCAGTCAGGTCGTCCAGCGCCACAGCCAGCCGGGTTGCGGCCGACGCCGCCATGCCCAGGCCGAACGCTGCGCTCGATGCTGCCGCGCCCATGTCCGTGGTCTGCGTGGTCGCTGCCGCCGCCGCGGCGTTGAAGTCGGCGAACGCCGCCTGTGTGTCCTCCCCGGCCCCTTGGAGCTGGTCTGCGAACTCCTGCAACGTGTCCAGAATCCCCTGCGTTGCCTCGTCTGCGTACCCCTGCACCTGGTCGTACAACATCGCCAGGTAGTCGGCCGCCGTCATGTCCGGGGTCGCGCCCGGGAGCATGGACGCCAGATCACCCAGCGGCGCGTACAGGTCCACGCCCATCTGCTCGAAGAGCGCCTGTAGCCGCTGGATGTAGTCAAACAGCGCGTCTGCCGAGCCGGCGATCTCACTCAGGTCGGCGCTCGATGCGATCACGTCGAGCAGCTCGCCGATCCGGCCGAGAACGTATTCCATCTGCTCGGCCGGGTCCATTCCGCCCAGCAGCAGGTTCTCCTTGGCGGCCGCCACGCGCTCCGCGATTGACTGGCGCACCTGGTCCACGGCCTGAATCCACTCCACGATGGACTGCCCGGCCTCCGCTATCAGTTGCGCGATAGCCTGCACGTCGCCGGCCACCCCGGCGATATCCACCTCGGCGCCCATGCGCGCCTGAAGCAGCTCGATCTGGTCGAAGATCGAGCCCATATACTCGCCAAACCGCTCCCATTCGCTCGCCCTTGCCGCGGAGGTCAGCTCGCCCCAGCTCACCCCCTGGATCACGCGCGCGATCCCTACTGCCGCCTGAATCACTTGCTGCAAGATCTGCACGCGCGCGTCGACGTCGTACATCCCAAGCGTGCGGAATAGGTTGTCTACCCACGCTTGCGAGAAGCCGAGATCATAGAATCCCTCGTAAATCGCGCCGGCGACGGCATTCTGCACCTGCCCCGGCAAGTAGTAGCGCAGCAGGTCGTTTATGGTCCGCTGGAGGTCGTCAGCGGCCGGCGAACCGCTCCAGTTGATGAGCATGTTGCTGAGGTCTGCCAGCGCAAACAGGGAAGCGTCACCAAACGCGGAGATAGCGTTCAGGAAGCCCTCCTGCGTCTTGGCGATCACCTGATACACCGCGGCCTGCGTTTGCTGCACGGAGAAGCCGCCCGGGAGGTCGGTCCCGGTCACGCTGGCCCCGACGCCGGGCCTCCAGGCCACCTGCACGTTCGGATGCGGCGGGTTCTCCGACCCGCCGAAGATGCCGCCCAGCAACCCGACAATTCCGCCGACAATCGCGCCCACGGCGGTCCCGATGCCGGGAACGATCGAGCCGAGCTGTGCGCCGGCCAGGGCGCCGCCGAGTGCCCCCATGAGCGCCCCGCCAGCACCACCGGCCTGGTGGCCCGCGAAGGCTATCCCGAGCCCCGCCAGGCCGGCGCCAAGCTTCCCCAGCCCGGTCAGCTTTCCGGCGAATGCGTCTTTGATGACTGACGCCAGCTTCTCCGCCAGCCCCTTGAGCCCGCCCATGTTCCCGAGAATCGCATTGTTCAGGACGTCAAACAGCCCCGTGTTCAGGATGTCCGCCAGGCCGGCAAGCAGCGCGTCGCCGATCTGTGAGCCCAGGTCCCGCACGGCGTCCAGGTCACCGCTCAGCGCGTCGAACACACCCTGCCCGATCAGGCCGGCCACGTCCTGGAGCGTGCGGTAGATGCTCTCGGTGGCGTCGTTCAGGCCGCCCAGCTCCTCAACCGTCGGGATCGGCCACGGTGGCAGACCGTCCACGGCGTCCGCCAGCGCGTCCACGTTGCCCACCAGCTCCCCTGCCTCATCGCCAGCGTCACTGGCGTCGCTCGCCGCGTCTTGCATGGCGCCGGCCAGCGAGTCGGCGTGGCGCTCCGCTTCTTCCATCGCGCCGGCCAGCAGGTTCGCCTGCTCTTGTGCGTCTTCCGCAGCGTCACCGAACTCGTCGGTGTCACTCGCAGCGGCCTCGAGCGCCGGCGCCATCGCCTGTAGCGCCTGGATGCCGTCTCTGATCTCCGCCCGTAGGTCCTCTACCTCCTTGCCGGCGCTCTCGGCACCCGTGGCGAGCCCGTCGGCGGCCTCGGCGGCCCCCTCCGTGTTGTCACTCAGCGCGTCCGCGGCGGCCCCGGCCACCCGGGCCTCCCGCGCCATGCGCACCAGTTGCTCGTTGGCTCTCAGCAGCGCGGCGGCGTTGTCCTCGTTCCGGTCCCGCAGCGTCTCGACGGTGATGCCCAGGTCCGCCACCGACACGCCAAGCTTATCCATGAGCCGGCGCGTCGAGTCCACCAGTTGGCGCCACCGCTCCTCACTGGCCGCCACAACACTCGCCATCTCAGCGGTGGAATCCCCGAGCCGTGACGTTGCCTCCGTCAACCCGGTCACGTCACTGATCCACCGGCCCACCTTCCAGCCGGCATAGGCGGCTCCAACAACAGCCACCGCCGTCGACAGTTTCGACGCCGCCGCCGCCGCTCCGCCCATCTTCACCACAAGCGTCGACAACAGCCCCGCCAGTTTCCCGCCGACCATGAGCACGGGACCGGCAGCGGCCGCGACAGCGCCCAACGCCACCACCACGTCCTTGCCGGTGTCACTCAGACCGTCGAACCAGTCGGCGAGCCCACTGACCGCGCCGGCCACGGCCTCCACTACCGGCACCAAGTGCGGAAGAATCGCGTCCCCCAGCTCGGTCAGCGCCGCCCCCAGCTCGCCCTTCATCCTCGCGGCGGCGCCGGCGGCGGTCTCGTCGAACGCCTCGAAGGCGGCGTTGAAGTCGCCGCTGGTGGTCCGCGCCAGCGAGTCAAAGATCTCCCGTGTCTTTTCGCCCTGACTGCCGAGCATCGAGAGAAACGGAACCAGCGCGCGGACGTTCGGGATCACCTCGCCCAGCGCGTCCGTATTGTCCCCGATCCCCTGCGCCATGTAGGTCAGGCCGTCGAGCAGGCCGTTGTCCCGGATGCGCCGGCGCAGCTCCTCGAGACTGATGCCAAGCTCCCCCATCGTCTGCCGGGCCTGCGCCGACGGGTTCAGGATGGACACCAGGAGCGCCCGGAGCCCGGTCACGGCCTCGTGCGCGTTGAGCCCGGTGCGGCTCATTGCGGCGATAGCGGCCCCCACCTGGTCGAAAGACACGCCCATCTGGGTTGCTACCGGGATCACGCGGCCGATAGCGCCGGCCAGCTCCTCCGGGGCCAGCTTGCCCTCGCGGATAGTCGCCACCAGCACCGACACGGCCTGCTCGGCGCTCAGGTTCTCCGCGCCGTATGCGTTCATCGCCGATGTCGCGGCGTCTGCGACCACCTTCGTGTCGCCCAGGCCGGCGGCGGCCGCCATCGCCGACGCTCGCACCACCTCCAGGGCCTCGGCACCCCTCAGCCCGGCGGAGGTCACGTAGTACAGCGCATCGCCCAGCTCTTGCGGCGTCCTCCCAACGGCCGGCCCCAGCTTGATCAGCTCGTCTCGCCACTGCGCCACCTGGTCCGCAGCCACGCCTACGAGCCCAACGATTCGGCTCATCGACACGTCGAGGTCGGACGCGGCCTTGGCGGCCGACGCCCCGATGCCGGCCAGCGGGGCCGATACGGCAACCGTCAGGGTACGCCCAAGTCGCTCCGCCCGCCGGCCGAAGCCATCCAGCGCCCGGGACGCCGACGCCAGAGAACGCTCAAGCTGGCCGATATCGCCAGCGAACGTCACCTGCACCGGACCAAGCTGTACCGTCACTCGTCACCCCCTCCGGTGGCCCCAGCCCCCCGCGTCGCCTCAGCGGCCTCCGACGCGAGCCTGAACATGGCCACCACGTTGGTCCACTTCCTCTTCAGCGTGTCCGGGTCCGGGCGCGGCCCCGGCCGACGTAGCAGCCGGAAGTCGTCCGGCCCCCGGCGGGTTGCGTTCGGGCCGGCAAAGCCTGCGTGCAGCAGCGCCTCCATCATCGCGGCGTGGTGGTCCAGGAACGCGAGCTGGTGCTGGTACACGCGCAGCGCCCCCACGACGTACCATGGGGGCGCCGCCTCATACTCAGCCGTGCCCATGCCGAGCCACGCCCGAGCGACAACGGACAGTGAGCGGAACGTTAGCGGGTCACCGCCGTCCGATCCAGCTACTCCCTCGGCTCTCCGAAAGGGGCGGTTGCGGCGTCCTCCGAGCCGAAACCCTCCCGCAGCAGCTCCCCGAACGCCTCGGTGAGCGGCACCAGCTCCGTGGGCGCCAGCCCCTCGGCCAACTTGTCTCGCAGCCCGTCGCGCTCGTCAGCCGGAACGTCCGCGAACGCCACCAGCAGGTCCAGCAGCTCACCGAACTTCAGGGCCGAGAACCGCTCCGCCAGCTTCTCGCGGTCCTCCGGGGTCCTCGCCAGCAGCGACACCCCCAGAACGTCCTCCACCCGCATGAACGCGCCGATGGTGGCCCGCAGCTTCAGCTCCTCACCGCCAACCGTTACGGTTTTCTCTGGTACGAGCATCATGTCCTCCCGGTTACACGGCCGTGATCTGGCCGGTGATCTTGAGCGTCACGTCCGCGCCGAGCACGTCGGTCGTCGGTTCCTTGATCTGGAAGCCGGTGACGTAGGCCGAGAATGCGTAGGTCGTGCTCGTGGCGTCCGGGAACACAAGCTGGAAGTTGCGAAGCGTCCGGTCCTGGAGGTCCTTCAGAAGCCCGCTGGTGAGCCCGTGGGTCGCGTCCGTCGGGATGAAGTTGACCGTGAAGCGCACCTCGCCCGGCTCGATGAGCGAGACAATGTACTCCTTGTACGCTCCGGGGCTTGAGTGCGAGGTCACGTCCACCGTGTCCACCGAGATGTTCGGCCCGTTGATGTCTGTCACCTCCGCGATGGTCGTGAAGTTTTCCGGGCTTGCCCCGTCCCCGATCTGGAGCAGGGTCCCATGTCCATGAATCGCGCCGCTCATTCGTCACCTCCGTTGTCTGTCGCGCCGCTGGCCTCGGCCGCCGCGCCGGTCGTTTCGTCTACGTCCTCCCCGCGCTCCTCCGGCTCCACCACGGCCACGGTGAGCCCGTGGCGGTCTGCCATGTGGGCGCGGAGCGTTTCCGCGTTCAGGGTCGCGAACGGACACAGGCCGCACCGGTAGTTGGGCCTTCCGGCCCACGTCCCGACGGTGTATGCCCGCGCCTGCCCGCTCTTTCGTTTACTGCCCATGCTCACCTCCTCACGATGATACCGCCTCCACCTCGGCCACCGCAACCACCTCGCGCGCGCCAGGGGTCAGCTCTACCACCCACGGTCGGCGCCTGCGCAGCACGATGTGCAGCACCAAGCCGCCCATGTTGCGGTCCCATCGCCGCGCCAGCGCCGCCTGCGCAGCGTCGGCTCGAGCCCGTGCGTCCTCGACGGTGGCGGCCCGCGATACGATCTGTACCAGCTCGGCCACCATCGACGGAGCCGCGGCGTCGTGACTCCCACGCTCCCACAGCTCCTCCGATACCACAACAGCAAGGGCCGGCGTCGGCGTGTCGGGTAAATGATCCCAGTAGAGGTCGACGCCGAGCGTCCCCTGCCCGGCCTCTTGTAGCAACGTCGCAAGCGCTTCGCTCGTGGTCACCACGTCCCCCGTATCGCCTTGTCCAGCTCTTGCGTCACCCACTCAGGGTACACCGGCAACAGGGCGGCAACGGCGCGCGCCAGGTATTTCGGCCCCCCCACCCTGTGGCGGTAGTACAGCACCTCGTGCTGCCGCTCCGCATAGTCCGCGGCCGCCCCCCCGTAGTAGGCCACCACCACCAGATCCGAACCGATCCGCACCGGCCGCGTTGTCACTTGCCCGCTTGACTTGAGCGTGCCCGTGTCCACCGGGACAAACCGCTTGCTCCGCCGCATCGTTTGCGTTCCAGCGCGCACCAGGCCGCGCGCCAACCCAAGCGTCAGCTTGTTCCGGAGTGCCCGGAGGTCGGCGTCCGCGGACCGGAGGTCAACAGTCACTCGCCAGCTCACCCGAGCACCGCCGTTTCCGTCCGCGTCCCGTTCGGCACCGGGTAGCGGTACACGTGTAGAACCGTGTACGCCTCCCCGCCGGCTTCGATCCGGTCGCCCACTGCCACGCCGGGGGCCGAGTCCAGTAGCAGCAGCGCGCGGGGGCGGAGTCCGTCCCGCTCGAGGTTCATGTCCAGCTCCGGGTCCTCGGTCAGTGAGCCCCGCAACGTTGCTCCGCCGGCCTCGAACGTCGGCGCCCCCGTCGCGGTCTGCCCGACTCTTCGGCGCCACACCACCTCGTCGGTCAGCAATGGTCGTATGCCGAGCCCCATGCCCACCCCCCCTACACCGCCACCCTGTACGGAGCCACCAGCGGCAGCACGTCGGCCCGGAGCCACCCGTCCTCCGTCGCGCCGGCCCGCTCGTCCAGGTAGGTCACCGACGCCTGCCCGGCCCGCATCGCCTTCACGCCCACACCACGCCGGAGCCGGTATTCCAACACCCGAAGCACAGCGAGGCGGAGGTCGTCCGGCACCTCGCCGTCCGCGTAGCCGGCCTCGTATTCCACCACCACGTTCGGCCCCGGGTCCGGGGCCAACGTCACCGTGTACAGCCTCGGGTTCCTCCGCAGCGGCGCCGGCCACACGTCCCCGTCGGTCCTGTGGAGTGCCCCGACGGACGCCATCACCTCATACGAGCCGGAGTCCAGCGCAACGTCATCCACGGACACCGACGCCACCGCTACCAGCGGGAACCGCGATAGCAGCAGCACGTCCCGGCCCGAGCCGGTGGTGCGCTCCCGGTACGTGGCCCGGCGCAACACCTGCGCGCACAGGGCCTCCACCTCGCGGGTTGCGGCCGCGAGCCGAAGATCCGCGGTGGCGCCCAGGGCCTCGCCCAGATACGCTTCGGCCTCGGCCTGCGTCACGAGGCTCGATGCGGTCGGCGCGACAAGCACCTCGAGCTCGCGCATGGTCAGCTCTTGGCCTTGCCGCCCTTGCGCGTCGCCTTACGCTTCGCCGCCCGCTTCGGAGCCCGCTTCGTGGCCTCCGGCGCCTCGGTGGTGGTCTCGGGCACCGCATCACCACGGGCCGGGCCGGCCGGCTCCACCGGGACGGCAACACCGGTCGCGATCAGCCTGTCCGCCACGCCGACCACGAAACCGGCCCGCTCGCCGGCGTTGTACTGCCGCCACCCCTTCACGAACCGCACCATACGCATCCTCATCGGGTCACCTCCCACGGCTGGATTTCGGCGGCCGGGAGCTGTGCACCGTTGCCCAGCAACACCGCGCCCAGGTATGCCACAGTTACGTCGCCCGTGCTCCCGAGCGTTACCCTCAGCTCGGCCCCAACCAGCGGCGCGTGCTCGATGTTCACCACGTCCTCCGGGAGCGGGACCACCTCGCCGATGTGCAGCATGGAACTGTCTCCCATCGCCACCGGGATCTCCCCGGAGTACACCACCACCGGCTCACCGGTGTACAGCGGCACCCCCTTGGCCCCCTCCGGGTAGGCCGAGAACCGGGCCTCGATCACCACCGACGTCCTGCTAGGGCCGGCCACCAGCCCAGCCACCACCAGGACCACCTCCGTGAGCCTCCCCAGCGGGTTGCCGCGTCCGTCCATCCTCCGAAGGTCGTGGACACCGTCAGGGGCCGCCAGCCACGCGCCGGAAGAGGAGTCCGGCACCGCCAGCCCGCTGCCCTTGATCCTGTCGGCCCACCGCGTCCGCAAGCTCGCAGCCATCGTCGCCTCCAGTCAACCGGGCGGCGCGGGAGTCGGCCCACGCCGCCCGGTCAGTCTCGTCACTTGATCGGGTTGTAGAGCCCCACCGCCACGATGAACACCACGTCCACCGTCTCGCCGGACCCGCCCGCGAACGTCGGGGTCACCTCGAGGGTCGCGTGGTCCAGGAGATTCCCCCCAAAGTCGTCGTCGGGTTTGCGCAGGTACTCATCCGGGATGTCCAGCGTCTGCGGCGCGTCCGCGGCGGTCACCGTCACGGTCCCCAGGTCGTAGGAACCGGCCGCGGTCACCAGGTTCACGGCACAGTTGAGGTCTCCGGGCCACGGCGCACCGTAGCCCTCGATCTGCAAGAACGCGCCGTCGATGTACTGCCGCTCGCCGGCGTTGCCGATGTACACCGGCAGCTCCGTGGTCACCTTGGTCCCGTCGCCGGCCCCACCCTGCGTGATGCTGCGGGGCCAAGTCTTGATGTGGACCAGCTTGCTCAGGTTAGCCTTGAACATGCTCATCGCTCACCCCCTCACTGGTACCAGTCGACGTCGGTGATGACGGCCACGCTCTCGGAGTGCCGCACGATGAGGTCGTGCGCAACGAGCGCCTTCACCACCGTGACGTCGCGGGAAATGGCCGAGAACACCTGCCCGCCGCTCTCCCAGGCCGCCGTGTCCGACACCTGGAGCAACAACCCCGTCATGTCGCCGATGACCACGTCAGCGAAGTCGGCCAGGATCACCTCCGAGTCGGCGCCGGAGCCCAGGTTGGCCGGGATGTTCGTGGTGTCCGCGAACGGGAAGCCCAGCAACGTGCCCTTGCTCATTTCCTCCTTGAAGAGGAAGTTGCCGTTGCTGTCGCGCAGAAACATGAGCGCCCACTTGACCACGGGATTCATGATCCAGCCGACGTTCAGCATCTTGCAGTCCTTGGACGCCAGCGCGGCCAGCGCGTCCCGGAGTGCGCTCAGAATCTTGTTCAGGTCGCCCCCGGACGCGCCCGAGATGAAGTTGTCGGCATGCGCCCAGCTCCTCAGCCCGCGCGGCGTGAAGTCGGTTCCGTCACCGCGGAGGAACGCCTGGTCCTGCGTCTCGGCCAGCGAGTCCGCCAGGTCGGCCTCCACCAGCTCCGACGCCATCGCGCTCTTCGAGCGGATGAGCCCGTTGGGCACCGGCACAACGCCCACCAGCGTCTTGGCCGACAGCTTCACCTGGCCCAGCTCGGGGGCCGACGCCTCCCGCGCCCGAGCCTCGCCGACGTAGCCGGAGGTCGCGCCGGCGGTCAGCTTCGGAATGGTCAGGTTACCGTCGTCCAGCGGGACCACCCTCGGGTTCATCGCACGAACGGCCACCCGCGGGCGCAGCAGCTCGATCACCTCAGTCGCCCACACCTCAGGCACCAAGAAGCCTTCGGAGTCGAACGCCCCGCCCTCCAGGGCGCGCACCACGGCGTCCGCCATGTCGGCCGGCATGAACCGCCGGGCCTCCTCGGACGCACGGTTCACGTCGCCTTTGCCGGCGGCGAGCGCCCGGGCCAGCGAGCCCACCAGTGCCCGCGGCTTGGTGGTCTCACCCCCATGGTTCTCGCGTCCCCGGGCCGGCGTCGCGGCGCCGGCGAGCGTCAACATCTTCTGACGCTCGGTCACCGCGTCCCCCACGATGTCCCGGATCATCTGTTCCAGCTCCGCTTTGGTCATATCACACCTCCAGTGTTCAGTCGGGTAGGCGGCCGAACCGGTCACGCAGCGCCGCCCGCACCGCGGCCGCAACCGCCTCTGGGTCCACGTTGATTTCCTCGCCGGTGACGTCCTCCACCACCGGCTCCCCGTCAATGGTCAGCTCCGGCTCCTCGGCCACACTGGCCGCGCCGTTGTCTCCGCCTCCGCCGTCCGCCCGGCGCTCGCTGGCGGGCGCCGGCGTCACGGCCACGTCCGGCACCACAATCGCGGGCCGGCGCAGCGCCTCGGCCACAGCCCGGGCCGCCTCCCCGAGAGTCGCGAGCGCGCGGTGGGCCTCCGCCACCCCCGGGGCCAACCCGCCGGCCACGGCGTCCGCCACGCTCGTGAGCCGCGCCACCTCGGCCTCGAGGTCCGCCACCGTCGCCCGCACCACCTCCCGGCTTCGGGAGTCCGCCCCGGCGTTGATCAGCAGCGCCTCCGGGTTGGCCCCCACGTTCACGTTGGAGAACTCCCACAGCTCTTGCCGCTTGATCTCGTACCCGTCGCCGTTCTCCAGCTCGCTCCAGTCGAGCACCTGCAAGCCGACGGACACGGCGTTGAGGTAGCGGAACGCCACCAGCCGGTAGATGAGATTCCCGAACGGATGCAGTCGTTCGGACGGATACTCAGCCTCGGCCACCAGCGCCGGGCCGACGCCGGGCAGCTTCGTCACCTCCACACGAACGGCCCGGCCCACTGGCGGCGTGTCATGGTCGTGCCCGTACATGACCACGGGATTCCGAAGGTATGCATCGAGCTCCCACCCGCTAACGCGGATCACGTCGCCCCACCGGTCCACGGCCTCGGTGGACAGGACGAACGTCGCGCGCCCGCCGGCGAACACCGCCTCGGGGTCCTCCAGCAGCTCCTGCGGCACCTCGATCTGCGGCGTGTAGACAGCCCGCACCAGCGCCCCGGCCGCCGGAGCCTTGCGCCACGTCTCGATGTCCACCGCGTTCTCGGTCGCGGAGTCCTCGCCGGCGTCGATGCGCTCCAGGAGCCCCCCGGCCGCCTCCGCTATCTCCGTTTCGTCTTGCTGCGCCGCCCGCGCCTTGGCCGCGATCACCGCCGAACGGTACACCTTGCCGGCCTTGCCGTGGGGATAACCGTAGGCACCCTTGGTCTCGGGGTTGGCGTCCGGGTCCACGGCGAGAAACCACCGCCCATACGCCTCCCAGTCCCCGCCCACCGAGTCCAGCAACGCGTCCGAGTCCGCGGCGGTAAACTCCCAGTCACTCTCGCGGTCCACGTCGCCGGCGTCAATCATCGCTACCGCCTCCTTCACGGCCGCCGTGTTCAGCTTCCAGCCCATGGTCACCTCCCAGTCAGTCTACCACACCAGCCCTTCGCTGCACCGACACCGCACGTGGATGTCGTTCACGTGGTCCAGCAGCCCGGCCGGCGTCGGGAACGGCTCCTGGAGCCCAACGGTGACGCCGTCCATCGCCACACAGTCCGGGCACGTCCGCTCGTCAAGCGCCGCGATCCATTCCCGGCGCGCCCCAGCCGGCACCAGCCCGTGGTCCTGCGCCGAACGCCACGAGAACAGTTGGCCCGCGTTCCCGGCCCGCACGCTCTCGTAGCTCGCGATCAGCAGCGCCCGCTCCACGCGCAGCTCGGCGGCGAACCGGGCGGCCCTCTCCGCTATCGTCTCGGCGTCGAGCCCCTGATCCGCCAGGTTGGCGCGGTATCGCTCGAGCCTCCGCTGTCGGCCCGAGTCGAGCCCCATGTCCGTGGTCAGCAGCTCCTCCGCCACCCGCTGGTAGTTGCCCCAGCGGTCGTATCCGGCCTCGACGGCGGCCCGCAGCGCCTCGCGCGTGCTGTCGCTCACCTGCGTCACCAGCTCAGCAGTCCGCGATTGCAGCCACGCCCGAGCGTAGCCGTCCGCCTCGTTCGCGGCCGCGGCGGCAGCCGAGCCGTCCTTGCCCTTTCCCCACAGCCGCGCCGCGTGCGCGCCTACGGCCCGCCCCTCCGCCTCTTCTGCTAAGCGGCCGATCACGGCCGCGATCACGTCCTCCGCCACCCCCTCGCCGGCGGCCCCAAGCCCTTCACTCCACCCAGGGGCCAGCCACTCCTCCACCAGCCACGCAACGGCCGCCGGCACCGACACCGACAGCCGGGCGGCCAGGTCCTTGTGGTCCACCTCCGCGGCGGCACGCTCCACCGGCCCGATGAACGCATCCTGGTAGTCGCGCTCGTGGTCCGCGGCCACCTCATGCGCCGGCGTGGCACCGGCCCGCGTCACCACCGGGAGCGTTGCCACGGGGGCGCCCGGCCCCCGGGTCTCGGCGCGCATCGTGCGCCCGCGCATCGGCACGGCCACCTCGAGCACCGCCACGTGCCGCCTCATGAGTCCTCCACCGCCAGCAGGTCGTACCCCTTGGGTATCGCCAGCACGCGCCCCTGCCCGCCCGGGAGCGGCGGGAGCCCCTGCAACGCACGCCACTCGTCGATAGTGCGGCTCCACGGGGCCGCGCGGGCCACCGATACATGCCGGTTCTCGTCTTCCGGCACCGGAGAAGCGAACGCCACAATCAGCCGCTCATCATACTCCGGCACCAGCAGCGCTTGAATCGTGGACGCCAGCAGCCGCAGCCTCGGGAGCACCACCCAGCGCCCCATGATCTGCTCCGCCATGGTGATGGTGGCCCGGTTGCTGTGCTCCACCAGCCCCAGCATCTCCGGCGGCACACCGTAAAGCTGGCGGATAATGTCCCGCTGGAACTGCCGCAGCTCCACGAGTTGCATGTCCCGGAACGATGACGCCAGCTCCTTCACCTCCACCTTGGTCCGCATGAACACCGGGAGGTAGCGGCGCCAGAAGCCCCGCGTCTTCGCCAGCCACGTCTCCTCGAGCCGTTGTGTCTGGTCAGGGGTCAGCCCCTCCCCGCTCACCACCAGCGGCGGAATCCCCCGGTTGTGGAAGTAGGACGTGATATGACGGGCGGCCAGCTCATCGGCGTCCACCTCATCGAGCACCGCTTCACCGAGCCCGGCGCCCCGCCCTATCGGGTCTGCCGGGTTCGGCGTCTTGAACCAGATCACCTCGCTCGGCGGAATCGTGAACGACTCGCCGCCCACCAGGACGTGGAACACCGGGTCCCGCGGCGCCGGCCGCCTCGTCACCGCCGACGGCGGGAGCGGGAACGCGGCGCGCGGCACACCCAGCCCGTCCCGGTACAGAATCCAGAACGCCTCGCCGGCCAGGTCGATATGCGCCTGCGTCACCTGCAACAGTTGCGAGCCCGGGAGCGGCGCCAGGCCGGCCACCGGCTCCACCTCGGCGTCCAGGCCCCCGCCGGCCAGGATATCCAGCAGCGGATGCTGGAACACCTGCTCCAGCTCCACGCCCGGCGGAACGGCGGCCCGGGTCGGATGCTGCGCCCCCACCACCGAGCGGGGCGGCATGATGTACCGCCCCGTCGCGCCGTCCTTGGCGGCCCACAGCTCCCACGGCACCGATGCCACCGACTCCGCTACTTTCCCCACCACCGCTCGGAGCCACGGGGCCTCGGAGTATGCGCGGAGCGCCGCGCGGGTCCCGGTTCGGGCCGGCGGCTCCGGTCCCGTCATGATCGTTGCCGCGTCGGCCTCCGACGCCGGGACCGAGCGCCGGAACCAGCTACGTGACAGTCGCCGCCGTTTCATGGTCCGATGATAAGCCACGCCGGCCGCGACGCGCAAGCCCCCCTGTGTAGGTTCTCTTTATACGTTCTATAGGAGGGGGGGGGCGTCACGCCAGGGGGGGGCGGGCATGACGCCAGGGGGGGCGGGCATGACGCCCGCCCCCCCCTGGGGTTCTCCCACACAGCGTTCATTCATCGAACGCCCCCGCGTTGTCCTGGATCGGCAAGCCGTGCTCAAGCGCCATGCGGAGCGCGATTGCCCGGAGCCGCTCCCGGTCCAGGTGGAAGACATACGCCCCGGGCTGACCGATCCGGTTGAGCGTCTCCGGCTCCCACACTTCGCGGCAGAGGACGGTCTCGCTCTCGATCTGGTCGCCGTCCACGTAGGCGGTGACGCTGTTACCGGGCTTGAACTCGCTGCCAGTGACGAAGACCCGGTGTTTCCGGGTGATGAGCACGCGGTTTCCGCCGCCGATGTAGTCCCGTGTCACCTGTACGCCCTCGACCGTGCGGAACCGTGGTCCGTCTGGGCGGGGGTCGGTTGCGGTTGCGGTATCTTGGGTCCTGTCCATCACTCCCTCCTTTCACTTGTTATCATAAGTTATGGGCTCCCGGTTGTCAACCCCCTGATATTCGCGGATTCACTCAAGTGTCCTGTGGGCCACCGTGGACCGCGGGGCCGGGCCGGTCGAACGCCGGGGGGGCGGGCCTGTGGCGCCGTGCCGGGGCCGGCGGTTGCGGAACCGGGGCCGGGGGCCGGCACCTCGGTGGTGGGGCCGGGGGGCGCGCCGGAGCGAGACGGAACGGGCGGGCCGAAGCCCGCCCGCCATCCTCCACGCGGGGCCGCGGTGCTAGTCCATCCACGCCAGCCCCTCGGCGAGCCGCCCCGCCACCATGGTCGCCGGATCGGCGAACCGCCCACCGGCGTTGTTCTGCCAGACAGACGCGGCCGCCCGGAACCCGTCCGCCGCGTGCTGAGACCCGGCGGCCTCGGCAGCCCCCGCGGCGGCCGCCGCGGCCAGGGCCGCCCGCCTCAGCAGCCCGCCGCCGGGGGCCGCCAGCTCGAGCTCAGCCCGCCACGCCTTGTCAACCACCTAATACTCGCGGGTTCGCTCAAGTGTCCTGAACCCCCCTGCGGCCGGCCAGCCCTTCCCGCACCAGCGCCTCGGCGGTTGCGCGGTCAACGGGCCGGCGCCCGGGCCGGCGCCCGATGTACAGCCGTCCACCGCTCCACAGGACGCCGGCGGCCCCCGGGGCCGGGCACGCCACCACCCTCCGCCCCCCGTGCTCGACAAGCCATGCCGGCCCGCCGGCCAGGTCGGCGTAGTGCTCGGCCAGCCGGCGGGCCTCACCCGTTGTCTCGCATATCGCCACCTCCGGGGCGGCGCCGGGGCGGCACACCGTCCAGATGCTCGCGGCCACCGTCACCGCCCCAGCAGCTCACACAGCCGCTTTGCCGCGTAGGCACGCTCGTGGAGCCACGCGGCGTCGTTGTCCCGGCGTCCGGCCAGCACCACGGCCGTCTCGTGCATTGCCTCCGACGCCGCCGCGCCGCCCATGCACAGGAGGAGCCCCTGTAGGGCCGCCACGTGTGGCAGCGACACTGCGCCGGCGCCGTCCTGCTCATCGCCGCACGCGCCACGCGCCACCGCCCGGGCCTCTACCGCCAGCGCCCCCGCCCCGAGCGTGCGTCCGAACTCCCGGTGGACGTCCGCCACCAGGTCCAGCCACGCCCACTCGGCGGATTCACCCGCGCGGGGCGCCTCATCCTCGGGGGCCTCCGCTACACGGTCGAGCGCCGCCTGCAAGCGGTTCATCGCCTCGCCAAGCCGGCCGTGCGCGTCCGGGTCCAGGTCCGCGAGCCCGGGTACGCGGCGCCGCATCACCGCCAGTGCCTGCTCGGGGCCGCCGGCCACGCGCACCTCTCGGGCCAGCACGCTGAGCCTCGCGCTTGTGAGCCCGGCCTTGGCATACCTCAGCCTTGCCAGCAGCGCGCGTGCCTCCGCCAGGCCCGTGGTCCACGCCGTCAAGTCGCCGGAGAGGTAGTACGACTCGAGCGCCCCTGCCGCGCGCTCCGCCAGTGCTCGCTCCTCCGCGGCCAGCTCACCCACCAGCTCGCGTATCAGCTCCGCGGCCTGCCGCGCCGCGTACCGTCTCACGGCGCCCCATCTTGCCTGACTGGCCTCTTGGGTTTTGCCCTCCAGTCGGTCCAGCCGTCCCTCTATCGCCGCCAACGTTTCGCTCATCGAGGTCTTCATCATTCCCTCCTTTCCGCCTTGTCACGCCCCGGCCACAGGTTCGGGCGCCGCCGCCCGGCCGGCCCGGGCCACAGCCTCGGCCACAGCCCACACGCGCTCCTCGCTGGACACGGTGGCCCGGGCCGCTTCCACCGCAGCGCGCGCCGTCACCACCGCGGTCGCCACACGGTCACCGTCCTCCCCCCCGGCCGCCACCGCTTCGTCCCGGGCCATCATCAACGCGCCGCACGCGGCATCGAGCCCGCCGGCCACCAGCCCGTTCAGTGCCTCCGCCACCGCACGCTCGCTCGGGTCCGGCGACGTCGCCTGCGCCTCGCGGGCCAGCGCCAGCCACGCGGTCGTCCGCACCAGCGCCTCGAGCCCACGGCGCACCCACTGCTCCGCGGGCCGACACGTGGTGCCCGTCGCGCCGTACCCGACAACGGTTGCCGCCCACCTCACGGCCGCCGCCGCCCGCGCCGCCGCGAGCGGGGCCACGGCGCTCCCCCACCGCTCGCGCACCAGCGCCAGGTCCTCCGCCGCGCGCTCCATGGCTTCGGCCCCGGGGTTCCCTCCCAGGAGTCCCGCGCACACGTGCGCATCCTCCGCCAGCGCGCCAGCAGCCTCGCGCCAATACAGCTCCGTGCCGGCCTGCCCGCGCACCACGGCCTCGAGGAGCGCCCGCGCACGCTTCGCCAGGAGCGGGAGCCCGGCCGGGTTGTCGGTCCCGGTCTCGGTCAGCCCGCTCCCCTCGGCGTCCTGCGCCAACCGCTCCAGTGCCGCCGCGGCCTTGCCGGCCCACAGCCCGCAGTCGGCCCGCGGCACGCCCAGCTCGTGCTCCTGCACGCGCGCCCGGGCCGCTTCCAGGAGCACGCCGGCGGCCCGGCGGGTTCTCATGTCCAGATCCCCCGAGCCGTCAACGCGGGCCGGGGGGCGGTCCGCTTCCACCAACACCCGGGCGGCCGCCTCCAGTGCCCACCGCCCCCGCCGGCCCCCGTCTGCCAGCGCCATCGCCACCAGGTCCCGGGCCTCGCTTACAGCCGCCGCCCACGATAGTCTCTCCATCGGTCCCTCCCTTGAGCCTGGAGAAGCCGGGGGGCCGCGCCCCCCCGGTATCCCGTCCACGCTGCACGTTGACGTTGGCCGGCGCGGCGGCCGCGTTTCACCAGTCCGCTCCCGGGATCGGGCGCCCGCACAGGTCGCACCGCAGGGGGTCCGCCACGGCGAACGCATCGCAGCCGTGGTGGTAGTACGCCTGCCCGCGCGTCCCGTCCGAGTAGACCACGTTCATCCAGGTCCACTCCCCGGACTCGCACACCAGCCGGCCTTCGCCGGGGGCCGGCGTGCTCCACTTGACGGTCAGGTCGGCGCGGCGGGAGGCCATCACTCCGCCTCCCCGCCCACCAGCACCGGGTACAGCTCGGCGAGTGAGCCGCTCACCACCTGCGCCACCACCGACGCGTTGTGCTGCGTCTGCGCCAGCGGAGAGCCAGTGGTCACCCCAGGGGCATTCTGCGCCAGCCGCGCTACGACGCCCCCGAACCGCTCCGGCCACCCGAACGCAGCGGCGTCGGTGGCCGGGTCCACGTTCCGGACGTACTCAATCCACGCCTCGGCGTCGGCGCACCGGGCGGCGGCGTCCAGCACGGCCACCGCCCGCTCGAGGTCCTCGCGGAGCCCATCGCGGGTGTCCTCGTAGAGCTCCAGGTCCTCGTCCGCCACCGCGTCCACGCGGGCCAGCATCGCGACGGCGGCGGCCTTCACACGCTCGATCTCAGGTAGGAGCCTGCCCCTGATCTCCTGCGCCCATTCGATTTGCTTTGGGGTTCCGGTCATGGTTTCCATCGTTCCCTCCTTTCACTTATGATAATAGGTCGCCCGTGCGCGGTTGTCAAGCCCCTAATATTCGCGGGTTCGCTCAAGTGTCCTGCTCACCAGGCCACCGGGTACACCGAGCCCAGCGCCACCTTGCGCACCGCCCAGGCCACCGCGCACGCAGATATGGTGTCCGGCAGATGCCCCCGCCCCCACACGTCCCGCACCGACGCTCGCCTGTGCTCGCGGTACAGCGGCTCAACGCGCGGCATCGCCAGCTCCCCGTGCTCAACAGCCACGAAATACCGGTTGAGCACGTCGGTCCTCGCCTTGCCCACCAGCACGATCCCCACCGCCGGCGTCCGCAGATAGTCGCCAGCCACGTCGCCGACACCCGTGGCGTCGTAGGCGGCCGGCACCAGCGCCGCCACTCCGGGCATCACCTCCACCCGCCCACCCGCCGGCACCACCCGATACAACCCCGCAACCCGGTCATACGCCTCCACCATCACCGGCCAGGGGCGCCGCTGGTCCCGGTACGCGGCCACCAACCGGGCCGGCGTGCAGTCCACCCGGAGCACCACCACCACCGTCCAGTCGCGCTTCTTGGCCCAGTCACCCCCAACGGCGTAGGCGGCCCCGTCCGCCGGCGGCTCGAACACCACCAGCTCCCCGGGCGGCAGCTCCGGCACCTCCGCAGGAAGGGAGAACGCCGCGTCCACCTGGTCGGACGCCATCACCACGGCCCCCTCGTCCGGCTCTTGCAGCTCCACCTCCACCTCCCACGCCCGGTCGCTCATCACCCGCCGCTTGGCCTCCACCTCGGCCCGTGCCAGCCAGCCGTGCGGCTCCAGGGTCTCGCGATAACACCACTCGTAGACGGGCCACCCCCGCTCCGCGGCCCGGTCCAGAATCGCCGCCATGGTCCCGGACGGATACTGGTGCGTCGATGAAAGCACCGTCTGCTGCGGAACCGGCCCGAGTGCGCGCCGCGCGCCCATGGGTTGGCCCAGTGCGTCATCCAGAATCCGCAGCTCCATTTCGTCGATCTCATCACAGCGCAACCGTTGCGGATGCGGCCCGCGCACCGATTTCGATGACGCGGTTAGCGCCTTGACGCGCCCCCCGTGCTTTAGGCGCGTCTCGGTGACCGTCGATTCCCGGGCCAGCAGCCGCCGCACAGCGTCCCTCGAGGTCCAGGCCGCTACGTACTCATGCACGCGCTTCGACTGTTCCCCGGAGCCCCGAGCACGGTGATCTCCGCCCCGAGCGTCACGGCCTCCATCATCGCCAAGGCGCCCAACAGGTACGTTTTGCCGGCCAGCCCCCGGGAGCCCTTCCACACCGCCACCGGCGACCGCGCGAAGTAGGCGTCGGCGAACGCGCGCCACGGCGTCGTATGGTGCTCGCAACACGGCTTCGCCGGAATCCGCACGCCCAGCACCAGGCCGACAGCCCGCCAGAGTTGCCGTTCGGTTCGGATCGGCAGCTCCAGCCTTACCTCGTTACTCGGCATCGCCGGCCGGTTGCCCGTCCGGGCCGTACTCTCCAGGACGCGGTGTCAGCTCCGGGTCGTCCTCGGCCGAGCCGGCGAACACCAGGATCGTGCGCCCGCGCTCCTCTCGCAGCGGCTCCCCGCCCGTGGTCACGTCCACGTCCACCACCCGCCGGCCCCAGCGCTCCGGCGCACGGCGCTCGAGCCGCCACGCCGCCGCCCGCCAGTCCTCCGCCGCCGCCCGCGCGATGTACCCCAGCAGGATGGACTCGGCCTCCGCCATCGCGCGCGATACTGCGTCGGAAAATGCCGCCGCCCGCTTGTCGAAATCGGTCTGCTTCGACGGCGGCACCCTCCCCGCCCTCACCCGCGCCCCCCTCTTGAGCCACCCGTACACGGTGTCTTTGTTGACGCCGGCCAACGCCGCCGCGGTCTCCATGTAGTGCCCGAGTCGCAGCGCCCCCACGATGGTCCGCTGCACCTCATCGGTCAGCAGGTCGGGGCGCCCCGCCCTCCGGCGCCTCGAGGACCTCTTGTCGTCACTCATGCGTCACCCCCTTGCTCGCGCACCGGCTCCAGGCCGAGCCGGGCCAGCCGCTCCAGACACACGGCCACGTAGTCCGGCACCAGCTCCACACCGCACGCCACGCGCCCGCGATTCTCGGCCGCTACCAGCGTTGTCCCGGTCCCGAGGAACGGATCATATACCAGCCCGCCCGGCTCACAGGACGTCACCACGGCCCGCTCCACCAGCCCCACCGGTTTCGGCGTGGCGTGGCCCCACCGCTCGGCCCCGGTCACGGTGGAGAACTCCCACACGTCCGTCATGGCATCGTGAACGTTGTCGAAGTAGCCGCGCGGAATCTCAGGGCGGCCCCCCGGGCCGGCGGTGTCCGCTCCCGGGGCCGGCCTCAGCCCGCCGAGCGCCAACATTTCCTCCCAGGTCAGCCCGAACGCCAGCCCTCCGGCGGCCTCGCGCATGCGGTCATAGTGCGCCCGGTTCGGCACCACAAACTGGCTCCGCTGGAAGAAGTGCCCGGCCATGGTGGCCGTCCCGAGCACCCGGTTCACGTCCGCCGTTGACCACCCCGCGAGCCGCTTCTGCTCCACCAGATAGTCCAGGATCGGCGCCAGCTCCTCGCGGAAGTCGTCCTTGGCCGGCGCGCGGTCAACCACCCCGCGGATGAGGAACAACGCCCGCTCGGTTTGCGGCACGAACGTCCGCGGGCCGTCGAGTCTCTGTCCTTGTGCGGTCGGTTTCACCCACACCAGCTCGTTGCGGAACGATACCCGCCGCGCGTCCATGTCCTGGTACCACCACCACCACAGCCGCTCCGGGAGCCCCCACACGTAGGCGCTCGCATACTCCCACATGTGCGGCTCCACGGCCTCCCACCACCCCCGCATTAGCGCCGCCCACTCCTCTCGGGCCAGGTTGTCGTTCTCCACCCCCTCCCGCTCCTTGCCCATCCCGTAGGGCGGGTCGGCAAACACCAGCCGCACCTCCCCACCGCCGAGCGCCGCGGCCACCGTCTCCGGGTCGGTGGCGTCGCCGCAGACGATCCTGTGGCCGCCCCCTTCGACGGTCACGCTCGGGATCACCCACACGTCGCCGGGTCGCACGCCCCACCTCCGCGCCAGGTCCTCCGTCTCAGCCGGCGCCACGTGCGCGTCCCTCCCGGGGGCCTCCCCGCCGGCCTCGGGGGCCTCACCGTGCAGCCGGCGCAGCAGCTCCTCGAGATCCTCCTGGTCGAAGCCGACGCCCAGCAGCCCCACCTCGCGCTCCAGCTCCGCCAGCACCTCGGCCAGCTCCGCCTCGTTCCAGCCGCCGGCCTCGGTGGCCCGGTTGTCGGCCACCAGGTACGCCAGGGCCTCGGCCTCGGAGCCGAACTCCAGGCCGCGCACCACCGGCACCAGCCACCGGCCGTCCTGCTCGCGCACGCCACGGGGGGGTGCCTCGCCGGCGTTGCGCATCACGGCCAGGGCCTCCGCGCGCCCGTGCCCGGCTACCAGCCGGCCCGTACCCTCATCCACCAAGAACGGCGCAACGAAGCCGAACCGGCGGATGCTCTGCACCAGCAGCCCCAGGTCGTGGTCCTTGGCGTTCCGCTCCGCCGGCCTCAGCTCCCCAAGGTCCACCCATTCGAGCCTGTGTTCCACGTCCACCTCCAGCCGGGCCGCAGCCCGCGCCCCTAGTATAGCAACGCCCCGGAATCGTTCCGCAGTCCCGGGGCCTTACTGCGCCGCCCGGCGCCGGTTGTTCGGTGTCAATGGCCCTCTAGGATCAAACGCGCGTCGTTGGCGGCACGGTTCGCGGCACCGGCCAGGGCCACGGTCAGCGTCCGCGGCGTGCTGGAGTCCACCATGCGCCGCCCGTGGTCCACGTCCGCGGCCACGCCAGCCTCCACCAGCTCCCGGCCGGTCAGAATACCCTTGGCGGCGCCCGCCATGTCCAGGACCTCGCCGCTCAAGTAGTTGACGCGGCGCACAAGCGCCGACGCCACCGCCGCCTGCGCGGTCAGCCGCTCCAGGGTCCTGTGCTCGGTCTCTGTTAGTCTCAGCATCACTCCCTCCTTTCGCCTCGCATCGTGAGGGGCCGGGGCCGCCGGCGTCAAGCCTCATCTGCGCCCCCTCCGTCCTTGTCGCTGGCGTCCTGCCCGCTCCCCATCACCGCAGCCACGGTCTTGGCCACGGCCTCGGTCTGCTTGCGCAGGGCCTCCAGCTCGGCCCGCACCTGTGCCCGCTCCGATTCCAGCCTCAGCTCCGCCGCCCGGAGGAGCGGCCCCAGCGCCGTCCACGTCAGCGTCTCCCGTAGGGCCTCCTCGGCCGCTTTCCGCCCGCACGCCAGCCGACGCACCAGCTCCCACAGCTCATTGGGCGGCGTCACGCTGCGGCGCCACGCCCGCACGCCATCCGCCGCCCGGGCCAGCGCGCCGTACCGCTGCTCCGTCGTCTCTCGCCGGCGCACCAGCTCCGCCAGCTCCGGCACCACCTTGTCAATCGTATTCACGTAGCCCATCGTTCCCTCCTTTCGTGTTTCCGTCTCGGTCCGAGCCCCACCAGCCGTAGCGCTCCCGTACCGCGGTCTCCAGGGCCACCAGCCCCAGCAGCTCGGGACGGGTCCAGCCCTCCGCCTCCAGGCCGTCCAGGGCCTCGTTCCACGCCGGCCCGTCCGGCTCACAGTCCAGTAGCCGGGCCAGCCCGGCCAGCTCCTGCTCCTCGACGCGCCGCCCAGCAGCCAGCTCCACCGTCATGCGCTCCGCTTGCTGGCCCCCCACGCCCACCCACAGGGCCTCGGCCCGGGGGCGGGACCACCCGAGCGCCGCGGCCAGATCCCGCGCCCGCACCTGCGCCCCGGGCCGGCCCCACACGCGCCGCGCCAGCGCCGCCGCCTTGGCCGTACTCATGCGCAGCGCGCCCACCGGTGTCGTGGTCACGTGCGCCACCAACATGCGCGGCAGCGCAGGCCAGGTATCGC
>Ga0256832_1000215_pt1 | contig 36355 bp, 36 predicted proteins | sample 134614metaG_FD_190534 | JGI IMG/M metagenome (GOLD analysis project Ga0256832, IMG submission 190534) | Hydrothermal vent microbial communities from Lau Basin, Pacific Ocean - 134-614 | ecosystem: Environmental > Aquatic > Marine > Hydrothermal vents | place: Pacific Ocean: Lau Basin | collected...
TACACGCCCTCGATGGCGTCCTCTTGGTCCGGGGTTTCCTCGAAGGGGAACTCGGCGCAAAACGCCGCGTATTGCTGGTCGTCCACGTGATAGACGTGGCCCTTGCGCGCCTCGCGCTGGGCATAGATGGACAACAGCTCGGCGGCCACGTCGTGGATCTTCTCCCGCGCCTTGCGCTTGGCCCTTTCCCACTGGCCGCTGCCCAGGCGATGCAGCGGCGCCGACTCCGGCGAGGCGCCGGTGTAACGGCTGATGAGGTGCAGGTGGTTTACCGGCACGAACAGCTTGTCGCCGCCGGCATATTCCAGGGTGAGGAATTCCTGGGTCATGTCGCCCAGTTGCAGGGTCTCCAGGCCCAGGTAGCGGCCCACGCCGTTGTCCTCGTGGACCACCGGGGCGCCGATCTCCAGCTCCACCAGGTTTTTGATGACCTGGTCGGCGTCGCGGGCCTTGCGTTGCCGGCGGCGTTTTTGCAGCACCTGCTCGCCAAACAACTGAGGTTCGGCAATGAGCGCGACATGCTCGGTCTGCAGGCCGCTTTCCAGGGCGGCGACGGTGATGGCGTAGGGCGCCTCGCTGCGGACGAATTCCCGCCAGCCACTGACCTGTTCCGGGCGCAGGCCGCAACCCTTGAGGATCTCCAGCAGGGTTTCGCGGCGGCCGGTGGACTCGGCGCAGAACAGCACGCGGCCGGCGAAGTCGGCGAGGAAGGCCTGCAGGCGGGCGCTGGGTTCCTCGGCGCGTACGTCCAGGGTAAGTTGCGGCGGCTTTTGTGTGCCGAAATTGCAGCTGCCAGGCTTGTCCTGTACGGCAAAATGCTGCAGCTCGATGCGCGGCTTTTTGCCGAGGAGTGCGAAGAATTCGTTTTCATGCAGGAACAGTTTGCCGGGCGGCAGCAGGGGCCGGCTGGTGTCGTGGCGGCCCTGTTCGTAGCGCTCCTCCACGTCTGCCCAAAAGCTGCCAATGGCCTCCTGGGCATCGTCGGTGGTGATGATGGTGCTGTTGTCCGGCAGGTAGTCGAACAGGCTTTGGGTCTCGTCGAAGAATAACGGTAAATAGTATTCGATACCCGGCGGCGTGTTGCCGTTGCTCACTTCGTGATAAATGGTGCTGGCCTGCGGGTCGCCCTCGAACTGGGCGCGCCAGGCCTGGCGGAAGTGGGTGATGGCCTCGGGGGTGAAGGGGAACTCCCGCGCGGGCATCAGGTTGATGTTAGGTACTTTTTCGATGGAGCGCTGGGTTTCGGGGTTGAAGGTGCGGATGCTCTCCACCTCGTCATCGAACAGCTCGATACGGAAGGGCTGCTCACTGCCCATGGGGAACAGGTCGAGGATGGCGCCGCGCACGGCGAATTCGCCATGTTCGATGACCTGGGACACGCAACGGTAGCCGGCGGTGTTGAGGCGCGTGCGGGTGGCCTCGAGATCCAGTTGCTGGCCGGTGTCGATCTGGAAACACTGGCCTTCGAGAAAGGTTTTGGGCGCCAGGCGGTGCAGCAGGGTGCTGATGGGTGCCACCAGTACGCCGCGTTGCAGGCCGGGCAGGCGGGCCAGGGTGGCCAGGCGCTCGGAGACGATGTCCTGGTGGGGCGAGAATACGTCGTAGGGCAGGGTCTCCCAGTCGGCGAAGGTGAGGACGGGCAGGCCGTCTGGCGCGTCACCGGCGCAGAAGAAACGTATGGCGTATTCCAGGCGCGTGGCCGCCGGGGTGTCAGGGGTGATGACCAAAACCGGCCCCGGGGCGCGGCGCGCCGCCTCGGCGATGGCCAGAGCGTCGCTGCAGCCATAGAGCTGGCCCCATGACTGGCGTTGCCCGGCCGGGGGCGCCACGGGCAGGTCGAGCAGGCGGGCTGCGGGAAGGTCTGGGTTTTGGGGCATTGCGTTGGCGGTCGGGGCGGTATTCTGAGAGCCGCGTATTGTAGACGCTGGGGGGGATGCGGGGAAGGGTTGCGCCGCGCGGTTTTTTCTGTGGGGGCGGCAACTAGCGGATTTCGTCGATGCGGTACCGTTTTTCCTGAACATTGGGGGCAATGAGCACGTAGCCCTTGCTTTGCCAGTGGGCCAGCTCGGCGATACCCGAGGGCACCAGTTTCACGAAATCCTGTAAATCACTGGCGGCATAATCATAGTTGCGGGCAGCGATGGCGCAGAGACGGAACTCCACCCCCAGATCGGCGTAATAGCGCATACGTTCCACAGCTATCTGGTATTGCGCGTAGTTGTGCTTGGCCAGGGCGACGATCTCGGTGCCGTGGAGGATGACCTTTATGTCCATGTCATCGGGGGCGAGGTTGTAGGGCTCGGCCATGAGGGGGTCCACCAGGCCTTTCAGCCAGTACAGGGCGGCGTTGATCTTCTGTGGCTCGTCGAAATAGAAATCGAAGACGATCTTTTGCTCGTCGGTATAGGGGGTGGTGACCATTTTCGCGGACGAGGCCCAGCCCTGCTGGGGCAGCAGCAGGGTGGCGCAAAGCAGGAGAAAGTAGCGAACGTTGCCCATAGTGTCCCGTATATCTGAAGGATTCCGAGGCCCGAGGCCAGGGAATCCGTGAACTTACTGTGTATATCGGACAGGGTGCTGGCAGGATTAGGTGTAATCCTCCACGCGGGATGGCTATATTTTTCCCGGTTTTTTCAGGCGACAGGGGCGCTTGTATGCGCAGCTGATGACCTGAGTTGCGCTGCGCCGAGTCCGGTCTTTGATCGGTGCCTAAAACTCCACGTGCACCAGGTCTGCCAGGTATTTGCGGGTCAGCACCTTGCTTTCTTCCACGGCGGGTTGGTCGAAGGGGTCGATGCCCATGAGTTCCGCCACCACCACGGTTTCCATCTCCAGCAGCATGATCAGTTCGCCGATGGCGTAGGCATCACGGTCGTAGAGGCCGAAGGTGCGGTTGGGACGGCCGCGGCGGGAGAGGGTCTCACGGGTGGCCTTGAGCTCGGAGATGAACAGTTCGCCCAGGGTGTGGCCGGCCAGCGGCGCCACGGCGGGCAGTTCCTGGAAGCGCATGGGGATGCGCCGGCCCTCATGGCGCACCCCGGGGTTGGCGATGAAGGTGACGATCTTGTCGTCGGGGCCGTCGAGCATCAATTGCAGTTGGGAGTGCTGATCGGTGACGCCGTGGTTTTCCATGGGGGTCATGCCGCGGTGGCGGCCCTGGGCGTCCACCTTGCCCAGGCTTTCCGCCCACAGCTGGCGATACCAGTTGACCACCAGGCGCAGGTTGTCAGCATAGGGCATGAACACGCTGATGGTGCGGCCCTTTTCTGCATGCAGATACTGGGCGGCGCCATTGTGGAAGGCGGGGTTTTCGAGAATGTCATTCTCTGCGCAACGCTCGGCCATGGCGCGGGCGCCTTCCATGACACCGCTCACGTCCACGCCGGAGATATAGGCGGGCAGCAGACCCACCGCGGTGAGCACGGAAAAGCGGCCGCCCACCGGCGGGTGGGGGATGGGCTCGATGCCCAGCTGCTGGGCGATCTTGTACAGCGCGCCGTCGGGGTTTTCAGTGATGACGATGACATGCTCACGCAGGCCTATGTCTCCCAGGTAGCGTTCCATGCGCGGCAGCACGGTGAGGAACTGGCTCAGGGTTTCGGCGGTGTTGCCGGACTTGGAGATCACCATGCACAGGGTGTCCGCCCAGACCACCTCATCGAGCTCGCTGAGGGTACGCGGGTCGATGTTGTCGTAAAACTTCACCCGGTTGCGTGGCGCGCGATGCCCCAGGGTGCGGGAGAGCATCTCCGCCCCCAGGGAGGAGCCGCCGATGCCGAAGACGATGGTGTGTTTGAACATGCGTGTGCACTTGCGGCCGATATGCTCAATGGTGTCCAGGTCGGTCTTGTCCGGCAGATTGAGGAAGTTGACCTCGTCGCTTTCCCGCCATTGTTTGATTTTCTTGCGCAGGCCGTCGAGTTGTGGTGACAGGGCCTGGATCTCCTCGTTGCCGACACCGCTGTCACCAATGGCATCTTTGTAAAAACCGGAACTGTTGATGGAAAGGCGGGAAATTGACATGTGCATGATCCTTTATATGTGACTGGGTTGCCTTGCTGTATAGGTACCTGATCCGTCTGTGCTAGGGCCCGTGAGAAGTGCTATCTGTAAAGCAAAAGTACTGAAGAAGCTGATTCGTCACTGACCTTGGACAAGTATCCGCTATTCTGGTGAGTGAAATCCAGCGCTTCGGGGTGTCTCATTTTCGGGACATTATTCGGGAGTATTCGATGTGACGGGCGTGCATCAATGTTTGGCACGATTGTGTTCGATCAACACTTCGGGTGTTCGCGTAGGAAAACATAAATGTGCTGGTATAGGGGCTTGGATTTTCACCAGCGCGCCCCCAGAAAAAAACCTGAGGAAATGACTTGCCAATAAGTTTAGAATGAGTCTATATTATGTGCCCGATACATCCAAATGCTCAAACCGGACAATCAGCTGATACACTGCGTTGCGTATTCATAACACACGTTCATACATACACGTGTAACCATTAGTAACCATAAGAGGAGAGTCACCATGGAATTGAAAGGCAGTAAAACCGAACAAAATCTCAAGGACGCCTTCGCTGGCGAATCCCAGGCCAACCGTCGGTACCTGTATTTCGCCGCCAAGGCCGATGTGGAAGGTTACAATGATATCGCCGCCCTGTTCCGCTCCACCGCGGAAGGCGAAACCGGCCATGCCCACGGTCATCTGGAGTATCTCGAAGAGTGCGGTGATCCTGCCACTGGCCTGCCCATTGGCGCCACTGCCGACAACCTCAAGGCCGCCGTTGCGGGTGAGACCCACGAGTACACCGATATGTACCCGGGCATGACCAAGACCGCCCGCGAAGAAGGCTTCGACGAAATCGCGGACTGGTTCGAGACGCTGGCCAAGGCCGAGCGTTCCCACGCCAATCGTTATCAGAAGGCGTTGGACGAAATGGACTAGGCCCTGCGCGCCGGCTGAAAGACAGGGATCGGCGCCACAGGTTCCGGTCCCTGTTTTTTTCAGGCGATATTTCAGGAAAATGAATAACGCTGAAACGACAAAAGGACATAAAGGACAACACCATGCGGGAAGGTAATCTGGAAGCACCCACACGCCATGCGCTGGATTGGAAGAATCCTGAATTCTACGACGAAGGCGCCTTGTTCAGCGAGCTGGAACGGGTGTTTGACCACTGCCACGGCTGCCGCCGTTGCGTGAGTCTGTGCCAGGCCTTTCCCACCCTGTTCGATCTGGTGGACGAGTCGGACACCATGGAGGTGGATGGTGTCAAAAAGGACGATTACTGGCAGGTGGTGGATCACTGCTACCTGTGTGATCTCTGTTTCATGACCAAGTGTCCCTACACACCACCCCACGAATGGAACATCGATTTTCCCCATCTCATGTTGCGCGCCAAAGCAGTGAAATTCAAAAAGGGTGATGTAAAAACCCGTGACAGGATTCTCACCAGCACCGACACCGTGGGCAAGCTGGCTGGCATCCCCATCGTGTCGAACATCGTCAATGCCGCCAACAAGGCAAGGCCCACACGTAAGCTGCTGGAGGCGGTGCTCGAGGTGGATGCTAATGCACGCCTCCCGGAATATCATTCGCGTACCCTGCGTGCCGAGTTCAGCAACAAGATCGGTGCCCAGGCTCAGGGCGAACCCGCGGGCGATACTTCAGGCAAGGTGGTCATGTTTGCTACCTGCTATGGCAACCGTAACGAGCCGGTGATTGGCGAAGATCTGTTAGCGGTTTTCGAACACAACAACATCCCCGTTACCCTGGCGCCAAAAGAGCAATGCTGCGGCATGCCCAAACTGGAATTAGGCGACCTCGAAGCTGTGGAGCGTGCCAAGGAGGCCAACATCCCAGTGCTGACCAAACTTGTGGATGAGGGCTGGGACATCGTCGCCCCCGTGCCCTCCTGTGCGCTGATGTTCAAGCAGGAACTGCCCTTGATGTTCCCCGATGATGCAGAGGTACAAAAGGTGGCGCAGGCCATCTTCGATCCTTTCGAGTATCTGATGCTGCGCCACAAGGCCGGAAAGCTGAACACCGAATTCAAACAGCCCCTGGGCAAGGTGGCCTATCACGCCGCCTGTCACCAGCGTGTGCAAAATGTAGGCGCCAAGACCCGCGACGTGCTGCAACTGATTCCGGACACCGTGGTGGAGACCATCGAACGTTGCTCCGGCCATGATGGTACCTATGCGGTGAAAAAGGAATTCCACGCCGCCTCCATGAAGATCGTGCGCCCGGTGGTGGGCCGGGTGAAGAAGGCCAAGGCCGACCACTACGGCAGCGACTGCCCCATGGCCGGACATCATATCGAGGAAGGCCTGGCTGATGGCAGCAAGACCGAACACCCCATGAGCCTGTTGCGCAAGGCCTATGGTATTTGAGCCTGTGAATATGCCGTCTTGCTCGCGTTCAACTCATACAATGATTGAGCTGTAATATGAACGTGGAAAAAATATTGTTGGATCATTCTTGTCCCATTAGTAGTCTCGATTCTGTTTTGATGCGGTTGGTGAAGTCATTGGGTAGCAGAGAGATCAGCGGCATCGGAGAGATGAATATTGCTTCTTTATCCCGTCATTCCGGCGCAGGCCGGAATCTAGCATGTCATTAAAATCACTGGATTACGGCCTTTGCCGGAACGACGGATGTAAAGTTAGTGGGACAGCAGTGACCAGGTCAATAAAAGCAGGAGAAATTACATGAGCAAACTCACGCACCAGGATTTGTTGAGCCTGGAAGACTATGCCCGTCAGCGAAACGACTTCAGGGCAAAGGTGATCGAGCATAAAAAGTCCCGCCGCGTGGCGCTGGGCGAACATGCCGCCCTGTACTTCGAAGACAGCTTCACCATGCAATATCAGGTGCAGGAAATGCTGCGCATCGAACGTATCTTCGAACCCGAAGGCATTCAAGAAGAGTTGGATGTCTACAATCCCTTAATCCCCGACGGCATGAACTGGAAGGCCACCTTCATGCTGGAATACAAGGACGAAAGTGAACGGCGTCAGGCCTTGGCCCGTCTGGTGGGTATCGAGGACAAGGTGTGGTTGCAGGTGGAAGGTTTTGAACGCGTTTATGCTATCAGCAACGAAGATCTGGATCGCACCTCGCAAGACAAGACCTCTGCGGTGCATTTCATGCGCTTTGAACTTACTCCTGAAATGTCGGCAGCAGTGAAGCAGGGCGCTGCGATTCATGCGGGTATTGATCATCCCGAGTACCGGGTGGAAACGGTCATACCTGACGAGGTGCGTCATTCACTGGCCGGGGATCTCCACTAGGGCCGATAAACACGGACGGCTTGAATAAAAAGAGGAGACGCAAGAGCTTGCGCGTCCCTAGCTCTCGCATTCAGGCTCAATTAACCCATATTCAAGGAATATTTATAATTAAAACCACTGCTGTCCCACTAACTTACATTTTGTTTTGATGCAGCTGGTGACACAATTGGGAATCAGGGAGGCTAGCGGAATTGGAGACATAAACATCGTTGCTCTCTTTTCCGTCATTCCGCGTAGGCCGGAATCCAGTGGCTTCAATGACTTACTGGATCCCGGCCTACGCCGGGATGAAAAATCTGAAGTTAGTGGGACAGTAGTGAATTAAAACAATGGGTTATTTAGGGGGTGATATTCGTTTCCACGTTTGGGTTTGAACAATAGCCGGATAGCAAAGGGCAAAAAAACTGAAGCCCTTTGGCTTGGGGATTCCCAGTTAGCGGGTGGGCGGGGAGAGTTGCGGGGGAGGTCGGGGAAGAGAGCGAAGGAAGAGCTTAAGCCGGTGTTTGGTAATTGCTGCGCCGGCGATCTGGAAATGAATGGTACCGAGGGCCGGAATCGAACCGGCACTCCCGAAGGAACCGGATTTTGAATCCGGCGCGTCTACCAGTTCCGCCACCCCGGCAACTCATTTCGAGAATGACGCCATCATATAGATTTCGCCGGGCTTGGGCAAGATCAGCACGGGAATCTGCTAGAATGGCCGCCCCATGCGCCGAGCTGATTTTTACTTTGATTTACCCGCCGAGCTGATCGCTCAACATCCACTGGAAAAACGTAGCGCCAGTCGCTTGCTGGTGTTAGGCCATGGACGGCAGGAAGATCGTCAATTTACGGATATCGTCGGCCTGTTACGCCCCGGCGATCTTTTGGTGATGAACAATACCCGAGTGATTCCCGCCCGTCTGTTCGGTCAGAAGGCCACGGGGGGGCGGATGGAGCTACTGGTGGAACGGGTGCTGGATGAACACCAAGTGCTGGCCCATGTACGGGCCAGCAAGTCTCCCCGGCCGGATACCGAACTGTTGCTTGAAGGTGGCTTGAAGGCTGTGGTGACGGGCCGGGAAGGTGCTCTGTTCTGCCTTTCATTTGGCGGCCCTGATTCTGTGCTTGAGCTGTTGCAGCGTCACGGCCACATGCCTCTGCCGCCGTATATCGAGCGCAACGATGCAACGGAGGATCGTGAACGATACCAGACCGTTTTTGCCCAACGAGAAGGAGCGGTGGCGGCACCCACTGCAGGCTTGCATTTTGATCAGGCGCTGCTGGATGCCCTGGCACGAAAAGGCGTTGAGAGCAGCTTTATCACCTTGCATGTGGGGGCAGGCACCTTTCAGCCGGTGCGGGTGGACGATATCGCCGAACATCGCATGCACAAGGAATACATCGAGGTGTCTGCGGATACCGTGGCCGCCGTCAGGCGCACGGTTGCCCGTGGTGGTCGTGTGGTGGCGGTGGGTACCACCAGTGTCCGTGCACTGGAGACTGCCGCCCGTGAAGGTGAGTTGCGGGCCTTCCAGGGGGACACGGATATTTTTATTACACCGGGTTATTCGTTTCGCGTGGTGGATGCCTTGATCACCAACTTTCACCTGCCGGAATCCACTTTGCTCATGCTGGTGAGCGCCTTTGCCGGGATTGAAGAAATCCGTGCTGGCTATAAGCATGCCATTGCCCGGCGCTATCGTTTTTTCAGTTACGGTGACGCCATGTTTCTACAACGCCGCGATGACTGAAGACAGCACCGAAACGCTGACCGTGGCCCACCCCGAAGAACGTCGTTGCAGCCTGTTGTTGCCGGGTTTGCTGAGTCTGTCATCCACGGCGTCTTCTGCGGTCTTTGCCCAGGTGGGGCGTGTTTCAGAACTGGAAACATTTTTCTCCCGCGCCCTATGTCGTGATTATCCGGGAACTGCGCTTGAAGACAGCTTGTTTGGCCTGTTTGATGTTGACTTGCAGGAGAACCAGGATCTGCCTGTGGCGGCAGTAGCCCGCGTGGGAGAGGGAGGTGATGGAGACGGGCAGTGGTGGCTGTGCGCGAATCCGGTGCAACTGATCCCGGATCGAGACCAACTGGTGTTGCTGGGTCCCGAAAGTTTGGGATTGTCACAGGCCGAGGCGGATCAACTGGTCAATGAACTCAATACTCAGCTTGCGGATGAATCCTGGCAACTCGAGGCCAGCTCACCAACACGCTGGTATCTGCGCCAGCACCATGTGCCGCAGCTTCACACCACCCCTCTTGGCCAGGTACGAAAAGGCGCCATTGGTAAGCATATGCCAAGGGGGGACGATGGTCCGCAGTGGCGTCGATTGCTGAACGAGATGCAAATGGTTCTACACAACAGTGTGGTGAACCGCGACCGCCAGGCCATGGGGCAGCCTGCGGTTAGCAGCGTATGGTTTTGGGGGGGCGGAATAGCACCCCGTGTGATGCCCAGCCGCTGGAGTCAATTGTGGGCAGATGAACCCCTGGCACAGGGACTGGCGTCGTTATCCAGCACCCCCCGTCAGGCCTTGCCGGCCAATGCCCGGGTCTGGCTGGGCCAGGCCATTGCCCCTGGTGAGCATTTGTTGCTGCTGACTTCGTTGGACGATTGTTGGCAGGCTGGAGATTTGTCGGCGTGGGCCCGGCAGGTGCGCAACTTCAACCGGGAATGGCTGGCACCCTTGCTGGACGCCCTGCGTGAAAACACCCTGGGTGAGTTGTCGATTTATACCTGTGATGGTCGCCGTTTTATTCTCACCCGCAAGGGCATGAGACGTTGGTGGCGGCGCAAGCGCTCCCTGGGCGAGATTGACACACGCAACTGATTCCTACTTATTGTTAGCCTTGGTATTGATGGATAGCGTGTGCAGCGCGTCCCATGCCTGCTCAAGTTGGTCATCAGCGGTGGCTTGTGGAGTGATAAGTGGCGTGAGATTTGTCTTTAGCTTGTCGATACCGCTTACCTGAGGTGGAATGCCTTTGGGAAAATCTCCCGCGCTAGAAAACACGACCCAGCCGGTGATTGACCAGTCCGGGTTGAAGTCTGTGTCGATCGAATGCTGTAGATTCCACAGTACTGCCTGACAGGCACTTTGGTTGGCATACAGCGGGTTAGGGAATCTGTAGGTCTTGTTGTTCGTCACCTGAGACCATTGATCCATGCTTTCCCCGGCAAAGATGTGCCCCTCCACATGCTGTGTATCCAGAACCACAAGACCACCTGAGACTAACAGCAAATAGTCAATAAATACCAGTCCTTCAACACCATCAGGCAAGACCAGGTCGTGGAGATATTTCACACCCAGTGATTCCACAGCCTTGCGCAGTTGCCGCTGGTGCCTGGTTTTGCGAGTCTGTTTCCAAAAATAGAAAATTACCGCCAGTAAAGCCAGCAGACTGATGGCCTCCAGCACATAAAAGGCGGTTTCGATGGGAATGCCACTCATGGATTTTCACCTAGCGCTCTTTCAGGCGGGGGATGAGCATGGTCAGGTTGCAGGGGATTGTGCGGTGATCCAGTTGCGCCTTGATGATCTTGTCCCAGGCGGTTTTGCAGGCGCCGGAGGAGCCGGGCAGGCAAAATAGATAGGTGCCGTTGGCAACCCCGGCCAGGGCGCGGGATTGCAGTGCCGAGGTGTTGATTTCATCGAAGGAAAGCATGCGAAACATTTCACCAAAACCTTCGATTTCCTTGTCTAGCAGAGGTTGAAAGGCCTCGGGTGTGCCGTCGCGTCCGGTGACCCCCGTGCCACCGGTGCTGAGCACAACGTGGATCGCGGGGTCGGCAATCCAGCGCGAGGCAATGGCACGAATCTGATACATGTCATCGGCAACGATGGCCTTTTCGGCCAGTTGGTGTCCTGCCACCTGGAGGTGCTCGACGAGTAGCTTGCCAGAAGTGTCATCGGCCTCTGTGCGGGTGTCGGAGACGGTCAGTACGGCGATCTTGAGGGGAATAAATTCGCGTGATTTTTGGCTGGAACTCATCGGTTTTTTTCCAATGGGGTGATCACCCGGTGTGGGCCGAGGGCGGATTATACCCGTTGTGTTCCCGGGTGGGAAAAATTGAAATAGGGATGTTGTGTTGCACAGCATTGTTTCCCATTCAGCCTACGTTCATAGTTGGCATTTATGCATGCCATCAGAAAACATATGATTAGAGAAAAAATAGGCAATGAAATTAATAAGTTAAAATTATATTTGGAGTATCTTTAAAGCCCTGCTTGACAAAGGGACTTTGGGCGTCTAAAAATGCATTCCTAATGCATGTTAATGATATTCTGACCTGCCCCAAGGGTTTTTTGATATTGGAGAGGCTTTTTATGACCGAGAAAAAGTACAACAACCGTGACAATGTTCACTGGGCTCTGTGTGTGTTTTTGATGTGTATCGCCTTGGGGTTCAGCAGTCTTGCACTGGCCACGACACGGGAAATGTCCATGACCATCGACGAGATGCAGATCGTCGTTGCCCCTGATCTCAAATACAAGGTCTTCGCCTTCAATGGCCAGGTGCCGGGCCCGCTGATCCATGTCCAGGAAGGCGATGACTTGATCATCCACGTCACCAACAACACGACCCTTTCACACACGGTTCACTGGCACGGCGTGTATCAAACCAACACCTGGCGCAATGATGGGGTGCCAGGCATCTCTCAGGAGGCCATCAAGCCTGGTGACACCTTCACCTACAAATTCAAAGCCGATCGCATCGGTAGCCTCTGGTATCACTGCCATGTGAACGTCAATGAGCACGTGGGTATTCGTGGCATGTGGGGGCCACTGATCGTCGATCCGAAAAACCCGCTGCCCATCGAGAAGGAAGTTACCAAGGAAGTCATCATGATGCTCTCCACCTGGGAAAGTAAAAATGCTGACAAGTATGGCGAAGGTTCAACACCCAACGACATCGAGGATTACTTTTCGGTCAACGGCAAGTCTTTCCCCCTGAGCCAGCCTTTGCGTATGAAGACGGGCGATGTGGTACGGGTGCGTTTCGTTGGTGCCGGTGGTGCAATTCATGCCATGCATTCTCACGGTCATGACATGCTCATTACTCACAAGGATGGCATGCCACTGCCCAATCCCTATTACGTCGATACAGTATTGTTTGGTCCCGGTGAGCGCTATGACGCCATCATTCGTGCCAATCACAATGAAGGCCGGTTTATCTTCCACGACCATGTCGACAAGCATGTCACCGCGGGTGGTAAATTCCCCGGTGGCCCCATTACGGTGATGGAGTACGACGGTACACCCATGGATGACTGGTATGCCTGGAAAGATATCGATTATGACCCGGACTTCTTTTTCAGCGAGGCGATGAAAAAGGGCTATGGCCTGATCGAGAGCCCACGCTTCAAGGGCACACCGCTGAAGCGTGAGCGCCGCCGTCATCGGGATGACAATTAAAAATGACGATAAGCAGAAAGATAAGGTAAAGGCATAACATGAAATATCTTTTGTTATCGTTGGCCGCACTGCTGGCAAGTAGCGCAGTACTGGCGGACGAAGGTGAGGCCATACTCGAGGAGCAATGCGCGAGTTGTCATGCGCTCAAGGGCCCGGCGGCACAGACCGTGGAGGAGTTGTGGCAACGCAAGGGACCGGATCTGTTTTATGCTGGTTCCAAGTACAACCGTGAGTGGCTGGAGAAATGGTTGCTCAAACCACGTCGCTTACGCCCCGCCGGTTACCACTACATGCAACATATCAAGCCGGGTAAAAAGCGGGACATGATTGATGTATCGACCCTGCAGCCACATCCATCGCTATCGGCAAAAGCAGCTCGCGAAGCTACTGAAGCGTTGATGAAACTCAAGGCGCCGGCCAGTCTGGTCAGTGCAGGTGCCTTCAAGGGTGGCAGCATTTCTATCAGTTTTGGCGAGATGGTGTTCGACAAATTCAATGGCTGCATGGCCTGTCACCAGATTGAACCGGATTATGGTGGCCTTTCCGGGCCGGAGGTCTACACCGCGGCGAAACGCTACCAGGCAGACTATCTGGTGAGCTTTATCTCCGATCCGCAGGCCTGGAATCCCAAGGCACCCATGCCCAATAAACATGTGGCGGCGGCAAATATCCAAAAGCTTGTGCAGTATTTGCAGACCCTGGCAAAGGAGAACTGGGATGAAAAATAAATGTTTTTCCTGGCTTATGTTCGCTTTGCTGGCGATGGGGTCTTCGGCAGCGTGGTCAACCAGCGCCGAGGATAACTATAAGAATTTTTGTTGGCAGTGCCACGGGATGGCTGGTAATGGCATGGGTGTCAATGTGCAGGATATGTCTGTGCAGCCGCGTGACCATACCAGCGCCAAGGCGATGGGGGGGCGCAGTGATGCCGACCTGTTCAAGGTCATCAAGCAAGGCGGTCTGGCGATAGACAAGTCTGTGCTCATGCCGCCTTGGGGAGACAGTTTGAGTGACGAGGAAATACGCGACCTGGTCAAATATTTAAGGAAGCTTTGTAAGTGTGGCTAGTCGATGTTGCAGCGCAACGTGTATGACCGAGTATTCAAATTTAGGGATATTGATTTTTTGTCAGGATGCTAGTGTTTTTTAACCGAATGATTCAACTGAAGAAGAGGGGAGTACATATGTTCAATAAATTATCTTTAAGTGCTATGGCATTGGCCATTGGTATGGTGGGTGCACAGGCCGCACAGGCCAAGACGGTGCATGTCACTATGACCGCGAAAGAGACCACCGTACAGATCGACAACAAGGGCACTAAGTACCCGGCCTGGACCTTTGATGGAGCAATCCCCGGTAAGGTTGTGCGTGTCACCGAAGGTGATATCGTTGATTTCAAACTGATCAATCCGAAATCCAACAAGAACTCACATTCCATGGACTTCCATGCAGCTGAGGTTCACGTGCTGGAAGAGTTTGCCCCAGTCAAACCCGGTCAGACCAAGCACTTCAAGTTTGAAGCCAAACGTGCCGGTGTGTGGATGTACCACTGTGGCGCCAGCGTCATGGCCCAGCATATCGCCCGTGGTATGTACGGTGTAATCATCGTTGATCCCAAAGACGGTTACAGCAAGGACTTCCCGAAGCCTGATCGTGAGTACGTGCTGATCCAGGGCCAGTATTTCCCGGATGCCGAGAACTACAAGGCGATGATTCGCAATGAAGGTTCGGAAGGTACGCTGATCAATGGCCGTATGTTCCACTATGATCCGGTGCATGACCCGGCGGCTTCCCTGGCTCTGGCCTCCAAGCCCGGCGAACGCGTGCGTTTCTATTTCGTGAATGCCAATATCAATAACCCTGTTGCCCTGCATCCCATCGCAGGTATCTGGGACAAGGTATATGTCAATGGTAACCCTGAAAATACGTTGAGCGATGTTGCTACCTATGGCGTTGCCGTATCCGAAGCGGTAACCGTCGACATGGTTTCACCGAAGGGCAAGACCACTGCCAATGCAATTGTTGACCACACCATGAGTGCAGCCATGCGCGGCGCCATTACCGTGATCATCAACAGCCCAGATGCAGATCCCAAGGCAGGCAAGGGTGACAACATCCTGCCACGTGCTGCGGACAAGTAAACGGCTGCTGGTTGCCTTATCGTAAATAGGCGAACTAATACCTGTTAGGGGGAGGCGCAAGCCTCCCCTTTTTTATTGTGCGCCAGACATGGCGTGCAGCGCCTGGTTTTTTGTAAGAAGTCACAGTACTGTGTAACAGAAGAAGGGGGGTCGAAACATGGAAATTCCGGCCTATGTACAAATCCTGGTCTGGGACTTCGGCTTGGTGGCCTGGCTGAGCGCTTTCCTTCTCAACTCCAACATCCGTGCCATGGGTTCTGTGTCGAGCCAGGTGAACATGGGCGATACCAAGCGCCTGAGCCCCTGAGCTCTCCCGGCTCTGTTATACTGCCCGGCCAAATCAACCAGCGTGGAGAATAACATGGCGGAAGCAACAGCCCGGCACATCCTGGTGTCCAGCGAGGAAGAATGCCTGAAATTGAAAGATGAGATTGAAGCCGGCGCCGATTTCGGCGACGTGGCCAAACAACATTCCAGCTGTCCCTCGGGCGCCTCCGGCGGCGACCTGGGCGCCTTCGGCCCGGGGATGATGGTGCCGGAATTCGACAAGGTGGTATTCAGCGCCGAGCTGAACACGGTGCAGGGCCCGGTGAAGACCCAGTTCGGTTATCACCTGCTGGAAGTCACCAGCCGCACCGACTGAGTGAGCGTCTCCATCGCGCGCCGCGATCACGGCGCGGGAATCGCTAAAACGGCGCTGGCCGCACTTGACCACCTGCACCCGGTGCTGGCGCGGGTCTATGTCCAACGCGGGGTGGAATCCCCGGCACAACTGGAACGGGGGCTTGCCCACCTGTTGCCGGTGGATGCGCTGAAGGGTATCGACACCGCCGCGGCGCTGCTGGCCGAGGCCATTGCCCAGCAGCAGCGCATCCTCATCGTCGGCGACTTCGACTGCGATGGCGCCACCTCTTCGGCGCTGGCGGTGCGCGCCCTGCGCATGCTCGGGGCGGCCCATGTCGACTACCTGGTGCCCAACCGTTTCGAGTACGGCTACGGTCTGACCCCGGAGATCGTCGCCGTGGCCGCCGAGCGCCGCCCCGATCTCATCGTCACCGTGGACAACGGCATCTCCAGCATCGACGGCGTGGCCGCGGCCAATGCGCGCGGCATCCGCGTGCTGGTCACCGACCATCACCTGCCGGGCAGCGAACTGCCCGCCGCGGCGGCCATGGTCAACCCCAACCAGCCCGGCGATGGTTTTCCTTCCAAGCACCTGGCCGGTGTCGGAGTAATCTTTTACGTGATGCTGGCCCTGCGCGCGAAGCTGCGCGAACAAGGTGCCTTTGCTGCGGGCGCCGAACCCAACCTGGCCGAGCTGCTCGACCTGGTGGCCCTGGGCACGGTGTCGGACGTGGTGGTGCTGGACCACAACAACCGCATCCTCGTCGGCCAGGGCCTGGCGCGCATCCGCGCCGGGCAGGGCAATGCCGGCATCGCCGCCCTGATCCGCGTGGCCAAGCGCAATCCGGCCAACCTGGTAGCAGCAGATTTGGGCTTCGCCCTGGGCCCCCGGCTCAACGCCGCCGGACGGCTGGACGACATGTCCCTGGGTATCGAGCTGCTGCTCACCGATGACCCGGAGCGGGCCCAGGCACTGGCGCAACGCCTGGATGACTTCAACCGTGAACGCCGCGCCATTGAGGACGAGATGAAGGCCGAGGCCATGCTCATTCTCGATGAAATGGCGCTGGAGGAGGGGGCAGACCTGCCGGTTGGCCTGTGTCTGTACGAGCCCCACTGGCACCAGGGGGTCATCGGCATCCTCGCCTCGCGCATCAAGGACCGCCTGCACCGGCCGGTGATCGTCTTCGCCCAGGCCGAGAACGGCAGCCTCAAGGGTTCGGCCCGTTCCGTGCCCGGCCTGCACATCCGCGATGCCCTGGATGCGGTGGCGGCGAACAACCCCGGACTGCTCAGCAAGTTTGGCGGCCACGCCATGGCCGCCGGACTGAGCCTGGCGGCCGACGACTTCGAGCGTTTTCGCAACGCCTTCGATGCCGAGGTGCGACGACATCTCGGCCCGCAGGACCTGTGCCAGGAGATCCTCAGCGACGGCGAACTGCCCGCCGAGGCCCTGAGCCTGGAACTGGCCGAGACCCTGCGCGCCGGCGGCCCCTGGGGCCAGGGCTTCCCCGAGCCCCTGTTCGACGGTGTGTTCGAACTGGTGAACCGGCGCATCGTCGGCGACAAGCACCTCAAGCTGGTGGTGCGACCGCCCGGCAGCGAGCAGGCCCTGGATGCCATTGCCTTCAATACCGTGGATGATGACTGGCCCGCGGAGGTGCAACGGGTGGAACTGGCCTATCGGCTGGATGTGAATGAGTTCAATGGCCGGCGCAGCGCGCAGTTGCTGGTGGAATATCTCGAGCCGCTGTGAGCATTTTTCTGGCCCGCGTGAATAAACGCAAAGGGCGCAAAGACGCCAAGAACGCAAAGTTTTTTCAAATGTATGCTTTGCGTCCTCTGCGCCTTCGCGTCCTTTGCGTTAACAACACAGAAATAAAGAAAACTGACATTCACCCCGGCTCCCACCTGCGGTAGAATAGCCCGCTTTTCGCCGTCCGAACGTTTTGCCGTAAACAAGGGTTTTACACCATGCTCGAAGTCAGCCCCATTGTCTCCCGCATCAAAGACATGCAAGCACGTGCCGACGTGCTGAGGGGGTATCTTTGACTACGAAACCAAGTGTGAGCAACTGGTCGAGGTAGAGCGCGAGCTGGAGGACCCGGAGGTCTGGAACGATCCCGAACGGGCCCAAGGCCTGGGCCGGGAACGCGCCTCGCTGGAACTGGTCGTCAACACTATTCGCGAGCTGGACAATAACCTGGGCGAGGCGGCCGAGCTGCTGGATATGGCGGCGGAAGAAGACGACCAGGACACCGTGGACGCGGTGGTGGCCGATCTCGACGAGCTGGAGGAACAGCTGGCCAAGCTGGAATTCCGCCGCATGTTTCCCGGCGAGATGGATGCCAACAACGCCTATCTCGATATCCAGGCCGGTTCCGGCGGCACCGAGGCCCAGGACTGGGCGGAGATGCTGCTGCGCATGTACCTGCGCTGGGGCGAGGCCCACGGTTTCAAGACCGAACTCATCGAGGCCTCCCCCGGGGAGGTGGCGGGCATCAAGAGCGCCACCATTCACTTCGTGGGCGAATACGCCTTTGGCTGGCTGCGTACCGAGACCGGTGTGCACCGGCTGGTGCGTAAATCACCGTTTGATTCCGGCGGCCGGCGCCATACTTCCTTTGCCTCGGTGTTCGTCTCACCGGAAATAGACGACAACATCGAGATCGACATCAATCCCGCCGACCTGCGCATCGACGTGTACCGTGCCTCCGGCGCCGGCGGCCAGCACGTCAACAAGACCGAGTCCGCGGTGCGCATCACCCACAATCCCACGGGCATCGTGGTGCAGTGTCAGAACGATCGCTCGCAGCACAAGAACAAGGATTCGGCCATGAAGCAGCTCAAGGCCAAGCTTTACGAGTACGAGCTGCAAAAACGCAACGCCGATCAGCAGGCCGTGGAAGACACCAAGGCCGACATCGGCTGGGGCAGCCAGATTCGCTCCTACGTGCTCGACCAGTCGCGGATCAAGGACTTGCGCACCGGGGTGGAGACGGGCAATACCCAGGCGGTGCTGGATGGGGATCTGGATCAATTTATCGAGGCGAGTTTGAAGTCGGGGCTTTAAAGGCAGAAAGGCAGGGAAAAGATAAAAGGGAAAGGACAGAGGAAAGAGTAAAGGGAAAAGATAAAAGGGAAACTTAAGGAACCTCTGATTAATTCTGGGACAGCGAGATTGTGAGATGAAATTATTCAGCGCAAGGCGCGAATCGCCGCCAATAGCGGGACTATTGGCAAGATTCGCAACGCCGCGATGGATGATTTCAGCCGCAAGATCGTGTTCCATGAATTAATCAGAGGTTCCTTAAAATAACCATTCCCTCTCCCTCAGGGAGTACCCAGAGGGCATAAAAGGGCCAAGACGCGGGTGAGGGTGGTTTTGAACAAGCTTCTTCCCCCCTCACCCCAACCCTCTCCCCCAAGGGGGAGAGGGGGTAACCAAAAAGTAGCGAGAAGCAACCAAATGTCAGACGAAACAAAACAACAAAACGAACAGCAAACCACAGAAGACACCAACGCTCTCATCGAACAGCGCCGCAGTAAACTGGCGGCCCTGCGCGAAGCCGGCAATGCCTTTCCCAACGACTTCCGCCGTGATGTCATGGCCGGTGAACTGCACGCCGAGTATGGCGAAAAGTCTAACGAAGAGTTGGAAGCCAATCCGCTGCGCGTGAAGGTGGCGGGACGCATGATGAGCCGGCGCATCATGGGCAAGGCCAGTTTCGTGCACCTGCAGGACATGTCGGGCAAGATCCAGTTGTTCGTCACCCGCGACGAGCTGCCCGAAGGCTTTTACAACCAGCAATTCAAGAAGTGGGATATCGGCGACATCATCGGCGCCGAGGGGGTATTGTTCAAGACCAAGACCGGCGAGTTGTCGGTCCGGGTGGACGATCTTCGCCTGTTGACCAAGTCCCTGCGCCCCCTGCCGGAAAAGTGGCACGGCCTGGCCGATCAGGAAACCAAGTACCGCCAGCGTTACCTGGACCTGATCATGAACGAGGTGACGCGCAAGACCTTCCGTATCCGCTCGCAGGTGGTGGACTATGTGCGCCGCTTCTTGCTCGATCGCGACTTCATGGAGGTGGAGACCCCCATGATGCATGTTATCCCCGGCGGCGCAACGGCGCGGCCCTTCGTCACCCATCACAATGCCCTGGACATGGGCCTCTACCTGCGCGTGGCGCCGGAGCTGTATCTCAAGCGCCTGGTGGTGGGTGGTTTCGAACGGGTGTTCGAGATCAATCGCAACTTCCGCAACGAGGGCCTGTCCACCCGGCACAATCCCGAGTTCACCATGGTGGAGTTCTACCAGGCCTATGCCGATTATCGGGATCTGATGGACCTCACCGAGGACATGCTGCGCGGCATGGCACAAGAGATTCACGGCACCACGGTGTTGCTGTACCAGGGCGAGGAATTCGAGTTCGGCAAGCCCTTTGCGCGCATGACCGTGGTGGAATCCATTCTCCATTACAACCCCGACTTGCAGTTAGAACAGTTGCAAAGTCTGGAGGCCGCGCGGCAGGTGGCCGAGGCGTTGAACATTCCCTTGAAGGACAGCTACGGCCTGGGCAAGGTGCAGATCGAGATCTTCGAGAAGACCGTGGAGCACCGGTTGAAGGATCCCACCTTTATCACCGCCTATCCCACCGAGGTGTCGCCCCTGGCGCGGCGCAACGATGAGGATCCCTTCGTCACCGATCGTTTCGAGTTTTTCGTCGGTGGTCGTGAGCTGGCCAACGGCTTTTCCGAGCTCAACGATGCCGAGGACCAGGCCGAGCGTTTCCGCAAGCAGGTGGAAGAAAAAGAGGCGGGCGACGACGAGGCCATGCACTACGACGAGGATTACATCACCGCCCTGGAACACGGCATGCCGCCCACCGCGGGCGAGGGCATCGGCATCGACCGGCTGGTGATGTTGTTTACCGACTCGCCGTCTATTCGCGACGTGTTGCTGTTCCCGCACATGCGGCCAAAGAAGTTGTCCTGAATACTTGAAGCTATTTCGTATTAGCTTGTTAGCAGTTTGACGATTTCGGCAATCTCGTCACGCGCCTCTTCTAGGGCCGCGATGCTGTCTTCCGGGCTGAGATCCAGCTTGTTGAAGGCTGGCACTTCTGCCCAGTTTGCCTGCTTGTGACGATGCGCCTTGCCAGCATAGCTGAGCAGGTTGGCCACGGTGACGATGTCGGTGAGATCAAGCTTTTCGGAATCACGGCTGAGATTTTCATGTTCGGCTACCGCAGTGACTAGTTCCGGCGCAAAGCCCCAGGTCTGGACGATGACCTTACCCAGCGCGCTATGCAGTTTTTCATCCACCTGATCCATGACGGCCGGATTATTGGCCAGCTCGGGCATGTTCTCGGCCTTGAGGATCATGGGCAGTTTGCCGATGTCGTGCACCAGGCCAGCGAGCATGGCTTCGTCCGGCTTGAGCTTGCTGAAGTGATCGGCCAGCACATGGCTGATGGCCGCGACGTGGGCACTATGGTTCCACACCACCGTCAGGCGTTTTTTCAGGGCTTCATGCTTGCTGTGGAAAAGCTGGTTGACCAGGAAAGAGGTGACAATGTTGCGTACCACGCTCATGCCCATGCGGGTAACGGCGGCCTGCACATTTTCCACGGTTGAGCCGCTGCGCATCATGGGGCTGTTGGCCACCTGGATCATGCGCGCGGAGAGGGCAGCGTCGGTATTGATCACCTGGGCGATTTTTTTTGCCGTGGCGTCGGGGCTGCCGATAATATCATTGATCTTCAAGGCCACCTGCGGCAGGGTAGGCAGCTTGAGCCGGTTGGCCTTCAGGTCGGCGAGTATGTCGTTGATCAGATTGACAACATCCATTTTCCACGTCCTTTCCAGGGAGGATGGTTTCTTATTTTTTCAGGCTTGATAGTTGATATCGTTACAACATCCCGGAACTTGAGAGGAATGAGGGAAGGAGGCGGGTTGGCCAGAGGCCGGCTTATTGGGGCTGTTCGATGTCGTAGGGCAGTGCCTGCAGTTGAAGCATGGGGCCATTGGCGTCATGCAGGCGCAGGCTACCTTGCTCGGCGCTGCTGATTTCGATGACCGCCAGCAGGTCGACGCCACCGTCGGGGTTACTTTGGGCGCGCACCACCTTACCCACCCCCTGGCCCGATGCAGAGCTCTCGGCGTACAGTGTGTCGCCCGGCTGGACGGGGATGTCCTCTTCGATGTGCGCAAGATACATGCGTCGCTTGAGCTTGCCCAGGTAGTGCATGCGGGCGACGATTTCCTGGCCAGGGTAACAGCCCTTCTTGAAACTCAGGGCGTCTATGGCCTGCAGGTTGAGCATCTGCGGCACAAAGGCCTCCTGGGTTTGTGCATAGACTTCTGGCAGACCGGCATGAATGTCCAGCAGTTCCCAGGCCCCGGCGCCCACCGGGGCGACAGTTTCCTCGAGTTGCTGCCAGAGGTGCTGCATGGCCTCATCGGGGCCGTAAACCTCGAAACGGCTGCCCGGCTGAAGGCAGATGATGCTCAGATCCCCGGAGTGATAAACGGCGTTTACTTCGTTGGGTGTTTCTCCCATAAGCGCACTGAGCTGGCGGCCGGCATCAGGCCCGGCAACACCGATGCGAATCAATTGATCACTGGCATCACCCAGTTCGGTTTTGCTCATGAGCACGAACATGCGCAATCGCTTGAGGACGGGCTCAAGAATCTCCCGGGGCAACCGCAAGTAGTAATCATCATCGCGTTGAAACAGGCGAAAGAAGGCCAGCGCCCGTCCTTTGGGCGTGCAGTAGCCATTGTACTGGCTGTGTAACGGGGTGACTTCTCGCACGTCGTTACACAACTGGTTTTGCAGGAAGTCGGCACTCTCCGGACCCTCGGCGCGGATCAGTCCGTAGTGGGAAAGATCGCACATGATAACGGAACCGCCTTGCAGTGCAGCGTGTTTTTCTGCAATGGTGTTTTGCGGCTCGTCGCCGAAGTAGTCGACCCGCTGTCCTGACCAGTGAGCGCCACGTGTGGTGAGAAATGTCTGCCAGTGATGATGTGTCATGCTTTTGCTCATTGACCTGATGTAATGATCGGTTAATGATAGCGAACATTGCTGCGGTTCGTCATATCGATAAATGAATAGCTGCAAACCAATACCCGGACCAAAACTCAGAAATGTTTACCTGTAAAGGGCCACAATGAGTACCACGGACAACAGACCGGTCTTCCTGAATCTGCTGCGTATCCATCAGCCAGTGACGGCGGTACTGTCAATCCTGCATCGGATCAGCGGTGTTTTGATGATTCTTTCCCTGCCCGGGCTGGTGTATTTACTCAGTCTTTCCCTTGAAGATCAAGCGGGTTTTACCCGGGTGGCGGCATTGCTTGGCAGCCTGCCTATGAGGCTTTTGGGCGTGCTGTTCGTCTGGGCGTTGAGTCATCATCTTCTCGCGGGCATCCGTTTCATGCTGCTGGATTTTGATGTGGGCATTACGCGCATGACCGCCCGTTACACGGCCTGGCTGGTGCATGGACTCGCCCTGATGACGAGCTTGTTTGCAGGGTGGGTGATGTTGGGAGGCGGGACGTGAGCTGGCGGGCTTCCTCCGGTCTGCGGGCCTGGCTGCTGCAACGCCTGAGTGCCGTGTACATCCTGGTTTTTTTGCTGATGTTCGCCTATGTCTGGCGTGGCCAGGTCATCACCTACGATACCTGGCACGCCTGGGTGGCGCACCCGGCGGCCAATATCGCCTTGATACTGTTTGCTTTTGCATTGCTGCTGCATGCCTGGATCGGCGGCCGCGATGTGATTATTGATTACGTCAAGTCTGTTGCCTTGCGTTATGTGCTGATCAGCGTTTTCGCTTTGGGGCTCATCATTCTGGGCCTGTGGACCTTGCGAAGTGTGTTGTTGGTGGGGGTGACATGAGCATGGCGCAGATTGAACGGCGCAGATTCGATACCCTGGTAATCGGCGCAGGTGGCGGCGGTTTACGCGCCGCCCTGCAAATGGCCGAGGCCGAGGCCAATGTGGCGGTGGTGTCCAAGGTATTTCCCACCCGTTCGCACACCGTGGCGGCCCAGGGCGGCATGAATGCGGCGCTGGGCAATGTGACACCGGACAACTGGCACTGGCACATGTACGACACGGTAAAGGGCAGCGACTATCTTGGGGATCAGGACGCCATCGAATACATGTGCCGCGCCGCCTCGCACCTGGTTATCGAGCTGGAACATGCCGGGGTGCCTTTTTCCCGATTGGCCAATGGCAAGATCTATCAACGCCCCTTTGGCGGACAGAGCCGCGATTTCGGCGGTGAGCAAGCGGCCCGTACCTGCGCCGCGGCAGATCGTACCGGTCACGCTATCCTGCATACCCTCTACCAACAAAACATCCGTGCCAAGACCCATTTCTTCGATGAATACTTCGCTATCGACCTGTTGAAGGATGATGAAGGATATATCCTCGGCGCCCTGGTGTTATGCATCGAAACCGGCGAACCGCTGATCATCGAGGCCAAGACCACCCTGCTGGCCACTGGCGGCGTGGGGCAATTGTTCCGCACCAATACCAATGCGCGCATCAATACCGGTGACGGCATCGCCATGGCACTGCGTGCCGGCATTCCGGTGCAGGATATGGAGTTCTTTCAGTTCCATCCCACGGGCATTGCGGGCAAGGGCATGTTGATCACCGAGGGGGTGCGGGGTGAGGGCGGCTATCTGGTAAACAAGGACGGCGAGCGTTTCATGGAACGCTACGCCCCTCATGCCAAGGATCTGGCAAGCCGCGATGTGGTAAGCCGTGCCATCGCCATCGAGGTGCGCGAGGGTCGCGGTTGTGGGCCCGAGAGCGATCACGTGATGCTCAAGCTGGATCACTTGGGTGCGGAGGTGATCAAGAAGCGCCTGCCCGGGATTCGTGACATGGCCATGACCTTCGCCCACGTGGATCCCATTGAGGCGCCCATTCCCGTGTTTCCCACCGCCCATTACACCATGGGCGGGATTCCCACTAATCGTTATGGACAGGTGGTGGCGCCATTGGAGCAAAGTGCGGAAGAGGCGGTTCCCGGGCTGTACGCTGTGGGTGAGTGCGCCTGTGTGTCAGTGCACGGGGCAAACCGTCTTGGGGGCAATTCCCTGTTAGACATCGTGGTGTTCGGGCGGGCGGCAGGTAATCATGTGATCGATTTTCTCAAAGAAAACCGTTATCACCGACCACTGAACGACGACAGTGTGACGCAGGCGATGAGCCGCATCAGCCGTTGGCAGAAGGTGGAGGATGGTGAGTCCGTGGATGAACTACGTGCAGAATTACAGCGCGAAATGGAAAAATACTGCAGTGTCTTCCGCACGAGAGAGGTGCTTACCGAAGGCGTGGAAAAAATCAGGGCCCTGGTGGCACGTATGGCCGATGCCCGTTTACAAGACCACAGCAAGATATTCAATACGGCACGTATTGAAGCCCTGGAACTGGAAAACCTCATGGGCCTGGGGCTGGCTACCATTGAATGTGCCTTGGCGCGGCAGGAAAGTCGTGGCGCCCATTCGCGGGTAGATTTTCCCGAACGCGATGATGAGCGCTGGATGAAACACAGTCTGTATCATAAGGATGGCCATATTGAATACAAGCCGGTGCGTACCAAGCCCATGACGGTAGAGAGTTTCCCGCCAAAGCCGCGGGTGTATTGAAAGAGAGTATTGAGAGAGAACAGCCATGCGATTTCTGATCCATCGTTACAATCCCGAAGTCGACAAAAAACCGCGCATGCAGTCCTACACGGTGGATGGTTTCGAATCCGGCGCCATGCTGTTGGATGCCTTGTTTCGCATCAAGGAAATGGATGACAGCCTAAGCTTCCGGCGTTCCTGCGGCGAAGGGGTGTGCGGTTCCGATGCCATGAACATCAACGGCCGCAATGGCCTGGCCTGTATCACCCCCCTGAAGTCACTCAAGGAACCTGTGGAGATACGCCCCGTGCCGGGCCTGCCCATCATCCGTGACCTGGTGGTGGATATGCGCCAGTTTTATCATCAGTACCGTTCCGTCAAACCCTGGCTGACCGTGCACGACCCCGAGCCGGAAACCGAATACCGGCAAACCCCTGAACAACGTGACCAGCTCGATGGTCTGTATGAATGTATTTTGTGTGGTGCTTGTTCCACCTCCTGTCCGTCATTCTGGTGGAATCCGGACAAGTTCCGCGGCCCGGCTGCCTTGTTGCAGGCATGGCGTTTTCTTGCCGACAGCCGTGACCAGGCAACGGCAGAGCGTCTCGAGGATCTGGAAGGCGCCTATCGGCTGTTCCGCTGTCACACTATCATGAATTGTGTTGATGTCTGTCCCAAGGGACTCAACCCTACCAGAGCTATTGGTAATATCAAAAAACTGATGTTGAAACATCTGGTGTGATGAGCGACGTTGATTTCCAGCAGCAAAAAAACCGGCTCCACTGGCAATGTCGCCGTGGCATGCTGGAACTGGATGATCTGCTGCAGGGATTTCTTCACAGCGGATTTGACGAGTTAAACAACCAGGAGTGTGAGTACTTCGAGCAGTTGCTGACATGTCCTGACAACCTGTTGCTCGAATATCTCATGGGCCGTACCGTACCTGCTGATCCAAACATCGCCGATGTCGTCCGCAAGATTCGCACAGCCGCTCAGGCTTGAACCCCGTGCCTCGAGCATTCTCCTGGGCTTATTGCTTCTTGGTCACTTGGGTGGTGTGGTTATCCTTTTCCCGTTAGACCTGCACATTGCCATAAAGCTGATCATTGCCTTGTTCTTGCTGATAAGCCTCGTGGTTGCCTGGAAAAAACAACCGGGGCATATCGGTGAGGCAGGTGTGAAAACCCTTGTCTGGCAGCCGGATGGCTCCTGGTTACTGGAATCAGAGGATGGCCAGGTTTTCAATGCACACTTGCATGAATCCACCTACGTGCATCCCTGGCTGGTTGTGTTGAATTTTCGTGTGCCGGGAAAGCGAGGCCTGTTGTCATTTCCCCTGGCACCGGATGCGCTGGACGGTGAGACTTTCCGCGCCTTGCGTACTCGTCTAAAAGTCAGTGGGGTTCAGCAGGACGACAACCTCCTGAATTAACATCGGCCGCTCTCGGTGATGTGCTGTCCAAAGCAATACAACACATTCCGTAACAGCTTTTGAGCTCATGCGTCTGCAGCGGTGGTATCGGATCATTACCTTGGCAAACTCTCTCGTTGAAGTAGGTATTGTTGAGGTAATAATGTTGCATTCAGATGAGATATGGTTCGTGTAAGCCAATATGAGTCTGCAGGTTACACATATCTTCGCATAGGTCGCCAGTTTTTACTCTGACGTCCAGCCAGCAAGATTAGTAATAAGGATGACAGCGCATGGGTTTTTTAGATGAAATTACGGGGCAGGAGGGGCTGACGCTTCTTTCCTCACTGTTTATTTTTGTCATTGGCGTTGTGGTGTTGGTGGTTATTCTGCTGTTTATTCGGGATGTCAGCCAGACCAAAGACGCCATCCGCCATAATTACCCTGTGATTGGCCGCTTTCGCTATCTTTTCAGCAACCTGGGGGAATTCTTTCGCCAGTACTTTTTTGCCATGGACCGGGAAGAAATGCCCTTCAACCGGGCTGAACGGGAATGGGTTTATAAATCGGCAGAAGGTAGAGACAACACGGTGGCCTTTGGCTCCACCAAAAATATCAATCCACCGGGCACGGCCTTGTTTATCAACTGCCCTTTTCCCACGTTGGACGAACATGCGTCCAGCGCGCCAGCGTTGTGCATTGGGCCTTGTTGTGAACAGCCCTATCATGCCAGCTCATTGATCAATATTTCCGGCATGAGCTACGGTGCCCTGTCCAAACCTGCGGTGCGCGCACTGTCCATGGGCGCCAGGCTGGCCGGTTGCTGGATGAACACCGGCGAGGGTGGTCTGGCACCATATCACCTGGAAGGGGGTTGCGATATCGTGTTTCAGATCGGAACGGCAAAGTATGGTGTACGTAAGGCTGATGGAAGCCTGGATGATGAAAAACTCAAAGCAATCGCTGCCCATTCCCAGGTCAAGATGTTTGAGGTGAAAATGAGCCAGGGTGCAAAGCCAGGCAAGGGCGGCATTCTTCCCGGAGTGAAGGTCACGGATGAGATTGCACGTATTCGTGGCATCGAGGTAGGAATGGATTCCATTTCACCTAACCGGCATCCGGAGATCAGTAACATCAAGGAGCTGCTTTCCTTTGTAGGGCATGTGCGTGATGTCACTGGTAAACCTACCGGCTTCAAAACGGTGATTGGCGCCTATGACTGGCTGATCGAGATGTGTGAGGAAATTCAGCGCTGCGGCATCGAATGCGCGCCTGACTTCATTACCATCGACAGTTGCGACGGTGGCACAGGTGCTGCACCCATGCCACTGATGGATGATGTGGGACTGACCATCAAAGAGGCATTGCCCATGGTGGTGGATATCCTGATTCGCTATGGCCTGCGCGAGCGCATCAGGGTAATCGCTTCTGGCAAGCTGATTACGCCTTCCGGGGTGGCCTGGGCATTGTGCGCCGGTGCTGACTTTATCACCTCGGCGCGGGGGTTTATGTTTGCCCTGGGTTGTATACAGGCCCTCAAGTGCAATAAGAATACTTGCCCCACCGGCATCACCACCCACAACAAGCATTTGCAGCAGGGGTTGGATCCTGAAGAGAAGGCGGTGCGCGTCAAGCATTTCGTGGACAAGATCCATTACGGTGCGGGGCTCATCGCCCATTCCTGTGGCGTACCACATCCACGTGGTCTGTCGCGATACCACTGTCGCATTGTCCAGAGTGATGGCAAGTCACTGTTGCTGGATGAACTATATCCTCTTCCTGAAGTATTGCCGGAATTCCGGCCTAAATCTACCAATGCCGACTACAACAAGGAAATGTCATGAATACCCTGAAGGATATAAAAGCCTCCGATCTGTTCGTCAAGGCGCTGGAAAACGAAGGCGTGGAATATATCTTTGGTGTGCCTGGCGAGGAAAACCTCCATCTGGTGGAATCATTGCGTACCTCGTCGATCCAGTTGATTCTCACTCGTCACGAACAGGCGGCGGGCTTCATGGCTGCCACGTACGGGCGTTTCACCGGCAAGGCGGGCGTATGTTTATCCACCCTGGGACCGGGTGCTACCAATCTGGTGACGGCTGCGGCTTATGCGCAACTGGGTGCCATGCCCATGTTGATGATTACCGGGCAAAAACCCATCAAGCAAAGCAAACAGGGGCGTTTCCAGATTGTCGATGTGGTGCAGATGATGCATCCCATCACAAAGTTCGCCAGGCAGATCGTCAATGCCGGCACCATCCCCAGTCTCGTACGAGAGGCTTTTCGGCAGGCGGAAGAGGAAAGACCCGGCGCCGTGCATCTTGAACTGCCGGAAGATATTGCCGCAGAACATGCACAGGAGGCACATCTGTTTACGGTGAACAATTATTGCCGTCCAGATGCTGACAAAGGGGCCCTTGACAGCGCTGCAAAAATGATTGAGGAGGCAAGGCATCCCCTGTTGCTGATTGGCGCAGGTGCCAATCGCAAACGAATTGTCGATGCCCTGAAGTCCTTCGTTGAAAAGACCGGTATTCCTTTTTTCAATACCCAGATGGGCAAGGGCGTCATCGGTGGTTATCATCCACTATATCTCGGCACTGCGGCACTCTCCTCAGGTGATTATTTGCATTGTGCCATCGATCGGGCTGATCTGATTATCAATGCCGGCCATGACGTGGTGGAGAAGCCGCCGTTTTTCATGGAGCACGGCGGTAAACAGGTCATTCATATCAATTTCAGTTCTGCAGAAGTAGATGAGGTTTACTTTCCCCAGCTGGAAGTAGTGGGTGATATCGCCACCTCCTTTGAGAATTTGACGGATCGCTGCAAGTGTATGCCGAATCATGACTTCGACTATTTCATGCGGATTCGTGAACACGTGCAGGAGCATATTCGCGAAGGCAGTGATGATCCGCGCTTTCCCATGATCCCGCAACGCCTGGTGGCTGATGTGCGCCGGGTGATGCCCGATGATGGGGTGATCGCGCTGGACAATGGCATCTATAAGATCTGGTTCGCCCGCAATTATCCAACGCCGGAACCCAATACGGTGCTGCTCGATAATGCCCTGGCCACCATGGGTGCCGGACTGCCGTCTGCGATGATGGCCGCCATGCTGTATCCCCGACGGCGGGTGATGGCAGTCTGTGGCGACGGCGGCTTCATGATGAACAGCCAGGAAATGGAAACCGCGGTACGCCTCAGACTGAATCTGGTGGTGTTGGTGTTGCGTGACAATAGCTACGGCATGATCCGCTGGAAACAGGCTGCCAATGGCTTTCCCGATTGGGGGCTGGAGTATGGTAATCCTGATTTTGTGGATTACGCACAGAGTTACGGTGCACATGGACACCGAGTCGGGGCTACGGAAGATTTTGTCGATCTGCTGGAGGAGTGCTTTAGCACAGGCGGTGTGCACCTGGTGGAGGTTGCGGTGGACTACAGCGAAAACAAGCGCGTGTTGATCGATGAGTTGGCGGAGAAAATCTGCCTGATCTGAGAATGCGGGCACATTGACGATGCCGCATATGATGGCACGAGCATTGAAGTGATACCCAAAGGCTTGTCCGTTGTCCTTGCGTTGGTGGAGTTTCCTACGGAATGCAGGAAATGTCGCGGAAGAAGTGCTGGTAATGCAATAATGATTTCAAGTCCTTGAGTCTCTGTTACAGTGGGCGCTTTTTGAATGGACAGCATTGACAATGCTACGAACCTTGAAATTTCTACTGCCGGCGTTGGTTCCCTCCTGGCGATTTTTCGATGTCATTGCCCCATCGCCGCGCATTCAGTTTGTCTGGTCAGAATCTCGAGCCGATAACATCGAACACGTTTCCTGGCGGGAGTTTCGGCCGCCACCGGCCCATATCTCGCTCATAGGTATGTTGGGACATTTGTTCTGGAATCCACGGCGTAATGAAACCCTGTATCTGGTGAGTTGTGCCGAGCGCCTGTTGCAGGGCTATACACGGCACAGCGAGGATGAGATTCTCAGACGCATTGCCCGTGAACTTGCCGCGCAAACGGGCTATCTACAATTCCGCCTGTTGCTGGTAAAGCGAGTGGGGGACTCTCTGCAGCACACAGTGGCCTTTCATTCGCGGATACAGGTATTGCCCATGAGGGATGGGTTATGAGTTTTGACGAGGCCATGCGGCTGACAGAAATCCTCCTCGGCTTTGCCTTTGCCCAGCAAAGCATTGAGCATTTCAACAGTTTTGCGAAGGAACAACGGCTGTTTATTCCGCGATTTTTCCTTGCGCTGTTGTTGATTGCCGGGGTTCAGGCGGACTGGGTGTTACTGTTGCTGTTTCTTTTGGGACTTGTCCAGCTGTACTATTTTCAGGGGCCGTACAACGGTGGTTCTGACCGTATGAGTTTATTGATACTCAGCTGCCTGTGTCTGGCGGAATGGGCACCTGGTGTTTTTTGGCGGGAGCTGGCTTTCGGTTATCTCGCCGTGCAACTGGTTTTTTCGTATTTTTTCTCCGGTTGGGTGAAAATCATCAATCCCGAGTGGCGCAGTGGTCGCGCTTTGCGTGATGTGTTCCTGTTTTCTGTTTATCCCGTCAGCGAGTCCTTGCGACTGTGGTCGACATCACCGCGAATACTCTTTGTGGCAGCCTGGGGCGTGATGCTCTTTGAACTGATTTTCCCTCTGGGATTGTTGATGCAATGTAGTTTGATGATTGCCCTTGTGGTTGCGGCCAGCTTTCATCTGGCCAATGCCTGCCTCTTTGGCCTGAACCGTTTCTTCTGGATCTGGCTTGCGGCCTATCCTTCGCTACTGTGGTTTCAGCAACGGTTTGTTAGTGCATTGACATAAGACCAGGGATATCAGGCCTTGGCCATCCGTTGAGTTCTTGAGCGGGCTGCCCTGGAGTGAGTGTTGAAGTTGGGTGGTGTGAGGACGGTGTTCTGCGGCGCCCGGCTGTCATCCCTGTGTGGATAATCCAGGGTATAGTGCAGCCCCCGGCTTTCCTGGCGCATCATAGCGCTGCGGATGATCAGGGTGGCGGCCTGTACCAGGTTGCGTAGCTCGATAAGGTCGCCGCTGATGCGGAAGTGACTGTAGTATTCCTCGATCTCGCGTACCAGCAGGTCGGTACGGCGCAGGGCGCGTTGCAGGCGTTTGTCACTGCGCACAATGCCGACGTAATCCCACATGAAGCGGCGCAGTTCGTCCCAATTGTGGGAGACCACCACTTCCTCGTCGGAATCGGTGACCCGGCTTTCGTCCCAGTCGGGGATGTGTTCGGTGAGCGGCCGGTGTTTGATGAGTTGATTGATGTCTTGTGCAGCGGCCTCGCCGAATACCAGGCACTCTAACAGGGAATTGCTTGCCAGGCGGTTGGCCCCGTGCAGGCCAGTGAAGGCAACCTCGCCCACCGCGTACAGGCCGTCGATATCCGTGTGTCCGTGCAGGTCGGTGATTACGCCGCCGCAGCTGTAGTGGGCGGCGGGCACCACCGGCAAGGGTTCTTTTGTCATGTCGAAACCAAATTCCTGGCAGCGTCGGTAAAGGGTGGGAAAGTGTTCTTTGATAAAGGCGGCGGGTTTGAAGCTGATGTCCAGGTACAGGCAATCGGCACCCAGGCGCTTCATTTCATGATCCATGGCTCTGGCCACGATGTCGCGGGGGGCCAGTTCACCGCGTTCATCGAAGCGCTGCATGAAGCGGCTGCCGTCAGGCAGCAGCAGGTGGGCGCCTTCACCACGCAATGCCTCGGTGAGGAGAAAGGATTTCGCCTGTGGGTGATAAAGACAGGTGGGGTGGAATTGGGTGAATTCCATGTTCGCCACCCGGCAGCCGGCGCGCCAGGCCATGGCGATGCCGTCGCCAGTGGAGACATCCGGGTTGGTGGTGTAAAGATAGACCTTGCTGGCGCCGCCGGTGGCCAGTACCACACAGCGGGCGTGGAATACCTCGATGTGTCCGGTGTGGCGGTTGAGAGCGTAGGCTCCCAGTACCTGTTGGGGCTCGTGGCCCAGTTTGTTGGCGGTGATCAGATCAACGGCAATATGTTTTTCGAACAGCTCCGTGTTGTCACGCTGTTGGGTTGCATTCACCATGGCCTGCATCATGGCCTGGCCGGTGGCGTCGTCGGCGTGGGCAATGCGGCGCTGGCTGTGGCCGCCCTCACGGGTGAGATGCAGGTGCGAATTGGTGGTGGTAAAAGTGGTGCCCAGCTCGCGTAGCCAGTGAATCTGTCCAGCGCCGCGCTCGACCGTAAAACGCACCACCTCGGGGTCGCAGAGGCCGGCGCCGGCGTTGAGGGTGTCCTGCACATGGGACTCGATGGAGTCCGCCGGGTCCAGTACCGCGGCAATGCCCCCCTGGGCATATTTGCTGCAGCCCTCGTCCAGCGGGCCCTTGGCGATTACCGCCACGCGCAGGCGGGGATGCAGGCGCAGGAGGGTGCCCAGGCCCGCTGCGCCACTGCCGATGATCAGAACGTCGTGGCTGAAATGCTCGCTCATGGACAGAGCTTACTTGATTCCGCACAGTGCGCCCATATCTCTCTTCATTATTAGCACGGTATGAAAGCAGATCGTTTGCAGTTGTTTCCTGCCGGGTTAATTCCATATCGAATTGCGTGTGTGGCGGAAATCACGGCAGAATAGGCAAAAGTCCAGGTTGGCGATTGATGAATCGGCGAGCGAACTATCTGTGCAGGGCGCTGTCTATCTGGGAGAGGTTGCTGGGAGACGCTTCACTCGCAAAAAAAATAACTCCAAGGAGCTGTCCGCGGGCGGGCGGATCGCTAAGTAAAACATGAGTGAACAACAGGTAGACCAGGCCCTCGTGGAACGGGTGCAGCGCGGTGATAAATCGGCATTTGATACCCTGGTACAGAAGTATCAGCTGCGTATTATCAAGCTGATCTCGCGCTATATTCGCGATTCGAGTGAGGTACAGGACGTCGCCCAGGAGGCCTTTATCAAGGCATACCGGGCGTTACCAAAGTTCCGTGGCGACAGTGCGTTTTACACCTGGTTGTATCGCATCGCCATCAATACCGCCAAGAATTACCTGGTGGCCCGTGGGCGGCGTATGCCCAATGTGGATATTGATGCACAAGAGGCTGAACAATTCGAGGGTGCCGAGGGTCTGAAGGAACATGCTACCCCGGAACAGATTGCCTTAAAGGATGAGGTGGAAAAAACGATTTTTTCGGCTATGGAGCAATTACCGGACGATCTGCGCACGGCCATTACCCTGCGAGAGATTGACGGCCTGAGCTACGAAGAGATCGCCGAGGCCATGGACTGCCCGGTGGGTACGGTGCGTTCCCGCATTTTCAGGGCGCGCGAGGCTATTGATAAGAAGCTGCGGCCGTTGCTGGCGGCAAGCTGAAAACCACGAACAATTCGAACAAGGTGACAACTATGACGAATCCGTCCGATGAACGACTTTCCGCGCTGCTTGATGGTGAATTGGATGGACAGGAGCGTCAGGCAGCCCTAGATAAACTGCTGGACAGTGAGCATCAGCGGAAGGCCTGGGGGCGTTATCATCTCATCGGCGACACCCTTAAACGGAGTTTGCCGGGGGGGATCGATCATGGTTTTTCCTCACGGGTCATGGCGGCCCTGGCGGATGAGCCCACGGTGTTGGCCCCACCGGTGCGAGCGCCGTGGGGACAACGTCTTGCCGGGCTGGCGGTGGCCGCCTCGGTGGCGGCAGTGGCCGTGTTGGGGGTGCAGTTCATGTATCAGCAGGACGCCCAGGCCCCGGCCCAGCAGCTGGCAAAATTACCGGCAAATGGAGGCGCGGCTCCTGCCGCGCCGTTGTCCCAGCAGAATATCGCCCGTGCAGCTATTCCGCATCCGACCATCCAACCATCCATGCAGGCCAGGATACAGACCGTTACCCAGACCTCGGGCATCAAGCGTATTCCCAAGACTCCCATGCAGCGTTTCCATCCCCGTCTCAACAAGTATCTGATCGACCATAATCAGCAGGCTGCCGGGGCGTCGATGCAAGGCATGATTCCCTATGCGCGCATCGTTGCCTACCCCAATTCCCACCTGATCCAGCTGCCGGCGAAAAAATAACGGTGTCAGCCTTCTCCTTTTCACGTCTGGTGCTGCCGGTACTCGCCCTGGCTGTCGGTACCGGGGTTCAGGCAAGTGATCAGGTTGCCCTGGAAACCCTGCAACGCATGCAGGCTGCGGCGCAAAACATCAATTATCATGGAACGCTGATTTTTTTGCAGGACGGCCAAGTGCAGTCCATGCAGGTGGTGCACAAGGCCGACGACAAGGGCCGGTTTGAACGCCTGATCAATCTCAATGGTGTAGCGCGCGAAGTGGTGCGGCGGGACGATGTAGTGGTCTGCTACATGCCCGACAGCAAAGAGGTGATGGTCAGCCGGCAGAAGTTCAGCGGCAATGTGCTCAGCAAGCTGGCCAATAATGATTTCAGCCAATTGCAGGAAAATTATGAATTTACCCTCGAAGGCCTGGAGCGTGTTGCCGGTCGTCCCGCCCGGCGTATCCACATCAGCCCAAAGGATAAACTGCGTTACGGATACCGGCTGTGGGTGGGCAAGGAAAACGCGGTTCTCCTGAAATCGGATCTGCTCAATGAAAAGGGAGAGACTCTCGAGCAGGCGATGTTTGCCGATATTGCCATTGTGGATCGCATCCCCGATCCCTTGTTGACCCCTACCTCCACGGGGGAGGGTTATACCTGGTATGAGCGAGAGCCCGAGGCCCGCAAAACTATTACCAACAGTGACTGGGTCATTGACCCACTTCCCAAGGGATTTGCCGTGGTGACACGCTTTTGGCATCAGATGCCGGGTGCCAGCGCCCCCAGTGAGCACTGGGTGTTGTCCGACGGGCTGGCCAATGTCTCGGTCTATTTCGAGAAGCTCAGTGACAAGGATGAACCCTTTGTCGGGCTTTCGCCCATGGGCGCCATCAATGCCTTCGGCGGCGTGCGCGACGGCCATCAAATTACCGTTATTGGTGAAGTGCCGGCACAAACAGTGGAATTGCTTGTGCATTCTGTGGCCTCCGATGGCGATGCGGGTGACGACGAATGATTGAGGAACACGCCCAGGTTATTGCCCTGGATGAACACGACAGCGTCTGGGTGGAAACCCAGCGGCGCAGCGCCTGTGGCCAGTGCGCTGCCAACAAGGGTTGCGGTACTGCCACCCTGTCCAAGGTGCTGGGTAACAAACGCAGCCGGGTGCGCACCCTCAACCCTCGAGCCACACCGGTAATGGTGGGAGACGAGGTGGTGATCGGCATCAACGAGCAGGCCCTGGTGCGGGGTTCACTGGTGCTTTACATGCTACCTCTGTTGTTCTTGTTTGTGTTCGCCTTTCTCGGCGAGCTGCTTTCCGCGCAATTATTAGTGACAAACCCGGATATCTTGCCTATTGTTCTTGGTTTTCTGGGATTGCTGCTGGGATTTGTCTGGGTGCGGGGTTTCACCCGGCGGATTGCCAATGACCCCCGTTATCAGCCGGTATTACTGCGGCGGGCCTAGTTGCGGCAAAAGACTGCAGCATGGCTACACTCCCTTGGTCAATAGTCAATATTAGTCAATTAAGGAACCTCTGATCAATTCATGAACTCGAATCTTGCGCCTGAAATGCCTAGCTTCTGCGTTACGAATCTTCGCAATAGCGGGCTATTAGAAGCGATTTGCGCCTTGAATCTGTACATTTCATCAGTTCGCAATCCACTTCGCCCAGAATTGATCAGGGGTTCCTTAAGCTAATAATCACAGTAATATTCAAAGTATCAATCACAGAAAACAGGCAAAGTAACAATGATGTTGAGTGTAGGAGTAAACATGAATTTTAAGATGGTGCGGTTGC
>Ga0256832_1000216_pt1 | contig 36271 bp, 27 predicted proteins | sample 134614metaG_FD_190534 | JGI IMG/M metagenome (GOLD analysis project Ga0256832, IMG submission 190534) | Hydrothermal vent microbial communities from Lau Basin, Pacific Ocean - 134-614 | ecosystem: Environmental > Aquatic > Marine > Hydrothermal vents | place: Pacific Ocean: Lau Basin | collected...
CAACATAAGTAACGACGCGGCCGTCTTCCAACTCTCCAAAGAGGTGTTTGCCTTTATCTAAAGTCATAGCTCTTCCATTTTGCGAAAGCATAAAAGAAGCAGCATTTTGCTGCAAGCCGTAAAGATAGTACAAAGGCCGGATAAATGGCAAGGCAACGGCCTTATAACTCAGCCAAATATCCAATAAACTCCCACGACAATGGCTAATACACCAGCCCACATCCGCAGTTGAAAGCGAACCTGCTTGCTATGCAGGCTCAGACGCCTGGAAAATTTGCCTATAAAGAGTGCATATAGCCCCATGGCGAGAATAGCTCCTGTAGCAAAGCCCAGTAAGTAGAAAACAGACTGCTGCCTTTCGGCAAAACCCAATGCGGGCAGCAGCAGGAACAAATGCGCTATGCCCGCAAAGCCATGTAAAACGCCTATGGCCAGGGCCAAACCCGCGTTTTGTCGAAAAGGCTTGTCATGCCTGTGCTCATCGTGCCGACTGCCATGCTTCTTCAAATGACGGTGCTCGTGGCCGTGAATGTGAACATAAGCCCCATCCTCGCTTTCATGCACGTGGGGATGCACGTGATGCCTGTGCTCCTTCCACACCCGATACACCGCACTCATGCCCAAAAAAATCAAAACCACGCCCACCAGTTGTTCGCTATGCATGGAAACGGACTCAATCGGAATGTAAGGCTTGAAAAACAAGTAAACCAAACCAATCAAAGCCATGCCGAGAACGTGCCCCACGCCCCAGGCAATGCCGATGGGTGTAAAGCGGCGCTTTTCCTCCAAGACCAGAGGCGTAACCGCAGCCAGATGGTCCGGCCCCGTCAGTACGTGAAAAGCCGAAGCGCCCAATCCGATGACAAAAGGTAAATCCGATAAAATCATAGCCAAATAAAAACTATCTTTGCAAAGATAGTCATTGAAGCCCAAACCGAAGCAGGTTTGGGAAATTTAAACGCTCTGATTCAGGAGTTTGAGCGGCTTATGGCGCCCAAACCCCTTCGCTTTGAGTACATCTGCCATGCACGAACTATCCATCGCACTCGGCATCGTGAAAATTGCGGAAACGGAAACCCGCAAAGCCGGAGCCTCTGCCGTCGAAAAAATCGAACTGCTCATAGGCTCCCTCTCCGGCGTCGAACAGGATGCCCTGCACTTCGTCTGGCCCATGGCGGTGAAAGGCAGCGTACTGGAAAACGCTGCACTCGACATAGAGACCGTTCCGGCCAAAGCCCGATGCCTGGAGTGTGAGCGCGAATTCGATTTAGAGCACATCTACGATGCCTGCCCCCACTGCAACAGCTACTTCAAAAACATCCTGCAGGGCAAAGAACTTCAGGTAAAAGCGCTTGAAGTCGTCTGAAAAGCTTATCTTTAAGCCATCAAAAAACAACATCATGTGTGGAGTATGCGGATGTGGCAACACCAACGGTAAAGCCACCATCACCAAACCCGGAGAAAATGCCCTCACCATAGAGGCGCACCAACACCATCACGGCCACGAACACGGCCATGAACACCACCATCATCACGGCAAATCCGTGCTGGAACTGGAACAGGACATCCTGCGCGAAAACCAACTGGCTGCCGCCAAAAACAGAGGTTATTTCGAGGCCAAAAACATCCTCGCCATCAACTTCGTCAGCTCGCCGGGCTCGGGAAAAACGACGCTGTTAGAGGAGACCCTCAAAGCGCTCAAAGACGAATTCCCCTGCTACGTCATCGAAGGCGACCAGCAAACCATGCACGATGCCAACCGCATTGATGCCCTCGGCATACCCGTGATTCAGGTCAACACAGGCCAGGGATGCCATCTGGAAAGCGACATGGTCTATGAAGCCGTCAAAAAGCTCAAGCCCAAAGAAAACGCCTTCCTCTTCATCGAAAACGTGGGCAACCTCGTCTGCCCCTCGCTCTTCGACCTGGGCGAAAGCAAACGGGTAGTCATCATCAGCACCACCGAAGGAGAAGACAAACCCATCAAATATCCCGACATCTTCCACTCGGCCGATCTGTGCATCATCAACAAAATGGACCTGGTGCCTTACCTCAACATCAGCGTAGAAAAAATCAAGGAATACGCCCTGCAGGTCAACCACCGGCTGCAGTTTTTTGAAACCTCCTGCACCACGGGTGCCGGCTTAGACGCCTGGCTCCAATGGCTGCGCGAACAAATCAAACAAAACGCCTGAATTATGTGTCTTTCAATTCCCGGAAAACTGGTGGCCATAACCTCCCAATTGGACGAGATTTTCCGCATGGGCGAAGTGGATTTCGACGGCATCAAAAAAGAAGTCAACCTCGCCATGGTGCCCGATGCCAAAGTAGGCGATTACGTACTCGTACACGTAGGCGCCGCCATCAGCATCATAGACGAAGAAGAAGCCAAAAGGACCTTCGAGCTCATCAAACAAATGGGCGAACTGGACGACTTAGAACCCGACTAACAAATTCGGGGCAACTGCTCTCCTACCTGCATACTCACCGGGCGCTTTCCGCCCAGAGCATTGGTGAGCAACACCCTGCCCGCATAGCTCTCCGTTACTTCGCCAATGACAGCGGCATGGCGGGATTTTTCATGAGCCTGCAAGGCCTCCACAACTGCTTCGGCCTGTTCAGGCTCCACGATGGCTATAAAGACGCCTTCGTTAGCTGTGTAAAGCGGGTCTAAGCCGAGGAGTTCACAGGCAGCCCGTACCTCTGGAGCAAGGGGTAAAGCGCGCTCCTGTAAAACCACGCCCAGGGATATATCCCGGGCAATCTCATTCAAAGTCGAAGCCAGCCCCCCGCGCGTGGGGTCGCGAAACAGTTTGATGCTGCCTCCAAAGCGCTCCAGCAAATCCATGACCAAATCGTTGAGGTTTGTGGTATCGCTCTCTATGGTCGTATCAAACTCCAGCCCCTGCCGCACCGACAAGATGGCAATCCCGTGCGTAGCTATCTGATTGCTGACCACGATTTTATCGCCCGGGCGAATGCGCCTCAAATCAATTTGCGCTTGCGGATGTACATGCCCCAGTCCCGTCGTATTGATAAAGACTTTATCGCCCTTGCCCTTATCCACCACCTTGGTATCGCCCGTAACCACCTTCACTCCCGCAGCATCACAGGCCTCGCGAATGCTGACCAGAATGCGCCAGAAATCCTCCATCGGCAAGCCCTCTTCCAGTATGAAACTCAGCGAAAGATACTCCGGCCTGGCGCCGCACATGGCGATGTCATTCACCGTTCCATTCACTGCCAGCTCGCCGATGTCGCCTCCCGGAAAGAAAATGGGGGAAATCACAAAGCTGTCCGTAGAAAAGGCAATGGGGCCCTGCATATTTAAAAAAGCTCCGTCGTGCCGCCCGTCCAGCATCTCATTTTTCAAGAGGTCGAAGACTCCGCTATCTAAGAGCTTGTTGGTCAATAAGCCCCCGCTGCCATGCCCCAGCGTGATGACGTCAAAATCAAATTTGGGCATGGGGCAATTGAGTTGCATTTTTTTTTCCATGAGAAACTACGTCTAAAGCATTCACGCAAAGATACGTTTTATTATCTTTGCTCATGCCTTATTTCGAACTGCCATCTGCCGGACCGCCCTCGTTTCCTCCTGCGCATTTTGCGGATCAGGAAGGCCTGCTCGCCACCGGTGGCGAACTCACAGCCGAGTGGTTGCTGGCCGCTTATCAGGCCGGCATCTACCTGTGGTGCAGCCCCATGGAACCGCTCTACTGGTGGTCGCCCGACCCAAGGATCGTCCTCTTTCCCGAAGACATCCACATCCCCGGGCCGGTACGGGCATTGCAAAACGACGAAAGCCTGCAAAAACGCTTTAACGCCGAGCTGCCACGCCTCATCAAACTCTGCGAAGAGCAATGGAATCAACCGCCGATGAGCAGAGAATGGCTGAGCGGAGCCTTCGCCCAGGCTTATCTCGAACTCGGGAAAACGGGCGTAGTGCGCTCCATCATCCTTCAAAAAAATGGCGAAATCCTCGGCGGCGCTTTTGGCGCTCTCCATGGCAGGGTTTTCTCCTGCGAATACGTCTGCGAAAACCAAAGCGGATATGCCGAACTGGCCCTGATCGAACTCAGCCGAAAACTGAGCACAGAAGGCATGGTCTGCATGGACCTGCACAAAGACACAAGCGCTACCGATGACATAGGTTATCGGGAAATTTCCAAAAACGAATTCCTCTCACTTCTATAAAAACACTCCAACATGGCCAAACCACAAGACATCCTCAAGCGAATAGAAAAAACCTCAAACCCGCGGCTACGCGCCGAGCAGTATCACCTGCTCGCAACCATCTATCTCGAAGAAAGAAAACCGGAAAAAGTCATCGAGAGCCTGAAAATGTCCGGAGAACTGGCAAAGCAGTTCTCCGAAGATGAACGCAACGAGATTGCCCAGGTACATGCCGGTATTCTTATCTCCATGGGCATACTGTTTACACAGGAAAAAGATTTCAAAACCGCTGTCAAAGCCTATACCAAAGCCACCCGCATCTTAGAAAGACTCTTCGAAGAAGAAGTCCAAAAAGACTTTTCGTTCCTGCTTCATTCCTACCTCTCCATTATTGAGCTGTCGGAAAATCTGAAAGATTTTCACAACGTCAAAAAAAATTACAGGGCCATACTGAAACTCACCGCAAAACTGCCTGAAAAAGACCGAAATTCAAAAAAATACAAAAGCCTTGCTGCTTTGGCCCATCAACGAATCGGCAGCATAGCTTTGGAGAACATCCAAACAGAAGAAGCACGAAAAGAACTCACACAATCGCTCTTCCTCTATCAGGAACTCGTCAGCGAAAAAGGAGACGAATACCGCCCCCAACTCATCTTTACCCTCAACAACCTCGGTATTAGCTGCAGACTCGACAACCAATACTCTAACGCCATCCGCTATCTGATGGCAGCACTGGAACAACAGGAAATCCTCAGCAAGAAAGACCCCCAAAAGTACCTGCCCTATTGCGCCGCAAGCCTGAATGTGATCGGCAACCTATATACCGAAAAGAAAAACATCCGCGATGAACTGGATGGCTCCAGCCCCTTTACAGGCTTTGGGCAGCTCAGTGCAAACCAGGATGAAAAAGAAAAACGCAAAAAAGAAGATAAAAAGAAAGCCGCGGAGTACTATCAACGCGCTTTAGAAATCTATCGCCAACTCAGCTCCACAGATCCATCCTACCTGCCCTCCGTGGCTTCCACTCTTCACAACCTCGGAGTCCTGCACGACGAGTATGGAGAAGAAAAAAAAGCCCTCGACTACTACACCCAGGCACTCAAAATGAGACGCAAACTGGCAACCCAAGACCCCGACTTCTTTCGGGTTGATCTCGCCATCACACTGCTCAACATCATCACCCTGCTGTGGAGCCGGGTTGAAAATGGCAAACGCGAAAACATCGTCAAAGCCCTGCCCCTGTTAGAAGAGGCAGAAGTCTGCCTCAGCTACTACGACGAAACCGAAGGAGCCATCGGAGCCATGAAAGTGGAGTTGGAGTATTATCAAAACCGCTTTGCAAAGGCCAAAGAAGAAAGGTAAAACTTAACAATTCATTCCATCAGCAATTCGTATCGCCGGACAAACTGCTCGACCTGCTCTTCACTGTACGCCTCCAAAATGCAGACCAGTACTTCAAAAGCAGATTCACCGGTGGCCTCGCTCTCGGTTTTCATGCGACGCAAAATATCCCAGAACTGCTCATCTGTCAGTTCTCTGACTGCTGAGGCTTCCCGCTCCCCGGCAACGGCTTTCCCGCTGCGCTCTTGCTGCAAAGTTTCACTACGCCTTTTCAAGAAAGCTCGTAACTTACTCATATTGCTGTGCTTTTACATGCCCTGAAAAGCCATCACCTGCCCAAATGAAATACATTCGTCATTGGGCGAAAGCTGCCGGTGGAAATACAGCTTTTTTTCATCTCCCATCAACGAAATGGCCAGGTCTGCCAGCCAGGCATTTTGAAAAACGCCACCACTAAAAGCAATTTTCTCAAAACCGTGCGTTTCAGCAAAGTTAGCAATATATTGCACAAGAGACAAGTGAAACCTGGCACTGATGAAATCGGGCTGCAGCCCCTTTTTTAAGTCCTGCAAAACGGCCTGCAGCAGAAAAGTCGTCATATCCTCCGGTAAAATGCCCGCAGGCAGATAGGAGTAATAAAAGGAAATCCCGTTTTTTCTAAAATAGCGATAAGCTGCCTGCTCCAACTGCATGGCAGCCTGCCCTTCGTAAGTCTGTCGGTCTATGCCAAACAAAAGCGAGGCCACTCCATCGAACAAACGCCCCACGCTGGAGGTCTTCAAATCGCTGCCTGTCTCTAACAAATGCCTATAAATGCGCCACTCCTCAGCCGTAAAGCGAGATTGCAAAAAGTCATCTGCACCTTCCAGGCCATGCGTCAAAGCCAAAGCCGAAATGCGCGGTTCCCGTGGCATTTTGTCGCCCAGGATAAAATCAAAATACGGCAAATGCCCCAGCCGCTCTGCCCGGCCATTTTCATAGGAAAAAAACTCTCCACCCCAAATCTGCCCGTCATCGCCCAGGCCCGTGCCATCCCAAATCACACCCAGCACCCGCTCCCCGGCTTCCAACAAATTGTGCTCTCCCAACACGGCGTAAAAATGCGCGAGATGGTGTTGAACTTCCAAAACGGGAACGCCTCTCTGCTCCGCCAGCTCGCGACCCCATTGAGTCGAAAAATAAGCGGGATGTTTATCCACCAAAATGTATTCCGGCTCAAAGTGGAAAAGGTTCTCAAAATGCCTCAAAACCTCCCGATAATTTTCCTGGGCTTCGTAATGCTCCGTATTTCCGAGATACTGACTGACAAAGAGATTTCTCTGATGTAAAAGGCTAAAGGTGCTTTTCAACATGGCTCCCATCGCCAATACGGCATTTGGCGGAAGCCTCAAACCCTCCTGAATCAGGGAAGGCGCCATGCCTCGCGAACGCCTCAAAACAATTCTTTGACGCTTCAGGGGAGTAAAGCGCACAACGCTGTCGTCCTGTGGAAGTACAATTTCTCTGTTGTTGATCAAAATCGCATCGGCAATGAGGGAGAGCTGTTCGATTGCCTGTTCATCGCTATAGATGATGGTGGAGTTGCTGGCGTTCCCGCTGGTGGCTACAATGGGTTTGAAAAAATAGCCCAACAGCAAATCGTACAGAGGCGTATAGGGCAACATCACTCCGAGCTGTTGCAAGCCAGGCGCAATGGCATCAAAAGCGAGTGGCTTCCAAGGGTCTTCCTTCAGGCGCATGATCACAATGGGCGCTTCTACGGATTCCAGCTCTAACTTTTCCCCGATGTCCATCTCCACATCTTCGGCCAATTCATAGACATTGTGATACATGAGTGCAAAGGGCTTGTCCGGCCTGTTTTTTCGCTTCCGCAAGCGCTGTACGACCTCGGGCTGTGTGGCATCGCAGGTCAACAAATAACCTCCAATTCCTTTGATGGCGACGATTTTGCCGCTCTTCCACAGTTCTGCAATTTCCTCGAAGCGCTCCAGAGGTTTTTTGCCCTCTTCGGGCGTCCACAAAAACAGTTGAATGGCACATTGAGGGCAGGAATTCGTCTGGGAATGGTAGCGCCGGTCGAAAGGGTCTTCGTATTCCCGTTGGCAATCATCACACATGGTAAAAGCATCCATCGTGCTGCGCTCGCGGTCGTAAGGCAGCTCGCGTATGAGGGAATAACGCGGCCCGCAATCCGTACAGGTCGTGAAGGGATAAAGATAACGGCGATTGTCCTCATCATACATCTCCTCGCGACAATTTTGGCAAAAAGCAAAATCGGGCGTGAGCATCAGGCCCTTAAAGTTTTCTCCGGCCTGGCTGTGTATGATACGAAAATCTTCGAATACCTCATCGCTAAAAACTTCCTCGAGCCGGCTATCCGTTACGCGCGCACGGGGCGGCAATTCGCTCAGTATCAGCTGTTCAAAGGCCTTGGCTTTCGCCAAATTTTCGGCATGGAAGCGGATGTGTACGCCATCGGAGGTGTTGTTTACATATCCACGCAGGCCTTCATTTGCCGCAAGGCTAAAAACCAAAGGACGGAAACCCACCCCCTGTACAATGCCCTGAATATGTATGTGAAATGTTTTCACGACACACTGTCACGAATTTCTTCAGCCAAAGCCAAAATATCCCCGATAGCAGTTTCGATGCTTTGCTCCACCGGCGGAGTCATCTCAGTGGTCATGGGCTGTACGCCTTCGACGGAAATTGTGATGAGGTAGAGATCGGGCATGTTGTTTTCCTTAAGAAGATAAAGCGTCTCTACCATGTCCTTGAGGCCTACATCGTGTACACTCAGACTTTTGGGGAAGTCCGAAGCAAACCTGGGGCGAATGCTTCGAATGGTACCAGCAGGCCGCCCGTCCATGGTAGCATCCACAAAGATAACAGTTCCATAGACATCAAAGACATTCATCAGAAAAAAACCGGCAGTACCTCCATCTAACACATCCACGTAAGGGGGCAAATCCATTTTCTCCATGCGATGCACGAGATGTACACCTACGCCTTCATCGCCCATGAGGTAATTGCCCACACCCAACACGAGGATGCTGTTGGATTTATCCTCTCCAAAAACAGCATCCTGCAGAGGCGTTTTTTGATGGCTCATAAGTCTTTCACTCCTCCTTAAAGCGCTCCTTCTTAAAAAATTTAAAACCGCTGATCATGGAAGAGACCTCTCCATTGCTTTCCATCCAATCATGGAACAAGACCAGATAGACATGGACGAAGACAATGAACCAAATCAACCACATGCTCAGATGGTGGATGGTGCGGGCCATGAAGTCGCCACCCAGCGCAGCCGGCACCCAGGCAAACATCTTGGGGAACCACCAACTCGCATTGTTTGAAAACAAACCAAAACCCGTAAACACCATCACCAGAGCCAGCAGGAACATCAGCAGATAGGCCAGGCCGGCTACGGCATTATGCCCTATGTTTACACTTGAAAGACCGGGCTTTCTTTCCGGAATGAGAAGGATGTCGTGCTTCAATACGTGCAGCATATTTTGCAGGCCCTTTTTGTTGAAGGGCAGGAAATTCCTCCAATGGGCATAGCGGTTGCCGGCAAATGCCCAATAGATGCGCAAAATCATCACAGCTACAAAGAGGTAAGCAGCCGTAAAGTGTATGAATCGCACGATGCCAAACCAATAGCGATGCGAAGCCTCATCGCCCGACATGATGGCCGGAGGGTCGGCAATGAGGAAGCCCGTGATGGTCAGGGTTAAAATGCACAACGCATTGATCCAGTGAAATATCCTGACAGGGCCTTCCCAAATATAGAGTCTTTTGTAGTCTTGAGTTTTCATGCCGGATGCTTTTAGACACTGCAAATAGAAATGTTGTCCACGCTGTTGATGTGCCGGCCATGTTCGTCGTAAAGGTGTACGGAACAGGCGATGCAGGGATCAAAGGAGTGGATGGTACGCAGGATTTCGAGAGGCAGTTTCTCATCGGCTACGGGCGTGCCCAACAAGGTTGACTCATAGGCCGAGCGTTGTCCTTTGGGGTCGCGCGGGGAGGCATTCCAGGTTGAAGGTACGACTTGCTGATAGTTCTCCGTCTTGCCGTCTTTGATGCGAATCCAATGCGCCAGAGCGCCACGCGGTGCTTCGGTATAGCCTACACCTTTGGCTTCTGCAGGCCAGGTCTCCGGCTCCCATTTTTCCATATTGGCCATGCGCGTATCGCCATTGTTGATGTTTTGAATCAGTTGATCGTAAAACTCCAGGCCCCAGCGTGCAGAGAGCTTGGCACAAATGGCACGGGCAGCAGTACGCCCCAGGGTAGAGAAAAGCGCATCCACCGGCAGGTCGAGATAGTTCAATACGGCATCCACTTCTTCCATGGTCTCTTTGTCTCCCCTGGCATAATTGACCAATACGCGGGCCAGCGGGCCAACCTCCATGGGATGCTCCTTCCAGCGCGGAGTCTTGATGAAGCTGTATTTTTGGCTGACATCCAGGTGGGTATAAGGCGGCTTGGGCCCTGTGTAATTGATGTTGGTCTCACCATCCCAGGGATGCTTGCCCGCATTGCCGTCGCCGCTGTAGTCGTACCAGGAGTTGTTCACAAACTCCTGAATGTCTTCGTTGCGGTGATTGACATCGTGGACTTTCGTCAAATCCCGATTCAGAATGACGCCCTGCTTAAACTTAAAATTAGCGACATCGGCAAAGCCATTGACGGGATATTCGCCATAGCTCATGTAGTTGCCAAAACCGCGCCCGATGGCGCCCCAGTCTTTGTAGAAAGAAGCTATGGCAAGCAGGTCAGGAACATAGACCTGCTCAATAAAGCGCTTGCCATCCTCCAACAAGCGACGCACGTAAGCGAGGCGCTCGGCATTCAGGCCTCCCGGGTCATTGATATTGATGGCACAGGCCATACCTCCCACCAGATAGTTGGGATGTGGATTTTTCCCGCCGAAAATGGTATGTACTTTGACGATTTCCTTTTGCCACTCCAGTGCCTCGAGATAATGAGCTACCGCCATGAGATTGGCCTCCGGAGGCAGTTTCATGGCCGGATGCCCCCAGTAGCCATTGGCAAAAATACCCAACTGGCCGCTTTCCACGAATTTCGTCAGGCGCTTTTGCAAGTCAGAGAAATAACCCGGCGAACTCTTTGGCCAGGAGGAAATGCTCTGCGCCAAACGGGAAGTCGCCGCAGGATCAGCCTTGAGCGCACTCACCACATCCACCCAATCCAGAGCGTGCAGGTGGTAAAAGTGTACCACGTGATCGTGTTGGTAAAGGGCCGAAACCATCATATTCCGAACCATCTCTGCATTGGGCGGAATGACTATGCCCAGGGCATCTTCCACAGCCCTTACGGAAGTCAGGGCGTGAACGGTAGTACACACCCCACAGGTGCGCTGTACAAAGGCCCACACATCGCGGGGATCGCGCCCTTTGACGATGTTCTCAATACCCCGCACCATGGTGCAGGAACTCCAGGCATCCACGATTTTTCCGTCTTTGACTTCTGCTTCTATTCTGAGGTGTCCTTCGATCCGCGTGATGGGATCAACAACTATTCTTTCTGCCATTTTTTTTGCTTTTTACTGTGAAAAGTAAAAGGGTTTGTCTTTGTGCTCAAAGTCTGTTAGTCAGGCTTTTAGCTCTTCTTCATTGGTCTTGCCTTCTGCCCGCTGGGCACGCTTGGCCTTTCGTTTGGCGACAGCCGAAGCTATGGCATGAACGCCTATACCGGCAGCCACTGCCCCCGTAACCCCCATGCCAATTTTATCGGCTGTGGATTCTATGCCAAAACCTTTCAATCCCGTCAGGCGTTCGTAGAGCGGACCGTTGTCCCAGAAGTTTTCCTCGCTGCAACCGATACAACCGTGGCCGGATTGAATGGGATAGCTCACGCCATTGTTCCAGCGCATGGAACCACAGGCATTGTAGGTCATCGGGCCTTTGCAACCCACCTTGTACAGGCAGTAGCCTTTCCTGGCATTTTCATCATCAAAATGCTCGGCAAACAAACCTGCATCGTAATAAGGCCGACGGTAGCAGCTGTCATGCACGCGCTTGGCATAGAAAGCCTTCGGGCGCCCGATTCTGTCTAATTCCGGCAAAGTCCCAAAAGTCAAAACGTGAACGATGACCCCTGCCATCACCTCGCCTATGGGCGGGCAACCCGGCACTTTCACAATGGGCTTGTCTTTGATGATCTTGTGAATGGGCGTCGCGCCTGTCGGATTGGGATAAGCCGATTGAACACAGCCATTCGAAGCACAGCTGCCCCAGGCAATGATGGCCTTGGCACCGGCTGCAGCCTCTTTCAACTGCTCCAAAGCCGTCTTACCTGCTATGCAGCAATACTGCCCGTCGTCTTTCAAAGGCACGGAACCCTCCACACAGAGAATGTACTCTCCATGATACTTCTCCATGGTGGCATGCTTGGCCGCCTCGGCCTGCTCACCGGCCGCAGCCATCAGCGTCTCCGTGTAATCCAAGGAAATCTTGTCCAAAATAATGTCTGCCACGATGGGATGGTCCGAGCGTATGAAAGACTCACTGCAACAGGTACATTCCTGGTAATGCTCCCAAATGACCGGCACACGGGGCGTGTTTTCCAAAGCATCTGCAATCTGGGCAATAGCCGACGTCTTCAAACCCATGTAAGCCGCCATAAAAGTGGCAAACTTCATGAAATCCCGTCGCGTATAACCCATCTTAATAATGGCATCAAAATACGTTTCCCGCTTGTCTGATTTTACCATGATCAAATCATTTTATGACCTAAAAAAGCACGCCAATCACCTTCTCCAATAGAGAAAGTGCTGGAAGTAAAAGTTCCAAAACCAAGATGGGTGAAATACAGGATTGCTCTTAAAGAATCACGCCTTTTACGGAAAAGGGGCGACAATTTTGAGCAAAATTATAATCCCCGACAGACAAAACCAAATTTTCAAAAAAATTTATATTCAATCTAAATAACAGCTTCGGCAACATCCCACTTATTGCGCCCCAAAGAAAATTTCCGACTTATATTCGTTTTTTACAGAGATTCGTGTATATTTGTCAGGAATTTATAAAAAACAAAACGCGATGTAACCACTTTCCTTCACTAAATTCAGGACGTATGAGGAATGTATTTATGCTCTTGGGATGCATGAGTGTCTTGTTCGCCTTCTCCGCTTGTCAGGGGGACAAGCAGGCGGAAGGCGACGACTTCATCATCACCATCAATTACGAACTGGGCATGCACTGCACGGGTTTCGACTTCGAATACTGCTGTGTGCTGCCGCCCTACAACAGCATCCAGGCTCAGGTCATCAAACGCGGCAAGGGCAGGGAAAAACCCCAGCTCATGGATGCCTTTGACCCGGCCGACCCCACCATCCTTATTGACAAGGAAACGGGCAAGCGCTACAGACTGAAGTACACCTTCGACGACAACACCTTCTCCGAAGGCAGCAAGATGGTCTATTGGAACGCGCCCTACGACATCAACCGCAACGGCAACACCAACGAAGGCGGTGAAAGCGTGGCCAATGCCTATTGGAATCACCTCTACATCTACAAAGATTTGGAGGGCAGCAATCCTGGCAAGACCTCCGAAGATGCCAAAAAAATCTTCGTCGGAGGCCCCGACCTGCAGGTACCTCAGGATGCCGGCCCCTCGGGCCAGGGCATGTCGGGCTATTTGCGCAATGCCACAGACAAGGGTACCGTGGTCTTCACCAAATCTCCGGTACTGGACAATGTGCCCATCGTGCTGACCAACCCGGGTATCTGGGAAGCGCTTGGCCTGCCACTGACGCCTTTCTACGACAGCGAAATGGGAGGCAAAGACCTCAAAGTCGTTACAGAGCAAAACATCCAGCCTTTCCAAATCGCCCGTGTAACTTTGGTTGATGCCGAAACAGACGAACCCGTCATCAACGCCTCCACAGGCAAACCGGCTTCTTTTATCGGTACCGAGCCCATTGACGTGCCCAACTGCAACAACTGCCACGGCACGGAAAACGCCAATGAGGCTTTTCCCGATGTATGGGAAATGGTACAAACCGAGAAAAAGTACTGGAAATCCATCGGGGCTTCTGATTGGTATGCCGACCTCAAAGGCACAGCCATCAGCATCCTGGCCATCCACGACCGCAAGCACGGCACCACTTTTACTGCCAAATACAACGGTGAAGCCACTTCCAATCGCCTCGGCCGCAGCAGCGTACTCTGCCAAAAATGCCATGCCGACAATGTCATAGGCGTTTTGGGCAGCGCCACCGTCGTACACAAAAACGGCCGCGTGGAAGTACACGATGCAAGCCGCATAGACCTCGGCCTGCCCGATGGCACGCCCGTGGATTTGTTGGACCCCAACAATCCCAACACGCCTGAAGACGGCACCGTCATTCCGCCATTGACAGAGGCCATACATTACGCGCATCAAAAAGTGCGCCCCCTGCCCGATGCAGAAGGCCGTAGCGGAGCCTGCCAGGGCTGCCATCCGGCTCACCGCTTCGACCGCAGCATGGATGCTTATCCCATCACAGCCGACGGGCAAAACGCCTTCGCCAAAGGCGATAACCGCGATGCCGCCGGCGGATGCTACGTAGGCCGCGACGTTCACTCCAATCCCAACAAAGACAAAGACGGCTGTGAAACGCCCAGCTCCCTGAATGCCATCGGCCAGTGGCTCAAAGACAACGTCTATGGCGACGGAGAAAACGCCAAAGGCCTCTGGTGTACCAACTGCCACAACCAGCTCAGCCGCGAGCTCTACAAGCACGATCAGCTCACGCCCAAAACGGCCTTCGATCCCGATCCTTCCACTACCCTGCGCGACAACTCCCTCGAGGAAATCGCAAAAGCCATCGGATGGACCATGGACGAACTCATCGCCAACCTGGACCCCAAAGTCCAACTCGATGACAACGGCCACGACACGGGCGCAACGCTCAATCCCTGGTTGCCCGCAGGACAACGCAGCACGGCAGCCATTGCCGTCATCGCCACCAAAGACGGCGGGCCGGTCGTAACCAAAGACAGCGACGGCGACATCAACGTCCAGATTCTGTCTGCCAACCCCAATGTCGCAGACCGCTTTGCCGACCAAAACGGCTTTGCAGCTCCTTACGAGGCTGCCACCCAGGGCCGCGACTACTGGCTGTCTCCGGGTGAACCCCACTGCGCCGACTGCCACAGAGCGCCTTTCGTAGAATCTCAGGGCGGCGTAGCCTTCCCCATCAATCAACCGGGGAAATACTCCCTCATGCGCTACTCCAAAGGCCACTCGGGACTGGCCTGCCAGGCCTGCCACCAGTCTATCCACGGTTTGTATCCCACCACTACAGTGGATAAAACCACTTACGACCAGGCAGCAGCCCTGAATCCCGATGGCAGCCACGGCCCGCTCAAGTGCAACACCTGCCATGCCGCTGTCAACGAACACGGCATTCCGCTCATCGCCGTAGGCAAAACCTACAAAGGCAAAACCATAGGCGATGACTACGCACTGGCCGTAGAATTTATGCACGCCATCGGCCACGATGATGGCGGTAAAGGCGGTACTCCCATGGAAGAAGAACACTAACTTCCACCTGAAACACTATATGGGACACCCCAAAACTGCCAAAGGGCCCGGCAACTCGCCGGGCCCTTTCTCATTTCACAAAATAAATCTACCTTTGAGCAGTTTATTTGAAAGAGCTCTCCGCAGCTCGCAAACCTGAAGAACACGCGCTAAAAAACCGGTAACGCCATGCAACTAAAACGCTCTTTGGTCCTTCTCTTTTTTCTGATAAATGGCTCGCTGACCTTTGGACAAGACCCCTCCTTTTCGCAATACTTTGCCTCTCCGCTTTCGCTAAACCCCGCCCTGACAGGCACTTTCGACGGCCGCTTCCGGGCATCCGGCATCTACCGCGACCAATGGCGCAGCGCCCTCGAAAAACCCATGACGACCTTCTCTACCGGCCTGGACCTGCGCATGCCTGTACGCATACGCGGCAAAGTAACCAAAGACGCCTTTGCCCTCGGCCTGCTCTTCCTCACCGACCGCATGAGCGCCGTGGACTATACCTCCACACAAATCAACGTCTCAACAGCCTATCACAAAGCGCTCAGCTTCAGGCACAGCCGCTTCCTCACAGTGGGCTTTCAGTTCGGCATCATTCAGCGAAGCATCAACTATCAGGATCTGTTCTACACAGACCAATTCAACGGCATAGACGGATATACCGACCTCACCGCAGAAAACCTGCCTCCCAACAACATCGCCTTCGGAGATTTTTCTCTCGGCATCAACTACAGCGCCCAAAATCAAAACGGCTTTGCCACCTTCCTCGGCTTTGCCATGCAACACTTCACCCAGCCCCAAATCAACTTTTTCTCCACCAATCCCTTAGACGGCAACAACACCGTCAGCCGCCTGCCCGTGCGCTATGTGGCCAACGTCAACTTCCGCCTGCCACTGGCCTCCCGCATATCCTTCCAACCCCGCGCCATGGCCAGCCTGCAAGACCCCCACTTCCAGGCCGATGCCGGAGGGACTTTCCGCTTCCTGCTCTCCACCACCACCGGCACAGCCCTGCACCTCGGCGCCAGCGCCCGCGCCGTGCGCGACCACAAAAACCTCGTGCTGCTCGATGGCATCGTCGGCATCTTTGGCATCGAATACAGCCAGGTACTCTTCGGCTTTAGCTACGACCTCAATGTAGGAGACCTCAATACCCCGGCCTCCTTCGCGCGACGCAATGCCTTCGAAATATCCGTAGCCTACCTCGGAAATTATCAGAATGATTTGATCCTTTGTCCTAAATTTTGAGAGGAACTACTTCGGCATCTGCAACAAAAAATCCTTAAAACCCGCTACCACCTTCACCAGCTCGTGCATGCCTCCGCTGCCCGATGAAATCAGCGCAGCAGAGAAGACCAGGTCTATGGAACGGAAAAGAATGTGCTGCACAGTGCTGAGCTGTGAAGTGTCGAAGACGTGGGAAAGCAAAGAAAAACCCGAAAGGCTGATGAGCAGGCCGATCACAAACAAAGTCAACAGAATGCTGTACTCGCGCTGCTTGCGCAACCTGTACAGACGCTCCTCCTTCTTGCGCAACAAAGTGTGCAAATCCGCCGGACTTTCAGCGCCGAAAACAGCCATGACCTCAGAGGTGCCGGGTACATCTCCAGCCGGATTCATGGCTGCCTGCAGGCGGGCTATATCGGCCTTCAATTCCTCCTTTTCCTCCTCATGCGTGTCCCGCACAAACAACTCCACAAAGCGCTCCGCCAACAAAGTAACAAGAAAGATGCCGCCGAGAAAACTCCAAAAATTCAGCGTCTCATCCGTAACGCGAATCTCGTAAAAGGGTATGTGCGAAAAGTCCAGATAAGCCACTAAGGCAACCACGGCGATAATCAACAATACAGAGACAGAAGCCCAACGCCTGAGATATGGATTGTTTTTCATGGTAAGAAGGTTTTTTCTATGCCTAAACCGAAGTAACAGTTTGGGCGGGGTAAGCCGCCCAAACTGCTTTTTATTTCTTCCTTGCAGCAATTTTTGCCCAGGCATCCCTGAGGCCCACCGTGCGATTAAAGACCAGATGATCGGCGCTGCTGTCAGAATCTTTGTAAAAATAGCCTTTTCTCAGGAATTGCAGGTACTCGCCATCCTCCACCTCCCGAATGGCCGGCTCTGCCATGGCCTTTGGCAAGACTTCTAAAGAATTCGGGTTAATGAATTCCTTGAAATCCCTCCCCTCATGCCCCATCGGGTTGGGATCAGAGAAAAGGCGATCGTACAGGCGCACCTCCACGGGCACGGCATGAGCCGCCGAAACCCAGTGCAAAGTGCCCTTCGCCTTGATGCCCGAAGTGTCGGAGCCCGAACGACTGTCCGGAAAATAAGTAACATGCACTTCTGTAACCTCTCCGGCCTCGTTCTTCACGAAATCGTCGCAGCGCACGATGAAGGCATTCTTCAGACGCACATGCCGGCCCGGCCCGAGGCGGAAGAACTTCTTGGGCGGGTCCTCCATAAAGTCTTCGCGCTCGATATACAGGTATTTGCCGAAAGGCATCTCCCGCTCCCCCATGCTTTCGTCTTCCGGATTGTTCACCGTTGACATCATTTCCGTTTGGCCCTCGGGATAGTTGGTGATGACCAGTTTGATGGGATTCAGCACCACCATCAGGCGCTTGGCTCGCTTGTTGAGCTCCTGGCGAACGAAATGCTCCAGCAAACTCAGCTCGATGATGTTTTCCCGCTTGGCTACGCCTATGTGCTCACAAAAATTGCGGATGGCCTCCGGCGGATACCCCCTCCTGCGCATGCCCGAAAGCGTGGGCATACGGGGGTCGTCCCAGCCGCTGACGTGCCCTTCCTCCACCAACTGCAGCAGGCGGCGCTTGCTCATCACCGTGTAGTCTAAGTTGAGGCGCGCAAATTCAATCTGACGGGAAGGGTAAATCTCCAGTTCCCGTATAAACCACTCGTACAAAGGGCGGTGGTTTTCAAACTCCAGGGTGCAGAGTGAATGCGTAATGTGTTCGATGGAGTCGCTTTGCCCATGCGCAAAATCATACATGGGGTAAATACACCAGGCATCGCCCGTGCGGTGGTGCCGGGCGTGTTTGATGCGATACATGAGGGGGTCGCGCAGATGCATGTTGGGCGAGGCCATGTCAATTTTGGCGCGCAACACCTTGCTGCCATCCGGAAACTCGCCCGCCCGCATGCGCCTGAACAAATCCAGGTTTTCCTCCACACTGCGATCGCGATAAGGGCTGGGCGTGCCCGGCTCAACAGGCGTGCCCTTCATGGCGGCAATCTCTTCGGCCGTGGAGTCATCCACATAAGCCTTGCCCTTTTTAATCAGCCTTTCGGCAAATTCGTACAACTGCTCAAAGTAATCCGAGGTATAATACTCGCGCTCGCCCCAGTCATAACCCAGCCAACGGATGTCGTTCTTGATGGACTCCACGTACTCCGTCTTTTCCGTCGTCGGATTGGTATCGTCGAAGCGCAGGTTTGTCAGGCCGCCGTACTTCTCAGCCAGTCCGAAGTTGAGCACTATGGACTTGGCGTGGCCAATGTGCAAATAGCCATTTGGCTCCGGTGGAAAACGCGTGTGTATCTGCTCGTACTTGCCTGCTGCAAGATCCTCGCGGACAATCTCCTCGATAAAATGATAGCTCTCTTGTTTTTTTTCTTCCATGGTGTGAAGTTTTGCTACATGCGTTCGGGCATTTCGATGCCCAATAAGGCCATTCCGCGATGCAGTGTACGGCCCACGACCCGGGCCAGACGCAGACGAAACGCCCGTGCCACCACATCCCCGGCAGAAAATATCGGCAACTCGTGCCACATTTTGTTAAAGGTCTTCGCCAATTGGTACAAATGACTGGCCAGATGGGAAGGATCATACTCCAAAGCAGCCTGCTCAACCACTGAAGGAAATTGATGCAGGCCCATCAGCAATGCACGTTCTGAAGGATGTAAGGCCTCATAATTAACTGATTCAGAAAGACTTATGCCCTCCTTCTGAATCCTTCGCTCTAAGCCTCTGATGCGCACATAAGCGTACTGCACATAAGGCCCTGTTTGCCCCTGCAAATCCACAGATTCGGCGGGATTGAAGGTCATCCACTTAGCCGGATTGACTTTCAGCAGGTAAAACTTCAATGCTGCCAGGCCCACTTTGCGGTTGATTTCCTCTCGCTGCTCCGGGGGCAATTCGTCCTGCCCTCCCCTTTCCTCTGCATTTTTGCGGGCTTCGGCTATGACTTCGGCTATAAGGTCATCGGCATCCACGACGGTACCTTCGCGCGATTTCATCTTGCCCTCGGGCAGCTCAACCATGCCATAAGAGAGGTGATAGAGCTTATCCGCATAAGGCTCTCCGAGGCGCTTGAGCAATTCGAACAGCACTTTGAAGTGGTAATTTTGCTCATCGGCCACCACATAAGTCATTTCGTCCATGGCAAAATCCTCATAGCGGAGATGGGCTGTCCCCAGATCCTGAGTGATATACAGGGTTGTGCCATCGCCTCTCAGCAGCACTTTGGTGCCCAGCCCCACATCTTCGAGGTCCACCTGCACCGAGCCGTCTTCGGCTTTAAAGAACAAGCCCTTTTCCAGGCCTTTTTCCACCATTTCCCGTCCGAGCAGGTAAGTATCGCTTTCGTAGTAGTTTTTGTCGAAAGAGATTCCCAGTTTTTCAAAAGTTTCCTCAAAGCCGGCATAGACCCAGCCGTTCATTTGAGCCCAGAGCGCACGCGTATCGGGTTCGCCCTGTTCCCAGCGCAGCAGCATCTCGCGGGCTTGTCGCCCGAGTTGGCTGTAGGTGTTGAAATATTCGTTTTTGAAGACTTTGAAAAAGTCCTTTTCCGTTTGGTCTTTTTTTCGCCTTTCGGCAAATACGGCCCTGGCCTCTTCACTCGCCTGCCAGGCTTCGTATTCGGCCATAAACTGCTTTTCAAAGGCTACATACCACTTGCCCACAAAGTGGTCGCCCTTTATTCCTGTATTTTCAGGCGTCTCCCCTTTGCCAAACAACTGCCAGGCCAACATGCTTTTGCAGATGGCAATGCCCCTGTCGTTGATGACCTGTACGCGCCAGACCTTTTTGCCCAACTCCTCCTGCAAAAGCGCACAGGAGGCGCCCAGCAGCATGTTGCGCAAATGGCCCAGGTGCAAAGGCTTGTTGGTGTTGGGCGAGCAGTATTCAATCACCAGCTTTTGGCCCTCACCCCGCGAGTTGCTGCCCCAATCGTCTTTTTGCTCCACCTCTTCGAGGAAGCGCAGCCAAAAATTTGCCGAAAGGCTGAGATTCAAAAAGCCCTTCACCACATTGAAAGCGCTGACCTCCGGGTACTTCTCTATTAGAAAGGCACCAATTTCTTCTGCAATCTGTGGCGGAGCTTTGGACAGGGCTGAGGCCAGAGGAAAAGTTACCAAAGTGAAATCCCCCTCGAAATCCGTGCGCGTAGGCATGATTTGCAGCTTCTCAGCCGGTAATTCGCGATCAAATTTTTCGCTTATGGCTCCGGCAATGGCCCGGCGCAAAAAAGAAACCATATCCATAGGCAGTTCTTATGAGAAACTGCAAAGATACTACAAATTTTAAGGCGGGAAAAGACAGACAAAAAAAGCGGGAGGCGCACAAAGCAACCTCCCGCCTCAATTTAGTAATCACAAACTTTTACCCTCCGACAAGGAGTTCTTTGAGAGGGTTTGTCTTTCAAAAGGCCGTCAAAACAACCTTTCCGGTGCAAAGATACGAGCTCTTTTTCAAAGATCCAAATTTTTTTGAAAAAAAATTTAAAAACCTCCCGGACGGTACTGATCTTTATCGTCATCGGGCTTAATCATGCGCTCTCCGCCAAAGGGCATGTGGAAGCCGAGCATGATGGCTGTAATCCAATCTTTGCTGGAAGGATTGCCCAAAGCGCTGATGCCGTCTATGTAATCGGAAAAAGGCGTCATCAGGCTGGCCTCTAAGCTGAGATTCCAGCTGTTTGTGGGAGCAAAGCGCAGACCTCCGCCAAAAGGAAAGAGCACGTAAACGCCTTTGCTGTTTTCTTCATCCTGTTGGATGGTTTCAGCAGGGGCATTGATCTGGTTGTAATTGACATTGTGATTGACAAACCCCACGCCTGTACCGAGGAAGATGTAAGGGGAAAGCTTGCGGGAACTCGCCGGATCACCTGCTACGCCAAAGGGCGAATACTCCGCCACGAGCAGAATGCTGCCGATTTTTGTAAGCATGCGGCCGCCACGCTCCTCTATGCTCGGGTAAAGGCTGTCGTCGCCTGAAATTTTCAGATACCAGAGGCGGGCTCCAAGCGCTACCTGGGGCGACAAAAAATTGCGCACGCCAAAGCCCAGAGCAAATTCGCTGCCCTTGAGGGTAAAATTGGGCTCGACCATATCACCCTGATAAGTAGAAAGCCCCGCATAAGCACTGCCCTCCCAGGTACCTAAACCCATCTGGGCATTGACTGCAGCAGGGAAGCCAACAAGAGTAGTTAGAAAAATAACGGCAAAAAGTAAAACACCTTTCATGACTATTGTTTTTGCGATGAACAAAATAAGCCGGTATGGGATACAATCAGTTCGCGTAGAACGCTGCCAAATTTTAATCTGTCAGTTCGACTTACAAAGATAGACCCTTTTTAACAAAAAAGCAAGAAACTTCACAAAAAAAATAAGAACCCGTGAAAAAGCAGAAAAACAGCTAACTTTGTTCGCAACAGGAATGAACAAAATCATGATACATCCCCAAACAGGCATTCGTGCCAAAGGACGACTGATAAGCACAGAGCACCCGCTCATCATGGGCATTCTAAACCTCACGCCCGACTCTTTCTTTGATGGCGGAAAGTACCAGGACATCCCACAAGCCTTACGGCATGCAAAAAAGATGCTGGAAGAAGGCGCCGACATCATAGATGTGGGCGGCATGTCCTCCCGACCGGGAGCCCGTCTGATCACAGCAGAAGAAGAATGCAAACGCGTACTGCCCCTGATTGAGGCCCTGCACGAGGAACTCCCCGATGCCGTCATTTCCATAGACACCATCTATGCTTCCACAGCCCGCAAAGCCATAGAAGCAGGCGCCGCCATCATCAACGACATCTCTGCAGGGCGCATAGACCCCGGGATGTTTCCCACTGCAGCAGAGCTGCAGGTGCCTTACGTCCTCATGCATATGCAAGGCCTGCCACACAACATGCAACAGCATCCCGTCTATGAAGATGTGGTGCGCGAGGTCTTCGACTTCTTCACAGAAAAAATCGGCAAGCTGCGGCAGCTCGGCCTGCACGACATCATTCTCGACCCGGGCTTTGGCTTTGGAAAGACCCTGGCGCACAACTATACGCTTTTGCGCCGGCTCTCTGTCTTCCGCGCTTTTGACATGCCCCTTCTCGTGGGTATATCCCGAAAATCCATGATCAACAAAGTGCTTAAAACCACACCGACCCAAGCTCTCAATGGCACCACAGCCGCGCACGTGCTGGCCTTAGAGCAGGGAGCCAACATCCTGCGCGTACACGATGTAACCCCGGCCCGTGAAGCCATTGCCATCCGGGAGGCATTCCACAACATTGAGCCCGTGAATAACTCCACAGATTTAGTATGAGCCCGACCACGTCACTGACAGAAAACCAAATCAAGAAAATAGCGCTTGCCTACCTCAGGCATTATTACCGCTTCCGCCCGCGAACGGAAAACGAGGCTTCCCTGGCGCTCTTAGACGTCCGGCTCGGAGGAGACATCAAGGCAGATGTCATGCTCATCTTCTGTAAACCCGAAGCCATCCATACCCTTGGCTCCTTCAAAAGTGATGAACAAAAAATTCGTGAGCTCGTCTCTAAAAACCAATGCAACTTCTTCGCTACCTGCGAAGCCACCTCACGGGACGTCAAAGAAGAGCTCTACTACGATTTTGACAAAGACCTTTGGCTTCTTGACAGCCTCGCCTTCGGGCTCTTTCTCACCACCGGTTTTTTCATTTATGCAGAGCTGTTCCCACACTGGTTCCCCGGTTTTTTGCAGCTGTTGCTACAGCCTTTTGAAAAACATCAGCCGTTCCTGCTTGGAGGGGTGGCCGTAGCCCTGAACTTCTTTACAATATCCATCAGCGCACTTATCGGCCTGTACAGCAAGAGATTTAACATCCGCTACCGGTATATTCACGCCTTACAACAGTTCGAGGAGTACGATGCCGATGAACAATGGGTCGCCTTTTCCAAAGAGGTCTTTGAGGAGGAGCATCCCAAAAGCGGAGAAAAAATTTATTGGAAGAAAAACGAATACTATCAGGAACTCCACCGCCAGGCCCTCAATGCCGGTGTCGGCCTGCTCGCCATTGATGAAAAGAAAAATGTCATACCCATCATCACCCCCCGCCGAAAAAAACTAAGAATCAAAGAAGACCGCAAAAAACGAACCTGGCAAAAAATCGCCCGGGCTGTAAGCCTCCCAAAAACTAAACAAAAAACCGAAAAACTGCACGCACAGCTCCACGCCAAAGTCTCTAACCATCAATTCGGGCACTCCTATGTACCCCCAATCCTGTTCTCTTTGGTGTTTCTGTTTATCATTGGCCTGAGCATCTATCGTCACTACACCCTGCGCCCGGGAGCCAGATGGTCCTCCCACGCAGCCGAACTCAAACACTGGCAGGAGCAAAAAAACCAACCCGTCACCCTGACCGAATTGCAACGCCAAAGATTGGCCCTCTCGGCCTTCATAGACACCCCTTTTTGGCCTGTAAACCTGCCCTTTCTCTTCGACTCCACAACTTACATAGACCCCATCCTGCTCAAAATACAAAGACGCAAACCCGAAAACCGCATCTTTGGCCCCATGCTCCCGCAGGAAGATACGAGCTACACCGAAGAAACCGAAAGCCATACCCCCCCTGACAGCGGCCATTAAAAAATACTTAAAATACCCAACCTCTTAAGGTGATAACGGGTTCTCTTCAAAGAAAGCATACCTCATACGCGCAAAAAACAACCTCAATAAGCCCCGGTTCATGAGCCAGACAGCCCACAAAGATGTTACCCCGCCGGAGAATCAGAGCCGGGGGCGCCGCATCAGGCGTTTCTTGTGGCGAAGCCTGCTCTGGATACTGGGCATCATCACTGCACTTTGGCTCATCCTGCAGCTCCCCATCGTTCAAAAGCACATGAGCCGGCGAGCCGCCCAATGGCTCTCCAATGAGCTACATACCAAAGTCGAAGTCGGCAACTTCCGCTTCCTCCTCTTCAACCAGTGGAGCCTGCGCGATGTGTATATAGAAGACCCCCTCGAGGATACCCTCCTCTATGCACGCGACATCTCCCTCATCCTGCAAAACGGCCTGCCCGGACTGCTCTCCGGGCACATCACCATACAGGGAGTGAAACTCGACGGCATCAGGTTCTTCCTCCGCAAAGACACTCTCAGGCCCGACGGCAACCTCGCCTTCCTCAAAGAATACTTCCAAAAACCACCCGACACCACCTCCTATCCGCAAAGAGAAAAAAAGCCTCTCGACATCCAACTCAACAAGCTCGATATCAGGGATGCCGCCTTCGAAAAACTCGACAGCCTCAAAGGCGAAAACCAACACTTTTATCTCGGAGAAGGACATCTGAAATTCTCGCAGGTGGACCTGGCACAAGGCACCATCGTCCTCAGGAAAGCAAGTATAAAACAGTTTAGCCTCGAAGTAGAGTTGTATCACGCCCTCCGCCCCGAAACCTGGGGGCCATCACCTCCGCCTCCCTCCGATGAAGCCGAAGCCTGGTTGGAACAAGCACAGGAAGCCTTTGCCCCCTTGCTTCCCTTTGATCTGTATGTAGATGAGTTTGCCCTGGAAAAAAGTCAATTCGCCCTGCACAATTGGCGACGCGAGCCCGAACGCCTCAGCCGCGAAGACGTATTGGACTACCAACACATGGACGTGCGCGACATCCATGCCTACATAGAATGCTTCGAATACATACGCGACACCTTCCGGGCCCGCGTCAACGACATGAGCTTTCGCGCTCAAAGTGGCTTTATTTGTGAGAGCCTTTCGGCAAATGAGGTGCTGGTCTCACCACGCAAAGTCGTCCTCAACGACCTCCAACTCATCACGCCTTACAGCCGAATCGGAGATACCCTGCAGCTCAAATACAGAAAATACGGCGATTTCATTGAATTTCCCGATAAGGTCTTCATGGACTTCAAAGTACACAACTCCTCTATTGCACTACACGACATCATAACCTTCGCCCCGCCTTTGGAAAACAACGTCTTCTTTCTCGACAACCGCTACAAAACCATAGATTTCCGGGGGCGCATCAGCGGAAGGGTAAACAGCCTGCGCGGTCGGGAACTGGAGATGAACATGGCCGGAAAAACCTATCTGCGCGGCAACTTCAATTCCTTCAACCTCTCTGTGCCGGGGCAACAGAGTTTGAACATCAGCTTAGAACAACTCAACACCCACATCACCGCCCTGCGACAACTGCTGCCCAAGTTCGACCTGCCGCCCAACTACGACAAACTCGGAGCCCTCTCCTTCTCCGGAAATTTCGACGGCTTCTTTCAGGACTTCGTAGCTCACGGAGACCTCCATACCGAGCTCGGCAGGGCTGTCATGGACCTCCGCATGGTGCTGCACGACAAACTCGAAAATGCAGACTACTCCGGCTCGCTCAACCTCATCGCCTTCGATCTCGGGAAATGGACCGGCAGCCCCCAAATCGGCCGCATGACCGGCTCCACACGCATCCTCGATGGCCACGGCCTCTCAGCGCAAACAGCCTCCGCCCAGCTCTTTGCACAGCTCGACAGCCTCGACATCCGCGGCTACGTCTATCGGGACCTCAGCATGGAAGGACGCATCAACCAAAATCTCTTTGACGGAGACTTCAACATTAAAGACCCCAATATAGACTTCTCCTTCAAAGGCTCCATTGATTTCACCGGCCGCGAGCCCGTCCTCGATTTTACGGCAGATATCCGAACCATCAAGTTCAAAAAACTCAACCTGCTGACAAAAGACTACGAGCTCGCCACCAAAATGGACATTGACCTGCACAACCTCAACCTCTCCTCCACCTACGGGCAAATAGCTCTGCGCGAATTCTCCCTGAGTACCACAGACAGCGTCTATTGCATGGATTCCATGCTCGTGCAATCAACGCTCTTTAGCGACACCAGCAGGCAGCTCACCATCATCTCCGATTTGGCGAAAGCCGAAATGAACGGCCACTATGATCTGGCAACCCTGCCCACCGTATTCTTCGACTTTGCGCGGCGCAACTACCCCATTTTCGCAAAAGCCGTCGGCCTGCCGGCAGACTCCCTCCAAGCTTTAGAACATCCCTATCACTTCGAGTTCGAACTGGACATCTTCGACAGCCACCATTTCGAGCAACTGCTCTCTCCCAAAATAGCCCTGCCACAGGGGCTCAATTATTCCGGCGCTTACCGGGGCGCTTCCGACTCCCTCTCCCTGACACTGCGCATTCCGCAATTGCAATGGGACAATGTCCTTATGGATGACATCGTCGCCAAATTCAAAGCGGAAGGAAACGATGCCTATTTCGACTTCAATGTTTTTAACACCACCATTGGCAAAAATCTCGAATTCGCCCCCGTCAACTTCCTCAGCTATTTCAAAGGTGACACCCTGGAATTTGCCATTACTGCACACAACTTCAACGAGCTGCTCAACAACCTCGAACTCAATGGAGAGTTGCTCCCCATTGAAAACGATTTCTCGCTGCACTTCAACAGATCGGAAATCGTCATCTGGCAGCAAAAATGGCAAGTGCGCGAAAACAACTTCCTGCGCTTTGGCAAGGACTACATCTTCACCCGCGACTTCGTCATGACCAGCGGCCTGCGCACCATGGTCTTCGAAAGCATAGGCGAAAAAGGTCTGGGGCTTTACCTCAAAAACTTCAACTTCGACCTCATAGACCACCTCTGGGATTACGAACAACTCAACTTCAACGGCCATTTCGACCTGAGCGCCTCTGTCGAAGACCTCTTCCAAATGAAAGGACTCGCCCTCGAGCTGGAATCCGACAACCTCCGGGTCAATGAAGACCCCTTTGGCAGCCTGCAAATAGAGCTCAACGCTCCGGACCTGCGCGACCGCGTAACGACCTTCATACGCCTGCAACGCAACGCCCAAAAACTGGAGGTCAATGGCCATTACTACCTGCCCAACTATCTCATCGCCAGAAACAGACGCTATGGAAGACACAAACCCAACACCCTTGACCTCCAAGTGGAAATAGCCAACTATCCACTCGACATGCTCGAATACTGGTTGCACGAATCCATAGAAAACACCGTGGGAGAGGTAGATGCCCGACTGCAAGTCAGCGGCCCCCTCCTCAAACCACACATCAAAGGGCTGGCCGTCGCCCGCGAAGTGGCAACCACCATCAAGGCCATCAACACCCGCTACTTCGTCGAAGAAGAAACCATCGCACTCACAGACAGCATCTTCAGCGTTCAGGCTGCCCGGGTCTTTGACGAACTCGGCAACATGGCCTATGCCTACGGCGGCATTACCCACGACCACTTCCGCAAATTCGGCCTCGATGTACGCCTGCAAACCAATGAATTCCTCGCGCTCAACCTCCCCAAAAGCAAAGATGCCCTTTTCTATGGAACGGCCATTGGCAGCGGAGAGGTCTTCTTCAGCGGCTCCTTCCAAAAAACGGATATGTACATCAACGCCACGGCACTCAGCGGCACGCGCATTTTCATCCCCGTTTCTTACGATCGCGATGCCTCCCCCGTGGACTACATCCACTTTAAAGAAACCCGCAAATTCCTGCCTCAAGCTGAGACCAAAGCCCAACAGACCCCTCTGGGCCTGGGCATGGAAATGGACTTTCACATCCTGCCGGCAGCATCCATGGAAATCATTTTTGATGAACAGGCCGGAGACATCCTGCGCGGAAAAGGCACAGGCGACATCAAAATACTCGTGGGCAGAGACGGCTCTTTTGAAATGTTCGGCAATTACCGCATCGAAGAAGGACAATACCTCTTTACCATGCTCAATGTGGTCAACAAGCCCTTCGTGGTAGATCGGGGCGGCACCATCCACTGGACGGGCGATCCCTTTGCCGCCGAAATTGACCTCAAAGCGCGCTACCAGGGGCTCACCGCTCCCCTCTCCAACTTCATCCCCGAGTACCTCATCCAGGCCAACGACGCCACCCGACAGGCTGCCCGAACGCCCACCGATGTCGAACTCATCATGAAACTCAGCGGCAACCTGCTCAAACCCGACATCGTCTTCGACCTCGACTTCCCCACCCTGCACGGAGAGCTCAAAACCTATGTAGAGAGCAAACTGCGCCTCATCCGGCAGGACCCCAACGAAATGAACCGCCAGGTCTTTGGCCTCATCGTCATGGGGCAGTTCATCCCTTCCAATTTCTCCTTCCAGGGGCAGGAGCTCAACACCATTTACAACACCGTTACGGAAATGCTCTCTCAACAGCTCTCCAACTACCTCACCAACCTGGTCGCCGAATGGCTGCACGAAGACGGGCTCATCTCCGGCATTGACTTCGACATCAAATACTCCACCTATCAGGACCAAAACTTCCTGCGGGGCAATGAAGTACAGGTACAACTCAAAAACTACCTGCTCAACGACCGCCTGACTGTCAACATAGGCGGCAACTTAGACGTCAGTGGAAACAACACACCTACACCTACAACCAACTCCGGCGTTTACTTCGCAGGGAACTATGTAGTGGAGTACCTGCTCTCTCCCGAAGGCACCCTCAAAATACGCGCTTACCACCGCACGGAGCCCGACATCGCAGGCAGCAAAATCAACAAAACCGGCTTCGGCATCAGCTATCGCAAAGAGTTTGACAGCTTTGATGAATTTTTAAAAGGACTCAGGAAAACAGTTAAAGATCAGTAAGACGGCTGCTTTGGCTGCGCAAAAAGTGATCGGCCAACACCAGTGCAGCCATGGCCTCCACAATGGGAACCGCCCGCGGCACTACACAGGGATCGTGCCTGCCCCGCCCTTCCAACAATACTTCTTCACCCTGCTCATCCACACTCAACTGCGGTCGCATAATGGTGGCCACCGGTTTGAAAGCAGCTTTGAAATAAATGGGCATCCCATTGCTAATGCCTCCCTGGATGCCTCCGGAAAAATTCGTCTCTGTTTTAATAAGCGGATTGCCCTCTTCATCAAAGCCATCCCTGAAAAAGAGGTCGTTGTGCTCTGACCCCCTCATACTCGTTCCGGCAAAGCCCGAGCCATATTCAAAACCTTTACAGGCATTGATGCTCAACATGGCTTTCGCCAAATCTGCCTGCAAGCGATCAAAAACGGGAGCGCCCCAACCAACGGGGCAGCCCTCTATCCTGCAGCTAATGACGCCGCCCACAGTGTCGCCCTCCTTGCGCAGCTGCAAAATCAGCTCTTCCATTTTTCGGGCTGTGGGCAGATGCGGGCAGCGCACCGGCGTCTTTTCAATATCCGCAAAATCCCAGGTTTCTTCCGGCGCATTCAGCGATACGTCCCCCACGCTGCTGACCCAGGCCGTTAATTGCACGCCCTGAGTTTCCAACAATTGTCTCGCAACGGCCCCTGCGGCTACGCGGGCCACCGTTTCGCGGGCAGAGGAGCGCCCGCCTCCCCGCCAATCTCTATGGCCGTATTTCTTGTGCCAAGTGAAATCTGCATGAGAGGGTCTGTAGGCTTTCGCCAAATGATCGTAATCGCGGCTGCGCGCATCGCGATTGCGGATGAGCAGGGCAATGGGCGTACCCGTCGTCTTACCCTCAAAGATACCTGACAGGACCTCTACCTCATCCGGCTCTTTGCGCTGGCTGCTCAACTTCGATTGTCCGGGGCGACGCCGGCTAAGCTCCCGCTCAATAAAGGCCATGTCTATTTCCAGACCTGCCGGACAACCGTCTATGACAACGCCCATGGCCGGGCCATGAGACTCTCCAAAAGTGGTGATGCGAAAGACCTTTCCAAAAGTATTAGACATGAGTCATGCAATTTTTTAAAACATCTTGTAGCACCTCCTGCTCACGCTCCCAATTCAGGGCCGAAGCTGCGCGGGCAGCCTTTTCCGAAAGCTCTGTATAGCGCCTTTCATCCGCCAATAAGGACCGAATGGCTTCGACGATATGCCGCACTTCCAAATCCGGCAACAAGACATATACTCCCCACTGCTCGTGCAGGCGGCGGTACTCCGGAAAATCCATCTCAATTGAGGGCAAAGCTGCCTGCAAATAATCCATAGACTTGTTGGAAAGCGAGTAGTAATAATTCAAGCTGGAAGCATCCAACAAATCCAGGCCCAAAGTTGCAGCCTTTGTCAAATCCGACAGCCTCTCAGGAGGCAGATGCCCGAAAAAACGCACGCGTCCACTCAGTCCTTCCTCTTCCACCATTTGCCGCAAGGCAACAGATAAATCTCCGCGGCCGGCCAGCCACAGCTCTACTCCGGGCAAGGCCTTTACAGCCTGCAAAAGTTCAGGAAGTCCCCGCCCGGCATTCAAAGCGCCCTGGTACAAAAGTACGGGCTTTTTGGGAATCACTTTTCTCACAAACGAGTACGGCTTTTCGCCCCCACCTTCGCCGCTCCAATCCACAGCAGGTACATTTCGCAAGACGCAAAAAGGGCGACCATAGCGATTGGCCAAAACCTCTGCCAGAGTCTCCCCAACTGTAACAGCGCTACAACAATCAGGTATGCACAAACGGGCCACGAGTTCCCAGATGCGTTTGCTAAAAGCTCTGCCCTGCAATTCAGGCACTTCGGTAAAATACTCGTGTGCATCATAAATCCAGGGTTTTCCCCTCAATTTTTTGAGCAGCCAGTGAGGCAAAACCGTATCCAAATCAGCTGCCCAAGCCAGATCATAGTACCGAAACAGGAGGAAAAAAAACAGACGCAACTGAAACTCTAAATAAAACAACTTGCCTTTGTGAAAAAAGCACTTCAACCTTTTTTGCCTATACGCGCGATTCGAAAGCGGCTGAGAATCGGGCAGCACACGCCCCAAAAGCAAAACTCCATGGCCCATATCGCTGAGTGCGGCAGCTATGCGTTGCATGCGCTGATCACCCGTCAGATCGCTGGTAGCTGTCAGGACAATTTCAGGCATGGGGCTTTTTTAAATTGGTCCAGTGTAAAAGTCCCGCTTCATCTATGCGAACGAATTTTTCGTCCTGCAAAAAGGAAAGCGCCCGCAGATAAGCATCCTGTTCTTCCACGGGAAATTGCTCAAGCAGCTCTTCCGGCTTTACGGCCTGTTTGAGCAGGCATTGTTTAATTTGCTTCGCATAGCTATCAAAGGCCTCCTCTCCTTTTTTTTCGGCAAGGCGTTTTTTCTCGATGCAGTAATCACAATGGCCACAGTCTTCTTTAAGGCTTTCGCCAAAATAGGCCAAAAGCGTTTTCATGCGGCAGGCCCGGCTATGCACATAAGCCAGAGAAGCCTTGATGCGCTTTTCCTGAACTTCTTTGCGAAAGCGATACAGGGCTGCATCCAACAATAAATTGTCGGCATCGAGGCGCTCCGTCAGAAAAGTGAGTTGGGGCTTGTCTTTCATGGGTTGATACTCGATGATGCCCTGTTTTTCAAAGTGCCTCAAAATGGAGACCAGGCGATCGGAGGAGATTTTCAAAAAACTGGAAAACCTGCGTTCATCAATGCGCACCATTTGCCGAAAGGCATTGGCATGTACGCGCAAAAGGGCCCGCAGGACGCGCTCGTATTCTTTGTGCTTCAACTGATAATCGTAGAGGGTTTCTTTGTCAACAATGATGGAAAAAGTGGCCGGCATAAAAACGCTCTCCGACAAAGCGATATAGCCCGATTGCTCCAAAAACTTAAGGGCATTCCAGCAGAGGAAAACATCAAAATCATAGGTTTCGGCAAAGTCTCGCAAGTCGAAATCAAAGCTCTGCCCCTTCCCCGCTCCCACAGCCAGCCGGAAATAAGAGCCCAGAGCCCGATAGATGCTGCGCACCAATTTAAGCGGAGGGAAAGAGCGTTCAAAATTTTTCCACAGGCGTTCTTCATCGTTTTCGTCAAAGAGGAGGACGGCATAGGACTTCTTTCCATCCCTGCCTGCACGCCCTGCTTCCTGATAATAAGCCTCGGGGCTGTCCGGCAGATCCAAATGCACCACCATGCGCACGTCGGCTTTGTCAATGCCCATGCCGAAGGCGTTGGTGCAAACCATCACGCGGGTTTTTCCCTCCATCCAGGCTTCCTGCCTTATCGTTCGCTCTTCGCGGGGCAGGCCTGCATGATACCAGGATGCGGAAATCCGGTGGTGTTTCAAAAACTCGGCGGCTTCGCGCGTCATCTTCCGACTGCGCACATAGACGATGGCCGTGCCGGGCACTTTTTGCAAAATGTGCAGCAAATGGCTGAGCTTGTGTTCGGGTTTGCGCACCACCAGTGAGAGATTGGAGCGCACAAAACTCCTTTGGAAGACCAGGTTTTTTTTAAATGCCAACTTATCCTGAATATCCTCCACGACCTCCGGCGTGGCCGTAGCGGTCAGGGCCAAAACAGGCACATGCTCCGGCAGCAGTTTGCGTATTTCGGCTATCTGGAGGTAAGCAGGGCGAAAATCGTAGCCCCATTGCGAGATGCAATGAGCCTCATCTACGGCGAGGAGATTCACCGGCATTTTTGCGATGCGCACGCGGGCCAATTCATTCAACAGGCGTTCGGGAGAAAGATAGAGCAACTTGAGGCTCCCATAGACGGCGTTGTCGAAAATGCGATCAATGTCTGCATACTTCATTCCGGTATGGACTGCTGCTGCGGGAATACCCAGGCTTTTCAAACGCTCTACCTGATCCTTCATCAAGGCGATCAAAGGCGTAACGACCAGGCAGACTCCCTCCCTGCACAGAGCAGGCACCTGATAGCAAAGGGATTTTCCTCCGCCCGTAGGCAAAAGAGCCAGGGCATCCCTGCCCTCCAGCACCGCGCCAATGACCTCCTCCTGCAAGGGCCGAAAAGCCTTGTAGCCCCAATATTTCAGAAGAACGTCTGACGGTTTTCTCTGCAAAGGCATCTGGTGCATGCTCCAAAAATAGAAAAAAGAAAGGCCCCAACCAAACGGTGGAGCACTTTCTTCTTTGTGAGAAAGCCGGGTTTGGGGAAGAACTCAGCTCTCATGGGTGCCTCACAGGCTATTTTTTGTCGGCGGGCCCGGGTGTTATCATTTCCTTATCATCCAGCATAGCTGAGCCGCGATTGACATCAGAGGGGTAATTCCCTTCAAAAACGCAATCCCCAAGTTTCATATCGGTTTTATTTCCCTGCCCGGCAGGCCGAAGTGTATAAATGCCTCCACCCCAAAGGAAAGCCGTATTCTTGAAGAAAGTGCAACGACGCAATTCTACGGTACATTTGCCATTCCCTGCCAAAGCGCAAATAGCTCCGCCATAATCAGCCATGTTGTCTTCAAAGAGACAATCCTCAAAAACAGGAATGCTTTCGCCTCCCGTACCATCAAAGTACAAAGCGCCTCCATCGAGGTCCGCTGAATTTTGCTTAAAAACGCAATTGACAAAAATCGGAGCAATTTTGCTGCCGGCAGATGCCGCATAAACAGCAGCTCCCGTGCGCCCGATATTGTTGATAAAGCTACAATTGACGATCAGGGGGCTTACTACTTTATTCGGAATGGCTTCAATAAATAAGCCTCCACCGGCTCTTTCCCGCAAAGTGGATTTTTCATCGCCATTGGCAGCTCCACCATAGATGATGAAACCATCCAAGACTGTTGCCGAGCTATATCCGTTGATATAGACCACCGAATAAACATTGTCTGTAGGGGCATCCGAGCTTATCTCTCCACTCAAAAAGGTATGGTGATACTGCCAGCGACGCTCTGTCAAAGAGGTCTCTGTGCCTGCAAAACCGCCATACAACTTCACCCCCTCTTTCAAGACAAAAGAGGCATGACGATCCTCAAAATCCGTAGGATAATAAGTGCCCTCTGCCACCCAGATCTCATCGCCGGCCTCTGCCTCCAGCAGGATATCCGCCAAATCGGGCGAAGCATCCTCCCAAGACGAGCCATCACCAAAGCCCTCCGGATGAACATAAAACACCTTTGCATAGAGCGAACTGCTCATGCAAATCCACATACCCATTAAAAACAAAAACCTCATTGCACCAGGTTTGTACCCAAAATTACGTATAAAAAAAGGGACTCACGATTCATTTGGGCCGGCCATTTGATGCACGCAGGTTTCCATGTCAGGGAAGCTTCACTACCGTTTCTTGGAAAGTAATGACCGCTTCCTGTTTGTTATCGGCTTTTGGTGCAAAAAATTGGGTTTTCTATGGTGTGTGTCGAGAGCAAACATACGTTTTCTTTTCCGTTCACCCAAATTTTTTGCGCTTTTTTTAAAACTATTTGATTTTCACCCAATGGCGGATTGTCCAGGAGAACGTCAACCCGCCAAAAAAGTACATGTCTTTATCTGCATTGTTGCCCCTGTCATGATGGACAGGGTTTTCATATCTTCCACTCCCTCCCAGCTCCGGAGTCCTGTAAGAAAGCGCAGCAGACAGGGGGTTGTGCTCCCTTAAAACATCCAGATCCGGATACTGACCACTCACATCATCTAAGTAATCCGTGAAAGTTTTCCTAAATCCGAGCTCAAACCCAAAATTCAAATGCCTGCCCAGGCTCATAACAAAACCAACCCCCATAGGTATAGCCCATTGATGCAAAGAATAGGGCTCCGGAGCATCTTCAAAAACCCCCTGTCCCTCTGTCCCCAAGGGCTGCAAGTCAACCCACCGGCCATCATAAAAAGCCTGAGGATTAAAGAAAAACCAGGAAGCGCCAACAAAAAAATAAGGCGAAGCCATGCGCTTTTGGCTTTCGCCAAAATAAGTAAAAGAAAACTCCCACTGAGCCCCCAACTCAAAAAGATCCGAACGAAAGCTCAGGTTTCGCTGCCTGATTAGCAAGCCCTCGAAATTAGCATCACTGCCGGAAATAACTCCCTTGTAAGCGTGAAACTTTAAGGACACATAGCGCCCAAAATTGTATCGCAGATAAACCCCATAGGCTTCGTGCAATTCGTCTTTGTCAAAACGAACCTGCTGTAAATCACCCATGTAGTTGGATACACCGGAAAACAGGCCCAATTCCGTAGTGAAAAATCGCATCTTCTGCCCAAAAGACATGGCACAGCATAAGCAGCCTGTAAAAGCAAAAAGTAAAAAAAAGCGTCGCATAAGCACCCCATTTCCTTAAATAAACCCCACTAAAAAGAACAAGGCAAAATGCCCTTCCATTGGCCGCGGGGGACAGACCAATAGAACAAGTCGTTCAAATAAATTGGGTTTGGAGTGCCTGGCATCTCCTTATAAAAGATGCCGGAATAAGGCGGTTTTCGGAAAATGGGTCTTAGGTTAAATTCAATTTCCGGTACAAATATAATCCCTTTCTGACTTTTATGCAAATTTTTCATGAAAATTTTTCATGAAAAGAGAAAAGCCCGCTTTTGCGGGCTTCTTCTACGTCATAAAACAAGGGTTCATTAAGTTTTTTACTTCCTGTCTCCATTGAAAAACAGGCTATCAAGTTGACCCGGTTTAAACCCGCGAAAATCCGCCGCACCCGCGAAAATCCGCGTTCTATTACGGCATTGTTACCTACCGTCAATAGTGACATGATAGAACGCGGGCTTCGGCAAGCTCAGCCTGACAGATGACGCGGATTGTGCGGGTTTCCGCGGGTTTTAAGGATGGTTCAATTGTCAGATGCTGTCATTTATTTTATACAACTTTGAAATCAAGGCTGCTAAGTTGGGAAAAATAAAAAACGCATTGGATCTTCGCTGAACTCGGGCGCATTACCATCTTAAAACTTAATGAACCATTGATAAAAAAGAAAAGCCCGCTTTCGCGGGCTTCTCTCTCTACTATCACTTCAAGCGAAGCATCTTCCTCACGGCCGTGTACTCCCCGCACTCTAAGCGGTAGTACAACACGCCCGTGGCGTTCAAATCCTTCACTTCGATTTCGTGGTAGCCGGCACCGTACTCCCCGCTTATCACGCGAAGTACTCTGCCCTCTGCATCTAAGAGCGTCAGCACCGCCTCGCCGCCTTCGGCAAGGTGGAAGCCTATCTGCGTGCGCTCTGCAAACGGGTTCGGCTCGTTCTGATACAGGGCGTAGTCCTTCACGGCAGGCTCGCCGCCTATGTGCAGCTGCACATCCAGCTCACTGCCGTCGGCAGCAT